>OLQA01000592.1_pt1 | contig 34211 bp, 25 predicted proteins | sample 1673151 | NCBI WGS metagenome assembly OLQA01 (sample SAMEA3136760, study PRJEB25190) | human gut metagenome | biome: human gut; feature: human-associated habitat; material: faeces | place: Austria | collected 2013
ACCGAAGCCGAATCCCGAAAGCAACACAGCGATTCGCCTTTATGCAACAGTCTCTTTTGTAACGGGCCAGCCCTGCAGCGTAACAAGAGAAGGCACCTACCCCCCGACGAGGAGCAGATGCCTTCCTTATTATATACACGAGGGGCGTTGACGCCCGTAGCTTGTGGCGCAGCGTTAGAGTAGGCGGATTGAGGTGATCGCGTTTGAGGCGACCTCTGCTTGGACCCCCTGCACGTTGCCACTACCCTTGAGAGCCATCGTATCGAATATGTTCTTTACCATACCCGTCTTGCGATCTAGGACGATGTTCTTTATGCCATTGCCCTCTAAGACCAAGCCCTCTACAGTTGTCGTCGTCTTGCCATTGGCACGAAGCGTATAGTCTGTATCAGATACAGCTACCAGTGTGACGACACCCTCATACTGCGTATCAGCATTCTCCCCTGTGAAGAGAGGACTATTGACCGCGAAGGACTCACCCGGTGCTATCGGCTCTGCGGGGTAAAATGAAGGAAACATCGACATAGAGAGGATACCCTTCTTGACTAGGTCATCCACGAGTTCTCCCTCAGGCTCACCTAGAGGCTTAAGCTTAGCGTCCATCCACTGAGTGATCTTCTGATTGACCATCTTACGTAGCTGGCTGGTTGCATCGTCCTTAGCGTCTGAGTCTGTGTCTAGATTCATCTCTTGTCCCATAGAGCTGGTAGAGACTTGTATGCGATCGATATTGGTCTCCATCAGGTAGTTGCCATCCTTGACGTCCAGTACCTTATTGGTATAGTTGATGGTCTGGGCTTGCTTGATCTCCATCTGCTGACCCATCACAGAGATGGTCATAGGATAGTTGAGCGTCATCTGATAGGTAAAGGTCTGCCCCTTCTCGAGGTTCAGACGCAGATCATACTTCTCCTGTGCGAAGACAGAGGTCATCACTCCGAGGAGGAGTAGCGTGTGTAGAATAAACTTCTTCATCGCGTTTGAGTGTGGATTGTCTGTGATTGCTTAACGTTGCGTACACAGTATGCCCTATACAAACCTTCTTAGTATACGGCTAGTGGGCATTATACGGCAGCGTTAGAGTAGGCGGATCGAGGTGATCGCATTTGAGGCGACCTCTGCCTGGACACCCTGTACGTTGCCACTACCCTTGAGAGCCATCGTACCGAAGGTGTTCTTGATCATACCCGTCTTGCGGTCGAGGACGATGTTGTCTATGGCATTGCCCTCGATGACCAAGCCCTCGACAGTGGTGGTCGTCTTACCATTGGCACGGAATGTATAGTCTGTGTCAGATACAGCTACCAGCGTGACCACACCCTCATACTTTGTACTAGCATCTCCGCCAGTGAAGAGAGGCTCATTGACCGTGAAGGACTCCCCCTGTGCTATCGGCTCTGCGGGGAAGAATGCTGGAACCGTTGCCATGGAGATAATTCCCTGCTTAACAACGTTATCTACATTCTCGCCCTCAGGCTCTCCTAGGGGCTTAAGCTTAGCGTCTACCCACTGAGTAACCTTCTGATTGACCATCTTACGTATCTGATTGGTCATTTCGTCCTTAGCCTCTGAGTCGGTATCTATATTCATCTCTTGCCCCATAGAGCTGGAAGAGATCTGGAAACGATCGATATTGAACTCCATCAGGTAGTTGCCATCCTTGACGTCCAGTACCTTATAGGTATAGTTGATAGTCTGGTTTTGCTTGATCTCCATCTGCTGACCCATCATAGAGATGGTCATAGGATTGTTGAGCGTCACCTGATAGGTGAAGGTCTGTCCCTTCTTGAGGTTCAGACGCAGATCATACTTCTCCTGAGCGAAGACGGAGGTCATCACTCCGAGGAGTAGCAGGGTGGATAGAATGAGTTTCTTCATAGTTTTATTGTGGTTTGATTATACGTTGTTTACTTGACATTGTGCAAGTCATGCCCCATACGCACCTTCTTGGTATGCAGGTAGTGGGCATTGTACTGATTGGGCTTGATCTCTAGAGGCACAGTCTCCACGACCTTCAGCCCGTAAGCCTCGAGGCCGACGCGCTTGACTGGATTATTGGTCATCAGTCGCATCTCGGTCACGCCAATAGCACGGAGTATCTGAGCACCGACACCATAGTCACGCTCGTCGACCTTGTGTCCAAGGTGCAGGTTAGCATCGACCGTGTCGAGCCCCTCGTCTTGAAGCTTGTATGCCTTGATCTTGTCCATCAAGCCGATGCCACGTCCCTCTTGGTTGAGGTAGACGACGACGCCCGCGCCCTCCTGCTCGATGATCTCCATAGCCTTGTGCAGCTGCTCTCCGCACTCGCAGCGCAGACTACCGAAGATGTCTCCCGTAGCGCAACTGCTGTGCATACGTACGAGCGTAGGCTTATTGGTAGAGATGTCACCCTTGATGAGGGCAATGTGCTCTAGTCCGTTGCTCTTCTGGCGAAATGGTATGATGTCAAACATACCCCACTCGGTCGGAAGCTTAGCTCTCACACCCTCCTCGACGATGCAGTCGGTCTTGAGGCGATAAGCGATGAGATCCTCGATGGAGATGATCTTCATATCCCACTGCTTAGCGATCTCTACGAGCTGAGGAAGACGCGCCATGGTGCCATCCTCGTTGATGATCTCGATGAGTGCCCCAACGGGCTGGAGACCAGCGAGACGCGCCAGGTCGATAGCCGCCTCCGTATGACCCGCACGACGCAACACACCACGATTGCGCGCCCGCAACGGGTTAACGTGACCAGGACGAGCTAGGTCTGTCGGCTTGGTGTTGGGATCTGCTAGCGCTTTGATGGTCATGGCACGATCATACATCGAGACACCCGTCGTACAGCCGTGACCGATGAGGTCGACCGTCACGGTAAAGGGGGTCTCGTGTAGCGATGTATTCTCATGCACCTGCATATTGAGTTCGAGCTGGGCTGCACGCTCTTCGGAGATAGGCGTACAGAGTACACCACGCCCGTAGCGCATCATAAAGTTGACCTTCTCGGGTGTTATCAGTTCGGCGGCCGTGATGAAGTCGCCTTCGTTCTCACGATCCTCGTCATCGACAACGATGACAAACTTGCCCGCTTTGAAATCTTCGATAGCCTCCTCGATGGAGTTTAGTTTGAAGTCTTGGTTCATATTCTAGGAATACTATATATAAGGAGCAGATCACGCTGTCTGCGAATCGATCTGCTTGACAATATGGTTCAATATGGGTGGCATCTGATGCAGCTGTCTCTTGTTGCGCCGTAGGGCGATGCCTAGGTATAGCATCAGGAGCAAGGAGACCGGTAACAAAGGTATGCAAATCCAGACATATAGCTTGCGTTGCCAGAGGTTACTTGCCAATGTTTTCCCCAGGAGTGGGATGTTGATGAGCTGTGCAAAGATATACTTGTCGGGGTAGTTGTGGAGCGTCTCGACAGTCTCCTCAAGCTGCTGGTAGAGCTGCTGATACGCAGTGGCAAAGTCCGGCAGGCGATCCAGCCTTAGCCCCCTACTCTGAGCATAAGTCATACCGAGCAGTGCGTCCATCTGACTTTGCAGTTGCCCTATCTCACGTAGCACCTCCCCAGAGGTGGCGGGCTGCATGATAATCTCTTTGTACTCTAGTTGTCTTGAGTAGTTCGGGTGGAAGATGCGACGGAAGAGGACCACGTAGGCATCAGCATTGAGCGTGGCTGAGTCTCGCGAAGCCTTGTAGGTAAGGAAAGCACCCAGCGGTAGGATCACAGCACTCGACAGCCACATGCCAGCCCAGACGGGGATCTGCCCACTATTGATCATCTTAAGACCGAAGGTGTCGATGACGTAGTAAACGATGAAGATAAGCACCGCCAAGACCATCGGAGTACCCACGCCTCCCTTACGGACGATGGCTCCCAGCGGAGCACCCACAAAGAAGAAGAGCAGACAGGCCACGGGGAAGGTGAACTTGCGGTGCATCTCCTGCGCATTAACACGGTAGTCCGAGGCGGCATCGTCATAGTAAGTGTCGGCAATCTGCACCGACGAGGAGAGACTCTCGAGCCACTCTAGAGCCTGCTTGTAGCCCATCAACTTCTCCTGATCGGAGGCTCTATCCATCAGCGTATCTATCGTATAGGGTGGCGGCGAGGCGTGACCAGACTCAGCCCCTAGTAGCTCATCATGGCTCAACCGACGAGCCGTGACTGTCGCAAAGGGACGATGCGAGAGTTGATCTTGCTGTAGCCAAGCAGCAGCCTGTAGATTAGCACCGGGCATGGTCGAGCCAATATCCGTAGAAACTAGCGGCGGGAGCTTGGTATGTATCTCAAAGAGTACGTTGCTCCCCACCTGACGCCCCACGCTGTCTGTCGCCATACGGGTGCTATCGCTGTAGTTAATAAGCTCTCGGAGGTTCTTACCGACGAACTGAGACTTGAGGTAGTCATCGCCCATCATCTCAAAATTGGCATCAAAGGGTATGAAGATCACCTTCTCCGTAAAGTGCTCCTTGATATAGGAGGCGGGCCGCTCATCCGACGCTTGACTGCCTGGGATCAAGGTCGTCTGACTGCTGAGTTGCTCAAAGCTCTCGCCACTCCTGAGCGACATAATGAGATAAAGCTTGCTCTCGTCCATCAGCAAGTGGCCCGTATCGGCTAGTATGATGCGTGGCGTGCGCTGCTCTGAGAGGTCGTAGATCATTACATTATATAAGGTACTCGTCGCAGCATCTTTGTCCCCTACGTAGATACTGTAGCCATCGATACCATTGAAAAATATCCCCTTCGGTATCTCTAGCTCTGGACGCGCGTAGCGTGCCGAGAAGAGTATCTGATAGACGCGCACACTAGCCTTTTGCACACCCCTATCTAGATAAACGAAGAGCCCCAGAGCGATACAGGTCACAAGGATCACCAGCGGCTTCATGATCTTGCTCAGAGGCACGCCTGCCGACTTCATGGCCAGCAGCTCCAGTCGCTCACCGAGATTACCAAAAGTCATCAGCGATGCTAGCAAGACGCCCAGCGGCACAGCCGTAGGCAAGACGTAGAGCCCTGCATAAAAGATCACCTCCAGCAGCACCCCTATGTCCATACCCTTGCCGACCAAGTCGTCGACATGCTGCCAGAGGAACTGCATCAAGACGACAAACCAGCAGATCAGCAGGGTCATCAATAGGAGAGGCAAGAAGGACCTCACCATAAAGATGTGCATGATCTTCGGCCGCAGACGCATACCTCTTACTTGCATGATCGTAGGATTGGGTAGGAGTAAGCTTTTTACTTCATGAGCTTGCCCTCACGCTTCAAGTCATTAAAGAGTCTGTCTAGCACAGCATTGATAAAAGAGGCACTCTTAGCGTTGTCATACACCTTGGCCAGCTCGATGTACTCATTGATCGTCACGACGAGCGCTATGTCAGGGCAGCTGAGTGCCTCCGCCACAGCCATCTCCATCAGGATCATATCAACCAGAGCGACACGATCCTGCTCCCAGTTATCTAGTCGTGGCGTCAGCATCTCATCATACTCCTCACGATGTAAGAGCGTCTCTGAGAGGAGCTGATGTGCGTATAGGCGATCCCGATCACTGTGAAACATGGGGAGCAAGTCGCTCGGTAGCTCTAAGCCATCCTTAGCACCACGGCGCAATGTCTTCAGCGCAAAGTCCTGTATCGTCACCACAGGCTGATTGGTAAAGGGGATGACACGATAATCCTCCGACCCCTTGAGGCGCTCTACCGTCGCCTCCACCTGCTCTACAGTAGGCATCTCCTCGACCTCTAGACGCTCGCAGATAGCGGTCGCATCAGCCCAGTAGAAGGAGCTTGCCGCAAGATGCTCATTGAGCTCCGCCGTACGGAAGAGTTGCTTAAGGATATTGCTCCAGTAGTTACACTGCTCCTGCATAGAGAGCGTAGAGACATCTTCTGGTAGCGCACTATACGAGGGGTCTTCCTCGACCATGCTGTAGAGCGTGCGGAGCAACTGCTCATCCTGCTCCCAGCGCCTCTGCATCTCGTCGAGCGGATTCTGTATCTCCGTACAGCGCGCGATCTCCTTGACGAGGGTCATATCGGAGAGCCTGCGAGGAGTCACCTCGTCCGACGACTTGAGGAAGCGTCGCTCACGTATCTCTAGTAGCTCCCTCTGATAGGCTGCGAGCGCACGTATCAGATCTAATAAGTAGTAGTAGAGGTAGTAGGTGTGACGTAGGGAGGTCGTGAGCGACTGGTCCGCAAGTGCCACATCTAGACGACCGCTAGAGATAGACTGGTAAAGTTGCTGGAAGACGCGGATGCGTACGATAGACCGATTGATCATATCACTCTATGAAATAGATAAATATAGTAGGAGCAAATAGTTCACGAGGAGGGCACTACCCTTCCCAATCTGTAGTCCACGGCGACAAAATCAAGGCACCCGCCCTGCTGCCCACCGCAGATTCGCCACAAAGGTACAAAAAAGGTCTCGGAGAGGATCACCCCTAGACCGCTCCTTGAATCCGCAAGTCGAATAACCCACTGTCAAGACGCACGGCTAGCATCTCGTGAGCATGCGCCCGAGATTGTTCAGTAGCACGTTTATCTCAATCTCTCCGATACTTTTCGAACTACTCTTACCACAAACTCCTCTCTCCACGTAGGAATTTCTAAATCCCTCGGGAGGGACGAAGAAATCCCTCGGGAGGGACAGAAAGATCCCCACGTGGGGACAAAATAAAACTTCGGAAGAAATGACTCTCGCCCACGTAGTGTATAAAAAGCAGCCGCGTGGAGATTTAACATTTTCCATGTAGCTATCACATCGCAAGCCCGCTTGACCAGAATAGGCTAACCAAGACCTTTCTCAGCATCTCAAAATAAGCATCCACCTCTACATCTGCTACACGTCTCATCGTACTACCCTACTCATGGCATTTCGGACGTTTTACCCTTCGCTTCATTCGTTGCAATTTTATATCTTTGTGGCACAAAGACAAGTATTCATCGAATGGAGGAAGCAGAGTTTAGCGACTTCCGTTATGATCCATGAGGGCGCAAGGCATAACTTGGGGGGTGAAGGCGAGCTTTTGTCTACTCCTTTGGCTAGCGACTCACGTCTTGATAGTATTTCTTTCAATGTGCGGCACAGAGCAAACGTATAGTACACTCACTTTATGACTAGTTCAAACATCCTCTCGTTAAATTCAATGCTCCCGTCTGAGCCTAATACTCAGATCATGAATCCTGCGACATACATTGGGATTGACTTTGGGACATCCACGACCGTTGTCTCCATCGCTACTATGGAGGATGGCATTGAGAAGATTAAGACTTTACCGATTAAACTGACACAAAGGCTTGCTGACGGGACCATCTATCAAAGCGAAAAGCTCCCGAGTGTCATCGCCTGGTATGATGGCAAGCTTCTTGTCGGGGAAGGTGCCTCCGACCTTAAGTATACACTCACCAAGGGGAAGAACATCTGGTTCTCATTTAAGATGGAGATCGGAGAAGACCTAGGAGCAAAGTACTACGATAGCGAAGTGAGCAACATAGAGGGTATAGAGATTCGGAACCCCAAAGACTGCGTCAGGGTCTTCTTTATGTACCTCAATATATTGATCAAGAAGTATTGCCAAGCAAACGGTTTATCTGACAATATCCTATACGCAGTAAGTATTCCAGCTTCATTCGAGGCCAATCAACGTAAGGAGCTAATGGAAGCCTTGGAGTCCAATGGGATGAGTGTCTCAAAGCAATCTCTTATTGACGAGCCTAATGCTGCCTTTATAAGCTACGTCAGTGACAGCGAAGAGTCTGAGACTCCCCTGATGATTAGCCCTCACTACAACTCCAAAGTCCTTGTATTTGACTTTGGTGGGGGTACTTGTGATATTTCCATTCTTGAAATTGGGAAATCAGCAAATGGTTTCTACTCGAAGAATGTAGCGATATCCAAATTCACAAAACTAGGAGGCGATGATATAGATCGGTACATTACCTACCAATACATACTGCCGCGATTTCTTGAAGCTAACGACGTGACAGCAGAAGACTTCAGATCAAAGGAGATTCAGTATTTCGCCACTCAACTCTACAAGATATCAGAGCGCTTGAAGATCCTTCTCTGCAAGAAGATCGCCAACCAAATGTATCGGTTAGAAATACCGGACTATGTAAAGACCCGCAACGACAAAGAGACTATCTCTATCCCCCTGTCAATAGAGTCTAAAAAAGGACTACTCACACAGCAAGACTTTTACCTTACAGTCAAGGAACTCTCTGAGGTAATGTCTGTGTTTATGAGACACTCTAGGCTTGCGACCAAGATCAAGAGGCAAGAAGACTATAACAACATCTTTATGCCTATCGAAAGTGCTATCAAAAAGGCAAACATAGAAAAGTCTGAGATAGACTATGTCCTCCTTATCGGTGGCAGTGCTCAAAACCCATTCATTCAAGAAGCTCTAAAAAAAGACTTTGAGGATTCAGACATCCTCGTTCCACAAGATCTACAGACTCATGTTTCTAAAGGAGCGGCCATACACTCTCTCCTTCTGAACGGGATGAACAAATGTATCATTCAGCCCATCACAAGCGAACCGATCTTTGTAATTACTAAAGACACTATTAACAAGACACTTATTCCCGCTGGTACCACAATTCCTTGTGACACAGTTGTAGTCGACGACTTAATGCCGACAAAAGATCACCAAGAGGCTATTGAGTTGCCTATATGCGTGGGTAATGCCAATAAGATGCTGTTTAATCTTAAGATCACACGTGATGGTGGCTTCCTGACGTCAGCACGGGTTACTTTAACGTTGGAGATTACAGCAGACAAGCTGCTACTCGCTAGGGCAGACTGCATGGGTGTGTCTTGTATGGTGGAGCCTCAGAATCCATTTGCAAATAAAGAGCTGACAACGGAAGAGCGTATCGTCTTGCGTGCCGAAAGACAAGCTAATCTAGAGACCGAAAAAAACGGTGGTGTACCTAGCAAAAGCTGCTTGGCAGCTCTGTGTCGGGCATATAGAGATGCAGGAAACGACTTTAAGGCTGCCGAAACTCTAGAACAGCAAAATGAGTTATACCCTAATCCTGAGGACTACAACGCTATCGGTGTGTATTATAGCAACTCGGGAAACGAAGACAAAGCCATCGAGTTCTATAAAAGAGCTTTAGAGTACAATCCCAATAATAGTCATGCAAACTTCAACCTGGGGCATACGCTATACTACCAAGATCTTCAGAAGTCAAAAGAATACCTAAACAGAGCGTACAAGCTTAACCCCAAAGATCCTTGTACCAACATCATGCTCGCAAGGATTGATCTGCAAGAAGGCAACGAATCGGCTGCAAAAGAGAAGTTTCAACTGGCCTATGATGTGTATGAGCAGCTCTGGAAGACAAACTCATTACATCGCTCTGATTATGGATGGTTCGCATCGGCAGCAGAGGCTCTAGGCAAAAAAGACAGAGCCTACGAGATCAGAAGTGCCGAGCCCAAGATAGAGCAAACAAACTATTACAACGAAGAGAACCTCACGCAGAGTAGAACAAAGTCTTTAACAGAAAAGTAACCCATAAAACCTATTCGATTATGGCATGGTTAGTCCCCGAAAACAAGTTAGATGACCAGCAGCGTGATTTTGTCGAAAACGTCGACATAAATCAAAGGAACGTCTGGATCAAAGGATTCCCTGGTTCAGGCAAATCCGTATTGCTAGCATATACTATGAAGCGAATCAAGAGAAAAGACCCTCAGGCCAGTGTCGCTGTAGTGGTCTTTACACACTCCTTGATTTCCATGTTCAAAGCGGCATTCGAAGAGATGGGCGTCTCTGCGAATATAATGACCTACTATCAGTTTATGGCAGGCTCATCGAGATATGACTATGTCTTAAGTGATGAGGTGCAAGATATGACAAGTCGTGTATTGTCGGCGATGACAAGCCGTGCAAAGCATGTTATTGTCGCTGGAGACGAGAACCAGTCTATCTATGAGAGCGACCCTAAATTCCGAGAGCCTACTGTGACGCCCTCACAGATATCCGATTTGCTTGACTGTCGTAGCTTTGAGCTGGGTATCATCCATCGCCTTTCGAGCTCTATCATTACAGCTGTTGAGAAGTTCATGCCAGGCATGAATATCTTCTCCTCTCGTCGTGACCTGACCAAGAAAACGACTCAGATCAGACTCTGCACAGCACACTCCGAAGAGGAGGAGGTGGAGTATATTATGCGAGAAGCGCAGAGAGCTGTCAATGTCGGAGATACCGCAGCCATCCTCATTCCTTCGCAACAAAAGATCTTGGCCTTCTTCCAGATGGCACTGTCTGCTCTGGGTAAGAGTCAGTGGACTGTACAGCTTAATCAGTGGGGCAAAGTAAATTATAACAACCTTAACCAGTACTTGAGGAGCAATGGCATCAAGTTACAGTACGTCGGGAATGGGTATGGCTCACTGAGTGAGGACGACAATTGTATCTGCGTAATGACCTACCACAGCTCGAAGGGGCTTGACTTTGACAATGTATTCCTTCCGTTCCTTAGCCAATCACTATACATCAATAGTAATGAGTCGCTAAGCCGTACACTCTTTATGGTGGCAATGACAAGGAGCCGCAACAATTTGTATCTGACACATAGTGAGTCTAAGTCTGCATATCTTTCTAACTTTGCTAGCGACTGTAGCGAGATAAATGTCCACAACGTCTTAAATGGACAGACGGGTTCATCGGGTGGAGGTAATATATTCGGGATTTAATCATGAAGAACTATCTAGCTGTCATACGCAGAGCCGACTTCATCGACTTGTACAAATATGGCTTTTCCTACCTAGACAAAAGCAGGATTGCCAAGTTCGACTGTGAAGTCGCTGCACTTCCAGGTCGAACAGATATTTTCGACACCCTCTTCACACGGATGAATTCTTTCGAAAGCTCTTTCACCTACTTGATCATCCACTACACAAAAGGAGAAGGAGAAGATGCGGGAGACTACTCATTTGTTCATATTGAGGAGTTGAGGCATATCTTCCCGTTAGACAGGGAGGCCCAAAGGGAGTTTGAGACGTCATTTGACGAACACATCAAAATCGATGACCCGATTTGGAGTGATGCTGTGAGTCTTGTGAAGAAAAAGCAACTGCTCCATAGCTCTATGCAAGGAGCAAGAAACGTATTCCACATCTTTAAGCTCGATGGCTTCGATAAGTGCAAGGAGGTCATCAGCGATGAGACCATAGAGAGACTACTCGCTGACGTTTATGAAGACATCCGCCCCCAGGGAGACCTACCTATCTGGGTCTATTTGATGAGGTATGAGCGTCATTCATTCTACCCAAAAGGTCCTTTTGGGTACTTCATGGATGTTGTTCATGTCATAGTCAACTTCTTGTCTAAGCAAGAAGAGGACGACTCCGCTGTCGAGGGGACTAACATCTACAAGACTCTTTATAAGCTTTATAACCAGCACAGGAGTCAGAAGCTAAACTCTCTGGAAATCATGGAGTTTCTCAAGAGCGAAGATAGTGCAAGAGCATTCTTAGAGAAGGTTTCAACGTTCGTTCCCAACGGAGACTTTATTACAACTGCAGTTTGCTATCTCAATCTGCGAGACTTATACCAGGATAGTTTTTCTTATGATAAGAAGACTGTAGAGATATGCAAATCTAACTATGGGACGAGCTTTACTCTTGCGGCATATATGGTTGGTATAGCACTTAGCCATGATAAGACCTACTCCTGCCTTTACGAGACCCTCCCGCTGCCCATTTACAGATCTGAGGAAGAGATGGAAGCAATACGACAACGTAAACAGAGAGATCAGGCAAGAGCCAAGTGTGAGATGGAGTACCTCGACCAAAAGCGCAACGAAGAGCAAAAGCGTAAGTCCAAAGGCAAAGGTCCTAAAAAGAATGGCGGACAAAGAGGAGAAGAGAGATCCCCTTTTGTAGAGCCTGGCCGCAGATCGAAAGGAGGGGGCTATTACAATCCCTCACCTCAGCAGCCAGGAGAGTCATATCCATCATCTTCGGAAGGTAAATCAAGCTATACTCAGACATCTACTAAGCAAAGGAGTAGTAAAAGGACTAATACCACAAAGCGAACACCTGCTAAGACTTCTTCTACAAAGAACACCCCTGGGACATCCGTAGAGAAGAAGCCGACTCAAGGTAAGCTCTTCCAAGAAACAGAGATGCCGAGTACTCAAGAAGAGGCTCTGAATACTCAAAAAGAGGCCAAGAGTACTCAAGCAGAAACTCAGAACACTCAAGAAGTGACTCAGAACACTCAAGAAGTGGCCAAGAGTACTCAAGCAGAAACTCAGAACACTCAAGAAGAGGCTCTGAATACTCAAAAAGAGAGCCAGAGGACTCAAGCTGAGATACCAACTCACTACCCTGTCACACTTCAAAAGTACACAGGTACTGGTAGGCTTTCCACTGCGAAGAATTCCTCTGTAGAAGTTAAGAACGAAGACGAGTATCACAAGTTCCTTCAAGAACACTCCGGTGAAGAATGGAGAATAAAATATTAAATATGGAGTTTACATATCAAGAGAAAATAGCGATCATGCGTATCCTATTGGATATCATTCACGCTGACGGTATAATAGACGAGAGAGAGACTTTCTTCTTCAACAAACTAAAGGAAAGGTTTGGTCTCGAAGATAGTGACTATAATGTCGTGAAAGAAAAGAACTCGCTCATCGCACTGGCACAAATCAAGTTGCTCAACGAAGGACAAAAGGAAGAGTTCTCCAAGTTAATGAGCAAGATGATCATCGTAGATGATGATATAAACGCCAATGAAGTTGCCATATATGATGTCGTAGCGGACTTCTGCAACATTGGACTCTCATTAGAAGCAAACATCGGAGAAGATAAACTCCAAAGTTGCTCCAAGTCCTGACAGCGATACCTGAAGAGGAAGAGCCTATTACCGAGGCATAGCGTAGCGCCTCGGCATTCGATGGTTGCGCCACACTCACTGGTTTCTACCGTAGAATGTGGACAACGATCCCGGCACAACTCCTCTTGGAAGGGTAAAATCTCTTTTCATCAAGCCTTAATTAGGGCTTTATCAAACTTAGAAGCGGTAGGCGAGGTAGCTGTCGGCGCGCCAGCGGGGCACGCCGACGTCTAGGTTGCGATCGTAGCGCACGGAGCCTGAGAGGGTCCAGTGCGGTGCTAGCTGCCACTGCAGGAGTAGTGCTGTGGCAATGCCTTGACCCGTGGCACTGTACAGTCCGAAGGCGTAGCGCGTGGTGGGCAGGTAAGCGTAGCTCTCAACCCGCACGTGGTCGGCATGGTAGTAATGACCCGAGAGGGCGATGCTCAGCGGATGGTGCACACCCGTACGATAGCGCGCCACAACTGTGAGCGACCTACCCCACTGCGCTTCATCTTGTCCCTCTAGGCGACGCTGCTGGATGGTGCCGACAAGCTGCAGGGAGAGGGGCTCTAGACTATAACGTAGCGTACTGCTGAGTCGCCAGCGTAGAGCCTCTTCATTGGAGCGTCCTAGCTGCCCGTACCAGAGTTGCTCGAGCTGACTGTTGTAGCGGGTGGTGAGGTAGAGACGCGTCAGGAGTCCACGACTGCGCTCGAGCTTGCGGTAGCGCGGCTCGAGGCTTTCGTATAGCTCCAGCATAGCACGCAGGGTGGAGTGCTTTAGCAGGCGCGTGGTGCCGTAGAGACGTAGCCCCATGTCGTTGCCCAGACGGGCGTAGTGGCTTTCGCTGCGACCATAATAGGAGGCGAAGCGGGGAGACATATAATATAGTGTCACGCCGAGGTCTCGCTGCCGAGAGGTGTGGTAGCGCAGGTGCTGTATGAAGCCCAAATGCTCTAGCCGCTCAGTAGCTAGCTCTCCCTGCAGCTCGAAGCGACGCGACGGGCTCTGCCACTGGTAGGCAAGCGATGTGAGCCAATGCGACTGCAGCGGGGTGTCGCTCTCCAGAGCTTTGTAACCAGGCATAAAAGCTAAGTCATATCCCATCCAGTCGGCGTAAAGCGTCTGCAACGAAAGTAGAGCTCGTGGCATCGTGTAAGCGAGCTGTGCCCCCACCGTCTGCATCGGGATAGCTGCACGCTGGGCTCGTCGCTCAGGCGTGTCGTAGCGCATATTGGGTCTGATAGCCTCAATCAAGCCTTGTCGCTCATCGATCGAGCCATCGAGCCGACTGTATGAGTAAAAAGCAGAGTAACGCCACGCTCCCCAATGCCCCTCACTCGCAATGCCCCGCAAGGTTCGCTCACGCATCGCACTGAGCGACGGCGAGAGCATCGACTTAGGACGAGCGAACTGTGGCAGCGCACTAGCACTTGCCCAGACAGAGCAAGCGGCGAGGAGACCAGCGCCCCACCCCACCTTAAAGTGTCCGACAACCACCTTGTCGAGATAAGCCAGGCGAGGTTCATACATAGCGAAGTAACGCCAAGTGCCATCTTTTGCTAATTCCTGTGGGTATCTCTGATACTGTGCTGCCACCTGCCACTGCCCCTTCTGCCTGAGCGATATAGCTGAGCGCAGCTTAAGCGGATCATACCACGCATCAGAGATAGCTTCGGAAGCTTTGGGGTAACTCATCGCTACGTAAGCCTCACCCGTGACGGGTGTCGAGGGCTTTGCGTAAGGCTCCCCAGCAAAAGGACGCACCGTCACATAAGGTGCCACACGAGTTATCGTCTCACGATCCCATCCCGTGACCCACTTGAGGTCATAGACCGATTGTAGCTCGCCTCCGCGCTCATCACGGTAGCGTCTGAGCTGATAGATCTGGTAACTGGTGAGAAAGGGGAAACGCTCCTGCAACTCCTGCTGGGTGGCCCGGTTCAGGTCGAGTAACGTCTTTGTATCTTGTTGCGATAGCTCGAGCAAGTCGTCCTCTTCTAGTTCGGCGAGTTCATCACTCGGCAAGCTCTCGACGAGCCACTCGAGGGGCAGTTCGCCCGTCACGAGCGAGTCGCTCTGCGCCCACCCCTGTAGCGGAAGGAAGAGCAAGAGAGCTAAATAGTTAAGCCCCCTACCCCTGCAGATGAACGATCGTAATGCCTGCACCGCCAAACCGCACATCTTCATCATGATAGTGACTCACCCCAGGGTAATGGTCGAGCAGTTCGCGGATAGAGACTCGCAGCGCACCCGTCCCCGTGCCGTGCAGTATCTCCACACGGTTGAAGCCTAGACTGATCGCATCGTCGAGGAAGTATTGAACCGCTTGGATCGCCTCAGCGGCACGCATACCCCGCACGTCGAGTCGGTCGGAGAAGTCCAGCCGACGCTCATGCAGATGCTCCACCACATTGGTCGTACGGGCTGGTTGCGCAGTGGCCTGCGCCTGCTCCTCCTTACGCTCACTGCCGAGCCGTACGATCTCATTAGGCTTGCAGGTGATACGTATGCGTCCATTGACCACCACCGTAGCACTATTGGCCGAGAGCTCGGAGAGGACACCCACCACATTCATCGTCGTGACCCGCACCTCATCCCCCTCCTTGGGAGGCTTTGGCACAGAGAGCTTGACAGGCGACTGGCTTTGCGCATCACGCTCTAGAGTTCCGCCCTGCTTGCGCTTGCGCTCCTTACGCTCCTTGCGACGCTTGAGTCGCTCCAGCTCACGCTCCACACTGCCCGACTGCTCTATCGTCTCAGCCTGCGCCAGCTGTTCGCTGTAAGCACTAAGTGCTTGGCGAGCCTCCTTCGTCTGCTGCCGCTCCGCTTGGCTCTCCTTGATCTCACGGATCGTGCGCTCGATCTGAGCACGGCTCTGGTCCAGTAGATCGGCCGCCTCTTGCTGTGCCTGCGTTAGGAGATCCTGCCGCTGCGCCTTGAGCTTCGACAGACGTGCCTCGTAGTCTGCAAGCAGACGCTCAAGCTTCTGCTCACGATGCTCTATCTCGGTGCGCTTGCGCTGCCAGTACTGCTTATCACGTACGATGTCCTGCACGTAACGCTCGCTCTGGATCACCTCCTGGCCGACCAGCTCGGTGGCGTACTCCAGCACCTTGCGCGGCAGTCCTTGCTGACGTGCTATCTCAAGAGCAAAGGAGCTTCCCGGCTGACCAATGGATAGTTCGTATAGCGGTTTCATCTCCTTCTGATCGTAGAGCATAGCACCGTTGACGATGCCCTTGTGCGTGGTCGCATACTCCTTGAGGTTGCGGTAGTGCGTCGTGATGACGCCCCACGCCCGCTGCTCATTAAAGAGTGCCAAAAGCCCCTCCGCTATGGCTCCACCCAGCTCTGGCTCCGTGCCAGCTCCAAACTCATCGATCAGAAGCAAACTATTAGCTCCGCAAGTGGCCGACATCGCTCGCATGTGCTTCAAATGTGAGGAGTAGGTACTCAGATCGTCCTCCATAGACTGGTTGTCGCCGATCTCTATCGCTAGATGCTTGAAGACGCCCGCCACCGAGTCGGGATGTACGGGGATCGGGATGCCACTCTGCAGCATGTACTGGAGGAGTCCGACCGTCTTGAGACAGACCGACTTACCGCCAGCATTAGGCCCCGATATGACGAGGATACGTTCGTTGGGATAGCGTAGTAAGATGTCTTGTGGCACGACGCTCTTGCCCTCTTGGCTAAGGGTGTGCTGGAGTATCGGGTTGACCGCCTGGTACCACTGAATGGTTGGCTTGCTGCGCACCTCTGGGATGGAGCAGTGCATCTCATCGGCAAAGCGTGCTATCGCACAGACCGCATCAATGCGCCCCATAGAGAGGTAAAGCTGGGACAACGTCTCACGACGCTCCCGAATAGGTGCCGTAAGCTGACGCAAGATCTCGATCACCTCACGATGCTCCTCGCTCTCCAGTTCACGGATGCGGTTGTTTGCCTCGACCACCTCGAGGGGCTCTATATATAATGTCTTGCCCGTGGCACTCTCGTCGTGGACGATACCTGGTATCTGACGCTTGTGCATAGCGGTCACCGGCAAGACGGGACGCCCCGAGCGCATCGTCGCCTGTGCATCCTCCTCGACATAGCCAGCCGCCTGAGCTACCGTGAGCAGGCCTCGCATCAGCTTAGCTATGGCACGCTCCTCACGCTGTAGGGCTAGGCGTAGCTCAGCAAGACGTGGCGAAGCGTTGTCCACCAGTCGTCCATGCGGGTCCAGCTTGCGCAAGATCGTTTGCGCTATCTCCTTCAGACCTTCACTGCCCACCACAAGGCGAGACAGACTGGGATAGAGCGGTGAGACGTCGCCCGTCCCATTGTCCTGCACTTTCGTCAGGAGCCTCGACCATGCCTCATAGCTCACGATCGCCTGAGCTACCTGCGCCAGCTCCTCCTCCGTCAAGTAGCTACCCTCAGCACGTAGCGTGCCGAGCGTAACCCGCAGGTCAGCGACACGTCGTGTGGGTAGCTCCATCGTGACGCTCAGCAAGTGTCTCATCTCCCGCACACGCTCCAGGCGGTGGCGGATAGCGTCTGGACTCGTCGAGGCAGTCAGTGCACCCACCATCTCCCGCCCCATAGAGCTGTGACACTCCGAGGCAATCAAATCCAGTAGGTCGTAGTATCCTACTTTGTCTAGATAGTCCGAGGGATAGGTTATGTCGCTAGGCATCGTATCAGAAGAGCTTAAAGAGGTCATTGCCATTGGCATAGATCACCAGTGCTATCAGGAGCAGCATCCCCACCATCTGCGCTCGTATCAGCACTTCGTCCTTTACCTTGCGCCCGGTGATCATCTCCCAAATGACGAAGAGCAGATGTCCCCCGTCCAATCCTGGGATGGGGATGATATTCATAAAGGCAAAGATGATCGAGAGGAGAGCGCATATTTGCCAGAAGGTGAACCAGTCCCACTGTGCGGGGAAAAGCTTACCCATCGAGACCAAGCCTCCTAATGAAGAGGCACCTTCAGGGGTGAAGACATACTTCATATCCTGCGCATAGCCCGAGAGCGTACCTATTCCCTTGTGCCACCCTACCACAAAGCTCTGCGGTAGCGAGTAGTGCACCTGCTGCACCTCGTAAATACTTTGCAGCGGACGGAGCATCACCCCGATCACGCCCATCGTGTCGGGACGTATCGCTAGCTGCACCGTATCAGCACCACGAAGCCACTCAGAGCTCATCCACTCGCCTGCATGGGTGTAGAAGTATCGACGCCCACTCGGCAGGTGAGGCATCGGGATGCTGTCCAGCGCAAGCAGTTTGTCGCCACGCAGCACCCCCGCCTCGGCAGCCGCACTGCCTGGAACGATACTATCTGCGATAAAGGGTACCTGCATCGTCATCAGCCCCTCGTTGCCCCGCAAGATACGCTGCATCATATCGTCTGGGATCGTTATATCGATCAACTGACCATCGCGCTGCACGGTCACCACCTTCGCCTCGATCACCGCACGCATGAAGTCAGTACGCAGCACATCCCGCTCCTGGCCGTCGATAGACCATATAATGTCTCCATCGTGGAAGCCTACCTCCTGAGCCGCTGGACTGAAGACCATTCCCGCTGTGACCGACCGTGAAGACATCTCCACATCGCCCCAGTGGTACGATATGCCCGCATAGATCAGGAGCGCTAGGACAAAGTTAAAGAGCACCCCACCGATCAGGATGAAAAAGCGTTGCCATGCCGGCTTACTGCGAAATTCATCGCCACGCATCGGCTCCTTGACCTGCTTCGTGTCGAGGCTCTCGTCGATCATGCCGTGAATCTTGCAGTAGCCCCCAAGGGGGAGCCAGCCGATACCGTACTCCGTCTCGCTACCCTTAGGACGATAACGCCAGAGAGCCTTCCCCTTGACATCAAAGAAGAGATAAAACTTATCCACCCGCACGCCAAAGAGTCGCGCGAAGAGGAAGTGCCCTAGCTCATGTATAAAGACCAAGAGACTCAACGCTAGGAGCAACTGCCCGATCCGCATCAGAGTACTCATGAGTGCTACCGTATCTATACCCATCTAGTTTGTCGTAATTATAGCTAGCCACAAAGGTACAATAATATTAGAGGCTAAGCTTTACGTAACGGCTGTTGGCCGTTGGCGAGAACCTTTAGATCAAGCGGGAGGGCCGTCCGCTGTGTCAAAGCGATACGAGTAACCAAAAGGACGAACTCTCGCTCATTTCACTAGCCCAAAGGTACTAAATCTTTCGCTCACGAGGAGCTCTCGGCAGTGCCATCCGTGTGGCACTGGAGTTTCCTCCCCATGGCACTGGAGTCTCCTACCTATGGCACTACAGTTTCCCACCTATGAAACTGGAGTTTCCTACCTATGAAACTAGAGTTTCACCCGTATGGCACTGGAGAATGTCTTTGGCTACTTGGGACTATCCGCTCTCTGCGGTTATGAAGAGCTGAACGAGGATAAACGGTTGCTACCCGATGGGGCTACACTCCTGGACCGATCTCGCTTTACTTATGGTGGAGCGATACATAGCTCGGTGGAACTATTCCTAACAGACAATCTGCTCTTCGTTCTCAAAGCTCAAGGGCGACTGCTCTTCGGCTCTGACCTGCATCGTTTTCGTCCTGCTATCTCAGCAGGACTCAAGTTCAATATCTAACTACCCCACATTGCCAGAGTCAACTAAAATCAGTATATTTGAAAAGCAAGACAACTCATTCTAGTTTGACGACAAAAACGATGTCAACCGATATCCGTTTCAGCAAAAAAATAAGTCAACCATTTTCAGGGAACGACACCCCCTTTGATTTACCGTTTCTTGAACTTTCCGCCTTTCAGGTCACTCTCCACCATACGCTTGTTCAGCTCCTCTCGGAGTTCATCAAGAAAATAGGTGCGGCTGTCATCCTTGTGGCGTTTCATGTTCATATAGACGTTGTAGCAGTTCTTGATTTCTATACCAAAGATTTCGGAAAAGGCATCTGCCAATTCTTCTATACCGATTTCACCATCGTTGATACAGTCACAGGTATCAAGTGCGTAGAGTATTCCACCAAGTCGGTTGCTTTACCTGTCCAACGAAGTTTCTCGGTTGGTTTGACGGGCAAAGTAGAAAGAAGCCCCTGCATCCGCATCTTTAATAACTTTAACTCCGTATCAATGACACATAGTAGCTCCGACACATTTTTTTCCCTTTCCGTCCATCAAATACACCGCTTGCAAAGTTTGTAAACGAAAACGAGTATAGCGAAGAATACGAAAAAAAGAGATAGCGTCGTCTTCTGCATCACATAGATCAATGATCCTCTTCATAAAGTTCTCCGATGCTTTTTGTTCTTGTTCATTTGTAGAGCAAGACGAAATTATCGTCTTAAATTCTTCCGTTTGAATAAGTCTTAGCATAATCATATCTTTTATGGTTCAACATTGCAGATTCTCTGTTGTGAGATGTGATTTATGACCTATCTCCTTATGAATTCGGACAGCAAAGAATAGTGTCATTAAAGTTGCAAAGACGTCGGCAATAGGCTGTGCATAAAGCACTCCATTTAGTTCCCAATACGATGGAAGCAGCAATATTATAGGGATAAAAAACGAACCTTGCCGTCCGATGTTTAGCAGAAGACTTTGCCTTGCTCTTCCGATTGCCATATATAGTGTGGAATACACAAATTGGAATCCGAAAGTGAAGAACATAATCGTATTGGCTCTAAGTGCAATTCTTGCTATTTCCTGCATTGTTTCGTCTTTACCGAAACAACTGATGATAGGAGAGGTAAAAATGACTATAAGAATACTCCAGAGCACACAAAACGAGGTTGTGAGTATCAGAGAACAGCACACCGCTTCCCTTAATCTTTGAAAATTGCCTGCCCCGTAGTTATAGCCTGCCATAGGTTGGAGTCCTTTTACAAATCCGAAGACCACGTTTGTTCCCAATGTGACGATTTTCAGGGCGATACCCACAGCCGCAACAGCCTCTGCCCCATATTTCACAGCGGCTTTCTGCAACAAACTGATGGAAAGGGTCTGGAGCAATTGCAAAAAGAGCATAGAGATACCAATCTTAATGATGTCTGCATATATTCTTATCGTGGGAGCGAACAAGGCAAGAGATACTTTTACATCTGCTTTCGTAAGGGAACGGATGTAAATAGCTGTCGTGACGATTCTTGAAAGAATAGTTGCCCATGCAGCACCTTCCACACCCCAATTGAAAGTGTAGATAAACAAGGGGTCTAATGCAACATTAACGATAGAGCCGATAATCATTGCCGACGCAGAAGTCTTCGACGCACCTTGTGAAACAATGATATTGGACATGGACACATTCAATGTTCCTATGACACAACTGATGATAAAAAGCCTGCCGTAGGATTCTGCCAAACTCATCATCTCCTCGTTTGCTCCCATGAAAAGTAGGATGTCCGGCAGGAACGCATTGCACACAAGGGCAATGAGAGCTGACAACATCACAGAGGTAATCACTGAGACGGAAGCGACCTGACTTGCCTTGACAACCTGTTTCGCTCCCAACAGACGGGATATATACACTCCGCCTCCGACACCGAACATCAGTCCTATCCCAAGAAATAACAACGATATAGGGAAAACAACCGATACCGCGGCGACAGGAAGAGTTCCAAGACGTGCAACCCAAAAAGTATCTACCACATTGTATATTGCCATAATCAGCATTGCGATGACAATAGGTATCCCCAATTTTGTCAGGGCTTTCATCATACTTCCTTCTCGCAAAATATTTACAGCGTTGTTCATCCTTATAATCCGTATCTTTTTAATTGAATAAAGTTCGCTGCAAAGGTACGGTGGGATACAGGCTGTCACAATAGACGGACAATGGTAATGATAGCACTATTCGTGGTAAGTCCTCCTGAAGAGCGTCGGAGAAACGCCTGCAACCTTGGTAAACAGCCGTGTGAAGTAGGAGTAATCGTTAAAGCCTAAACTATGTGCAATCTCTTTGATGGAATCTGTAGTATAGACCAATTGACGTTTAGCCAACAAAATAATCTCGTTTTGGATATGGTGGCTCACACTTGTCCCCAGAACAGAATTTACAGCTTCATTCAGGTAGGCAACGGTAATGTTCAGCCGCCCGGCATAGAATGATGGCGAACGGTTGCTTCGGATATTGCTTTCCAACAAATTCCGAAATTCCCATACTATTTCCTTGTGTCTAGTCACTGTCCTCTGCAATTTGGATTGAGCTATCGTTACATTTACAATGTTCTCCACGACTAACCCAACAATGACGGTGGTCAGTCGCTGAACGACTGCTTTGGCAGAAGGATTTTCCATGCCACTCAGCTTGCAGTCAAGAAGTGATAATAATGGTTTTTGTTCCGATGTGTCGGATAGTTGTATTTGAGGGCGACCGTATCTCTCAAGCGTTCGTTTTTCCTCCTTATCCACCAATACAGAGTCGATAACCAGAAATTTTGCAGAAAGATTGGAAGCGTCGATGATACGATGCACCTGCCCGGGTAGAATGATAGCCAGACTTCCTTTCCCGAAAGTGTATTCCTCGAAATCAATATTCAGACAGCATTGCCCACCCTCTATGAAGCCAAAGAAATAATAATCGTCGGTATGAGAAAAAGCGTATTTTTCCGAAGATGCTGATGTTCGAGATATGACAGTCTTCAGATAGACTCCGAAATCTGAGAGTTGTGAACTTCTATGGATGGGTAACCGAGACATATATCTTTCGGGTATTTGTTTTTTTGATCATCAAACTCACAAAGTTAATCACAGTAATGCGGAATAATGAATTATAAAGTGTCTTTTAACTCGAACTACACATCAATACGATTAAAAAGAGAACTGATAATATGGAGGTATGGCTCAAGAACCATACCTCTTTTTTGCCACTTCTATCCATATCGACACCACAAGTACGCAGTTATTTATAACCTAAAACGCATACGGTTTCTTTGGTTTACTTTTGTCCGTGTACCGCTGTTGGTGCCATTAAATACATTATAATATGGACGAAAAAATCAAAGACCAAGAAGTCCTTTTGGTCAAGGATCAGAAAGACGAGAATCTCAAAGTCGTCACAGGTACGGACGAGAAAGGCGGACTGAAAACCGTTCCGCCCACCGCCGAGCATGAACAGAGCTTCCTGAAGTTCGACAAGCACAGCAATGCGCTGGAAAACTTCCTCTCCAACTTCATGCGTCAGTTCAAGCATCCCACACCGCTGAACTTCTTCAAAGTGCCTTTTGAGAGTGCCGTTGCCAGTGCACGTGTGCTCTCGGAGATGCTTAAAGCTTCGGAAGTCCCCTCCAATAAAGAGATGCTGGACTCCGCCCGTGTCAATCCTTCGGACTATGCAGGCGAGCAGAAACAGTCCTTCCAAGGCATTGACCCCGACAAGGTGAAATGGGAACAGTTTGAGCAGATGGGCATAAGCCGTGAGAGTAGAAGGTATGACCGCTAAGAGTGGCAAATCCTTCGATACTACGCTTCAGGTCAATGCAGAGAAGAAAGGCCTTGAGTTCATCTTCGGAGAGAACAAGAGTCTCAAAGAGCGTCAGGAACAGCGACAAGATCGTCAACAAAGCAAGGCTCCTCGCAAGCTTTGTGGTCTAGAGCTGTCAGAGAAGCAACGAGAAGCCCCCTTTAGGAAAATCAAAATCTGTAGGACACAAAGTCCATAACTCAAATGCTCCCGCCCGCCCCCAGCAACCATTACACACTTCCTCCCGTGAAACTTGGATTAAAAGCTATATTTTGCCTTCGCCCATACTTCTGAATTGTTTTTGTACGTGCTGAACACGCCTTCATCGCCTCCAAACCAATCATACCCGAGAGAGAGCTGAATGAAGTCATTCAGAGAGTAGGCGGCAGTAAATCGACTAAACCAACCTTTATGATTGAGGTCGAAATAGGTGAAGTTGGAGAGTTGTAGAGTGTTATCCAACAGCTTTTTCGACACATTGAGCGTAAGGAGTGAATTGTGATGCGGCTGTGCAATCTGGTCTTCGTACTTTAGGATGCTTTCAGAGGAAAACTGTGCCATCACCACCCAATCTTTGGGGGCATACCAATCGATACCCACGAGATAATTCACAGTGTTGAATCCCTTTTGTTCTTGATCAGACGCATCAGGTCTATAGCTGAAATGCTTCCCCACATTGAAGGCTGCTTCTCCTCGTAATACCAGTTGCCCTAGAGGTTTGGATATGTCTCCTCCGAAAAATCCCATTCGGTAGTATTGCGGAGCAACGACAATGTGGGTATCTGTAGGGCGATACGTAAACACGGGCATCTTGTTCCACGTATGCAATGCGGAGAGCGAAAAGTCCACTCCAGGCAAGGTAAAAGATAGCTTTCCGCCATACTCGATATTGGCAAAATGAAGACTGGGGTGGCTCCCATTTTCTTCCCAGGCAATAGGCAGTGGGCTATCTTTGGGTAAAATGCACCATGGATTTATTGCGTCGGTAGGTAGTTTATACCCTTCAAAGGTTGGCACGGCAAGCAGTTCCAATTTCATTTTATCGTTAAAAACGAAAAGGCGTAGGGCATTGACTGGCATCCGAATGTCATCATAGTCTTGTGCCAAGAACTCTGTCATATCCATAGGAGAGACCAAGTCGGTAATACGCACACCGTCTGCCGCCCCCCAAATGACCAATTGTCGCCCAAGGCGAAAGCCCCAATGGTCATCTCTATGGTCAAGATACGCTTCCCGCAGTTCAAAACCTGTACGCTCTTTTAATAATGCATTGTAAGTTGCGTTGAATGAGACAAAAAGCGAAGAGCCTTCAAAACTTTTACCTATCTCTCCCCTTATTCTCGTGCGCGAAGACATAAAGTTGTTCGGTTTTTCGGATCGGACGGCATGATAGGTATCCACAAATCCTTTGACTTGCCACGATGAAGCCACCTCTTCTTGACCCCATGCGATATGCAGGGGCAAGAAGAGAATAAACAGCAACAAGAATTTTGCTGAATGACTAGTTGTATCTGTCATTAGAATCGGCCTTTTTCCAAGGTGCTTACACTGAATTGAGCCTCGTTCATAGGGGTATTGAACTTGGGATCCTTAAACTCAAGAATCGTCTGATGATTAGTCTGAACATTGGTCATATGCAGTTTTTTTGCAATCCAAAAACCAGAAACCTTCACAATGTCCGACAATTCAAGGCGACGGTGTAGCTTCCCCATCTTGTCGTAGTACTCCACCTTAACGGCGATAAGGCAGTCTTGACGAATCCAAGCCACCTTTCTAGAGTAGATCTCACGTTTGTCTTTAGGCGTGTATTCCAGCTTCCAGCACTTGTGTCCGCCAATAGTCTCTTCGCCCAGCAACTGGTGGGTGTCTTCGTCTACATTGCGACTGCCCATATCATCATAGGTGAAGTCACTGCCCATAAAGTAATCCTGCTTGGCAGAAGAGCCACTGATGCGGCGGGTTTTCTTCATCGCGGGCAAGTAGAGCCATCTGTCATCGTCTTTATTAGGATTGTCGTAATCCCAAGTGAGAAAGCCTGTCCCTTTTACATCTCCGGGATATAGGAAGAACATGATACTCTTACGGTCTTTTTTCCCCGCTCCCACGTCTATGGAGTAAGAGATAAGCTTCCGCTCGCGTACCGCCCCACGCTTATTGATCAGTTTCATGACCAATTCCGATTGACGGGTATCGCCATCGGGACGGTCTTTTACTTTTTGGGCAATCTCTCTGCCCGTCTGAGCCATTGCAGTGGCGGCAAAAGCCAATACCACCAAACTTGCTAAAATAATTCTTTTCATCATGATTGATATTTTGTTGTTGATTTATCCCATTGACTTTTCAAGCATCTTCCTGTAAGTAGCCGATTGCACCCGCAACTCTGCATCCGTACCCATTGCTTCAATCTTACCTTGATGGAGCAACACGATCTTATCGGCTCCACGAATGGTACGCATGCGGTGAGCGATAACAATGACTGTCTTCTCCTTGATCAGCTCCGACAAAGCCTCTTGTATTAGGCTTTCATTTTCCACATCTAGCGAGGCCGTGGCTTCGTCCATCAGGATGATGGGTGCATCTTTTAGGAGAGCTCTGGCGATGGAGATCCGCTGACGTTCGCCACCAGAAAGTCGCTCGCCGTTTTCCCCGATGACGGTATCAATACCATCAGGCATACGATCAATAAACTCATCACAGCGGGCAATTTTGGCGACACGAGTCACTTCCTCGTCCGTCGCTCCTTTCTTGCCGATACGAATGTTGTCTTTGATACTGGCATTGAATAGCACTACATCCTGAAAGACAATGGCGTAGTTCTTGAGCAGTGTTTCGGGGTCTATTTGACTAATGTCCTCGCCACCGAGCAGGATTTTGCCCTGCTGTATGTCCCAAAAGCGAGCGGCCAACTTGGTCAGCGTGGTCTTGCCACTTCCAGAAGCCCCAATCAATGCTGTCACCTCGCCTTGTTTCGCAGTGAAGCTCACGCCATTGATGACGGTATAATCCTCGTAGCCGAATACTACATCTTTGAAATCTATACTATAATCCCTAGGGTTCATCTCTTGTTTGCCCTCCTGAATAGGCATAGTCTTGATCTCCTTGATACGTGCCACCACACCATCGAGTGTCACGATCATAGCCATAAAGGACAGAATGCCCTCTATAGGCACGTAGATGCTTGCCGTGAGGATGAGGTAGGCGATATAAACCAGAATATTGATTTGTCCGGCAATCAGCATGTTGGCACCGACAATCGCCACCGAGACGATTCCGAGCTTCATCAGCATACCAGCCAGTGCGGTGGCAATACCAGCGGAGAGTTCCATCTTTACCTTATTCCTAGTATTACCGTCTATCTTGTGGTAGAACTCGTTCAGTGTCCGCTCTTCTAGATTATAGGACTTAATCTCCTGTATCTGGTCAATCTGCTCTTGTAAGCCGTCAAGCATGTCACGACTGGTCTTCACATAGGCATTCACATCATTCCGTTGTTTCTTCTTGGAAAGTGAAAAGAGTAGTAGCGAGACGGGGATGACCCACAATGCCGCCAATCCGAGCTGCCAATTATAAGCGAGTATCATTACAGATATAATCACCGTAGAAATGGATGTGGCATAGATATGCGGCACGGAGTGTGAGAATATTTGCTCATAGAGATTCAGGTCGCTCATCATCGTCGCCGAGAGGTCGGATACATCACGCTTGCCGAAATATGAGAGAGGCAGTTTCTTCAGACGGTTGGCTATATCGATGCGTGAGTTGGCACTTTCATTATAGACATTGTCGTAAAGGCGTACGTAATCCCACCTTGCCACAAAAAACATCACCAACAGCATCACTAAGATTATGACGATATAGTCTACAAGGGTCAGCTCTACTGGTGCAGGAATACCCTCCAAACTGCCCAAATATTGGAATAAAAAGACAAATCCGATAATGGGCGGAAACATCTTGGTCAGATTTAGGATGGTATGCGAGAAGATAGACTTCTGCAGGTTCTTCGCACCCTGCTCCGACATGGCGTATTTTTGCTTAAAGAACTTATTCATTTTCATAGTCTCCTCCTATTCTCCAATTGACGGCTTTTTGATACTCGCTCCACAGCTTTTTGTAGACACCGCCTAGGGTTAATAATTCGTTATGCGTACCACTTTCCACGATTTTGCCATTCTCCATTACTAGGATTCTATCGGCATTGATCACCGTGGAGAGCCTATGCGCAATCATCAGCGTGGTTTTGTCCTTTGATAGCTCCTTGAACGAGGCTTGAATGATATGCTCGTTCTCGGGATCTGCAAAAGCGGTTGCCTCATCAAGTATCACGAAGTCGGCATTCTTCAGGAAAGCCCTTGCGATGGAAAGGCGTTGGATCTCGCCACCTGAAAAATAGGTGCCCTTAGTGCCGTATACGGTATCCAAGCCCTTTTCTAGATTATCGACAATCTCTTTGGCTCCAGCTCTGACGAGAGCTTGCTCTATCTCCTCATCGCTGGCGTTGGGGTTACCTAGCAATAAGTTCTCCCTTAGGCTCATCTTAAAGAGCTTAGACATTTGGAATACAAAAGCTACTTTTTGGCTCAAGGCCTCTTTCTTATACTCCTTGATACTGGTACCTCCGATGAAGATGTCGCCCTCATCGGCATCGTAGAAGCGAGCTGCCAAACGTGCCACGGTGGTCTTACCTCCTCCTGAAGCTCCCACCAGGGCAACAGTCTCACCTTTGTTCACCTTAAACGATACGTTGTCCAGCACTTTGTCTTTTCCGTATGAAAAGGAGACGTTCCTGAACTCCAAGCCCTCTCCAACAGCTGTTGCTTCGCCGTAAGTGAGGTCTTCATAATCCAAAGCTGTGTCAATCTTATCCAACGCCAACTCTGCGAAGTAGATGAAGTTTTGCATGGTGGCACTTCGCATCATAAAGACACCGAATACAGGCCCTATTAATAGATAGATAACGGAGTTGCCCAGCACCTCTCGCATATCAGCTCCTGAGGTGATCATCATAATGGCAACAGGCACCAAGAAGAATGCCGTAGAGCTTGAAATAGCTTCGAACAGCGACATCTTATTCTTGAACCCCATGCTCCACCCCACCACGAAATCTTTCAGCTTTACGATGAGTGAGTAGAAACGATCGAAGCTCTCCACGCTCTGGGCAAAGGTCTTTACGACTGGGATGCCACGCACATATTCTACCGATTCGGCAGAAAGATTGGCAAGTCCCTCGTAATACTCTTCCCGCAACTTCTTGCTCTTTGGGGTCGCCATAGTCGCCATCAATAGCACGGTTATGACCATCGGAACAAGGCTCACTAGACCAAGCCGCCAATCGAAAAGGAAGAAGAAGACCAATAGCACGATGGGCGAAACAATCGTCATAGCGAGGTCGGGCAACTGATGTGCCAGCATCGTGTGGGTCTCTGCAGCCCCATCGACAATCGTCTTGCGGAGATTGCCACTTTCACGATTGGCAAAGAAGCCCAAAGGTTTCGCCATCATCTTCTTCACGCTGAGTTTGATGATGTTGGCCTCTACCTCAAAAGCGAAGAGGTGGGAGACCATTAATGCACAGAAATAGAGTAGCATTCCTGCTGCAGCAAAACTCGCTGCCAGAATGGCGTAGTATCGTATGGCTCCCCCATCGACACTACCACTCAAGATAATCCCGCTGACAATCTTATGGATATAGACCATAGGCATCAGCACCAAAATACCCGAGAGGGCCGAGAAAACCATCGCCAGCGGAAGCATATACCTTTTCTCACCCGCATAGTGGAGTAATCGCTTCAATACCAACGGCTTCTTCTGTTTGTTTGTATTACTCATTATGATTCAATTATGTTTGTTTGTTCTTTTGGTCTTTCAATAGTGTTCGTCTCCTTGCCAAACAGATGGAACTTCTGGATGAGTATAGGCGTCACAAAGAGGTCGGCAAGCAGTGCCGACAAGATCCCTGCCACAGATAGTATGCCCATATGTACAAAGGAGAGCCCCTCTGATGTGGTGTATACAGCGAAATTGGCACAGATTACTACGCTTGTCAAGACGATTGGAGTACCAATGGTGTGGAATGAACGAAGGATCGCATTCCTATAATTGCCCTTACGGTCAAACTCAAGATGACTATGATTGATGAGGTGTATGGTATCGTCCACAGCCAAGCCGAGGATCATCGGCATAATAGTGGCCGTCATCATATCCAATGGATAGCCCAGCCACCCCATTAGTCCGCCAACGACCAATGCCGGGGTGATATTTGGGATTAAACCGACAAGCCCTATGCGTACACTGCCGAAAACAATCATCATCAGTAGACCTATAATAAGGAGAGAAATGGCGAACGAAACCATTTGCCCGCGTGCGATATACTGCATCATTACGGTAAACTGCGGGATACTTCCAACGGTAGTGACTGCCACATTGGGGAAGAGCATCTGTGCGTAAGCAATTATATCGTTCATCTCTCGCTCTGTTTCCCCTGAATCGTATGCATTCATCTCCACCATCAGACGAAGACGGCGGTAGTCGTAATCTATCCAATACTCTGCTTCACTACCTCCCGCATTTTCGTAAAGGAGCAACAGCTGTGCAACCTCATCAGGGTTATGGGGGATGGTATAATAGGAAGGATTACCGTCATGGAGCGTTTGATTTAGGTCTTTGAGTATATTCAATACCGAGGTCGTTCGTTTGGTCAACTTATACCCACCAGCATGCTGTGCAAGGGAGTCCAATCGCAGTAGCATTGTTGGAGACTTTGCCAATCCATCTTCTGGGAAGTCGATCATTACATCGTAGGTATAAATAGACCCAAGTTCGCTTTCCCCCACCTCCAATAGGTTGTTGACGTAATCAATCTTTCGTCCCATCGTTCGCTCTACATCAAAAGCCGTCTCTATTTTGGTGAATTGGTAGATAAGAACCACAGAGATAATCCCAGTGAGACATAGTATCAAAGTGCCATGCCTGAGTACACTCTTACCTAAGCTTTCTAGCTTCTGATCCATCCACCGCCCACCGGTCTCCTGTACCTTGGGGTGAGGCTTTCCGTCCTTGCCAAAACTGAGGAGAATGGGCATCAAGGTGATGGAGAAAAGAAATGACAGCATCACACACGAAGAGGAGGCTATTCCGATAAAACGCATCGGCTGCATAGGAATGGCGAGGAATGAAAGCAAGGAAGCGAAAGTGGTGAGTGCACTGAAAAGCACTGGCCACCCCATTTCCCCTACCGTTTCCTCTACGGCTTGTTTCCTTATTCCATGAATGAGGAACCTACGCTTGAAATAGGAGTATACGTGAATATTGTATGCAATGGAAACGGCAAAGACCAGCAACATAGGGATCATTACCATAGCGCTGTCTATGGTCATACCAACATATCCCAGCACCCCATACACCACGATGATGGAGCTGATAGCGGTGAGAAGAGGGACGATGACCCCTCTAAATGAACGTGTCACCAGCAGGAGGATAAGAATGGAGACGAGGGCTGCGATACCCATTACACGTGGCATTTCCGTCCCAATCCATTTCATTTTCATCGCTGTCACATAGGGTAGCCCGGTTCCTTTGGGATGAAGCGCCTTGTACTTGTCCTTGGTAATAATATGATCTAGTTCATTGCCCGTAAGGACCTCGGGAGAAACAGGATTCTTCCCCTTATTCCAAACAGAGTCTTCGGGGAAAGTACGTAGCTTGAGTATAATCCACGAGAGCGTCCCATCTTTGGAAATTAATCGCTCTGCTACGTGAGGTTTCATATAAGCCTTGCTACGAATCTCTTCCAATTGCTTGGGATCCGTAGGGATCGTATCGGGGACTATCTGCTCAATGGCGATACCATCTTCGCCTCCCATCATAAACTCGATGTCAGTAAGAGAGGTGATTTTGTCGGCGTACGAAAGGCTGTCCACGATCTCGTTCGTTAGTTCACGAATCAGCTCCAGATTGTCTTTCGTAAACGAATTGTCACACCTAGTCAGCACGGCTGCGAAGTTGTCATTCCCGAATATCTCCTTGAATTCTTCGGTCTTGACAAGCATAGGGTCGTCTTCGAGGAAGTAGTCTTCCCATGAGGCACTTACCTTGAAGTACCTAAGTCCCGATACGCCAATGGCAAGGATCAGGATAAACCCTCCCAGCACTACCCAGCGATTACGCATCATTCTTTTGCCACGTAAGGCAAACCAATTGTTAATTCTTTCTATTTTCATATCGTTTCATGTTACATTCATATTGAGGTGTCTTTACTCCTAAGTGGCAATAGCCCAAAAGAGAACAGGAAGACGTTTTGTTCAAAAACAAAGCGAGCCGCCTCTGTAGGCGACTCGCTCGATAGGATGATTTCCTAAAATGAAATCTCTTATACTGCAGAACTCCAGAATAAATTCCCCCGCTACTTTGTATTTGGATAGTCTGTATCATTCATTTCATTCTTTATTGTCATTGACCACTCGTACCAAGCTTTAGTGCAATAGACATTGCCACGGCTTTGCCCACACTTATCAGCATCAAAGAGAGAAAGCCCATCAACGCCCTCTCCAAAATCATATTTCTTTCATTGCTAGTACTATATGTAATGCTCATAATACGCTCTGATGATCTACCTTCATAAGGCGCTTCCACCCACCTATACTGAAGTGGATATATTCACCGATAAAGCATTCGATATCCTCGGAGGAAAGCTCCTCGTGCAATACAATCTCTCTCATCATACTGATCCACCAAGAGCTGATGAAGTGTATGAAAAAAGGGGAAACACTAGTATGTAGCTCTGGATATAATTCTTTCATCCTTTCTAGATAGTCGATTCCGGTTATCGTACTTTTATCAATCCATCGCTCCCAATAGTCTTCAAATCGTGTATCTCGAGTATCGAGAAATAGCAACCTAAGCTCCTTGCGATAACGAGTAATCACACCCATTACCTCTTGCATATATTGACGGTAATACTCTTCTGAGGTAAAGATCTCAAGTGAAAGTTTTTCATCACTATTATGGTTTTCCAGCATATTAGTCATCGCCTCCAAAAGTGGACGCAAGACGATTGCCAGCAAATCATCCTTGCAGGGATAATAATTGTATATGTTGCTTAGCCCAACACCAGACAGCCTGGAAATCTCACGCATAGACACCGCCTTGAAGCCTTTCCTCAGAAACGCTTCTCGAGCTGTATCTTGCAATAGTCTGCGTGTATGTTCCTTTGTCGTCTGCATAATAACAACTTTATCCTATCTTCTGCGAGCAAAGTTCGCAAAGTTTTCCAGAACACACAATACCTAAAAATAGGGATTTTCCGATCGACCTTCTTGTTATTTATGACACGATAGAACTGCGAGATGAATGATTATTAATACTTCCAACTAGTTCATTCCTCTCGTAATCCCTCCAATAGCAACCTTGAAGGCATTGGCATCTATCTTTACGAATCACTCTTTGATGAGGTGAGCAAGTGCAGGGTCGGTCTTGATACGAGCAGTCTCAGAGTCTACGAGGGATAGCACCTCTTGCTTGACTTGGCGATAATTGGCTTCAATAGTCTCCCGCAGACTATCGGAGCCATTTTCGTTTGTAAAGTCTGCTATCATAGGGATACTCTCGTGCGTCCGTCCCCGTTAATACTACGACGCTGTAACCTTTGACACAACAGACGCCCTCCCGCTAGATACTCTCGTGCGTCCGTCCCCGTTAATACGCGAGAGAGCCTGTGACGGATACTGTGGTAACGGAGATACTCTCGTGCGTCCGTCCCCGTTAATACCACGACGCTGTAACCTTTGACACAACAGACGCCCTCCCTATACAGTGGGCTCATCGACCTCCCTATGCCTCGCTTGTCGCTCACGTGTAGTTCCTAACAGGGCGATTATAGTGCATCACCCTGGCTGAGCAAATTCAACGCCGGCTCGTTACAATAATTTAGAACCGACAACATATCGATACGGCACCGTGTCGGGGAAAACTGATTTCCACGTGGATATTTCGAAATATCCACGTGGAGAATTCTTATTTCCCAGGTAGGAAATAAAAAATTCCTCGGAGGAATCAAATGAAACTTCGGAGGAAATGAATGACGCCCACGTGGAAAATAAAAAATATCCACGTGGAGATTTGAGATTTTCCACGTGGATATTCGAGAAAGGAGGGAATCGGACGAATTTCCCTGTAAAGAGATGTAAAGGGAGATTAGAGGTTAGAAGTTAGAGATTAGAGGTTAGAAGTTAGAGGTTAGAGGGGAGAGATTAGAGGTTAGAGGGGAGAGGGGAGAGATTAGAGGTTAGAGGCTGTTGGCCGTTGGCTGGAGCTATCGGAGTGAATCGGAGGTATCGGAGTATATCGGAGTGGATCTGAGGTCTAACCTCTAACTTCTAAACTCTAATCTCTAAGGTCTAGCCTCTAATCTCTAGCCAACAGCTAACAGCCTCATAGTGCGTCAGCCCTGGTGTCGGTGTCAAACAGGCTACGAAGTTTTTCCCTACATTTGTAGTTGTGTTGCACTTGACATTGCGATGCGCGAAGTCTTTCTGTGGCAGCACACAGCTTTAACTATTGGAAAAATACGATTCAATGAGCATAGTCAAAACTGTTTTATCTAATATGCTGGAGGAGGAGCCTTTTCTTCTCGTAGCTGTCAGGAGTATCCTCTTTCTGATGTTCTTTTTGATCTCTGTCTACCTCTCCTTTGATAGAGATATGCTTCTCTTTTGGCTTACCACAGGGGGAATGGTCATTTATGCCCTTCTCATTATCGGGGTGCTCGTCTCTCAGAGTAGAAAGAGAAAAAAGAAGACCGCATAATCAAGTGTAATCGTGGAGACAGGAGTCTAGGGCTACAGCCATCGATCACGATAAGACTGTTGCATAAAGGCGAATCGCTGTGTTGCTTTCGGGATTCGGCTTCGG
>OLQA01000599.1_pt1 | contig 34089 bp, 35 predicted proteins | sample 1673151 | NCBI WGS metagenome assembly OLQA01 (sample SAMEA3136760, study PRJEB25190) | human gut metagenome | biome: human gut; feature: human-associated habitat; material: faeces | place: Austria | collected 2013
CGGCGGGAAGGGTGACGCCCTGACCGACGACGGCGATATTGCCCGTCTCTTCGCCGACCATGCAGCCCGCACCGATCACGGCATTCTCCGCCACAATCGCCCGGCGGACAACCGCGCCGCGCTTGATGACCGCATAGGGCATTACTTTTCAACGCTTTAGACGCTTCATCGCCGTTGCAGTTAAACGTAATGAAGGGCGTTTTGACGCCAGCAATACGAGCCATCATTGAATCGTCGCATTGCGGTATTGAATCGAGCGAAAAATACTCATACTCATCTGCTTGCTGGTCTAAAATAATGCCCACTAAAGGCGGCACTACTATCTGAATATTATTTGCCTGGCTTGGTGCCGAAGTGAAATAAAACGGTAAATTTTTGAAAATTCCATTATTCCCGACGGCTTTCAAGCGATTACGACCAATAGAACGTTGTACATGGATTGCTTTTGGACTATGTTCGATTCTCAATAGGCCTTCAAGCGAGTCAAAGGATAGATCATTTTCAAGCGTCGTGCAGAAATAGTCATTGCATTCTTTGCATACCTGTGATTCATGCAAGGTGTACGCATCTTCATATTTCCCTATAAACCGTGAAACAACGTGTTCACTATTGAACTCAGAAATATTCTTTTCCTGAAGACAATAAATACATTTGCTTGTCTGCATATCTTGATCCCCCCCTAGTTTTCAAAGCCGCATATATTAACAAATTTATATTACATTCCCTCTGATGCTGATCAATAATATAATAACATATCTCTATATAGAAAGAAAGCCGGAACGGCAAGAGATGTAAAAAACAGAATAAAAATTCACACTTGACTCTGACACCGTGTCAGGCTGTATGCTGTCGGGGAGCTCAAAAAAACAGCATGGAGGTACCGTAATGCTGAAAATCGGATTATTTTCAAAACTGTCCAGAGTCAGTATCCGTATGCTGCGCTACTACGACGAGATCGGCCTGCTGCACCCGGCGTATATCGATCCGGAGTCGGATTACCGCTATTACCGCGAGGATCAGCTGCCGCAGATCGGCTGGATCACGGCCCTGCGGGACATGGGCTTTTCCCTCGCCGACGTGTGCCGCATGACCGAGATCGGCCATGACGCGGAAAAGCTCGCACCGTACTTTGAAGCAAGACGGCACGAGCTGGAAGCCGACGCGGCAAAAACAGCGCGGCAGCTGCTGCTTCTGGAATCAGCCCGAAACCGGCTGGGAAAGGAAGACATCATGCAGTACAATGTGACCATCAAGACCATCCCCGAACGCTATGCGGCCTGTGTCCATACGACCATCCCGTGCTATGCAGAAGAAGGAAGCGTCTGGAAGACGCTCTGCGAGGAGACGGACGGGATGCGCCTCGTCCCGGACGAGCCGTGCTATTGCGCCGTGACGTTCCTCGACGGGGAATACAAGGAGCACGACGTAGAGATCGAAGCGTGGAAGACCGTCAAGGGCAGCTATCCCGATACAGCGCACGTGAAATTCAGAACGCTCCCCGCTGTTACCGTCGCAAGCTGCACGTTCCGCGGCCCATACGAGAAGATCGGCGAGGTCTACGCGGCCATCGCCGCATGGATTGCGGACAACGGCTATGAATGCGACGGCCCGATGTTCAACATCTACCACGTCAGCCCGCACAAAACGTCCAATCCCGAGGAATTTGTTACCGAAGCCTGCTACCCGGTGCGAAAAGCATAAGCACATGCACCTGTTTTGCGGCAGGCTGTAATCTCTAAAGCTTTACGCTGAGAACGAGCAGAAAGTGCCCGCACGCACCTCCTCTTTTCAAAGGGGAGGTGCGTGCGTCAGCTGACGCTCCTGTGAACGAAGCCGAAAGGCAGAGAGACTATCGATGCTAAAGCCTAATTAAAACAATTGATTATCCGACTACGCCGTGTAATGCTCTTTATCGTATCAGAGGTCAAGGTGCAAATGGTATCGCAAAGCCGATCTACTACCTTCTCCAAAGAAGCAAACACTTCATTGCGGAAGCCCGTGATTCGAAGTTCTTTCCATATCTGCTCGATGGGATTCATCTCAGGCGTATACGGTGGAATGTAAAACAACTCTATGTTTTCCGGGATATGAAGCTTGTTAGACTTGTGCCATGCTGCACCATCACAACACAGCAGGATCAGATCATCCGGGTATTGCTTGGACAGTTCCTCGAGAAATATGTTCATACAAGTAGAATTGCAATACGGCATAACAAGAAAACAGGAGCTTCCCGTTACTGGTTCAACAGCTCCGTATGCATACCGATATTCACGAATGTGATGGCAAGGTACCGATGGACGAATGCCCTTTTCACACCAGCAGTATTTGGGCTTATTGATTCGTCCGAATCCTGCTTCATCCTGGAACATAAGTCGTACTTCTTGATGTGGATGACCAGACTTGTTTACATAATCCTTTAGTTCGCCGATTCGCTTGTTAATTTTTTTGAGGCCTCGATGACCTCATCACTGGCTTTCTTCGGATGCTTGCTCCTTGGCATGACTTTCCTCCAACCGTGGCGGTGGAGGACGTAATAGATCTGTGATGTCCCTATGGAATGGCCTACAGCTTCCCGGTATGCAGTCTCAATATCATGCACCGATACCGTTTTTCCTGCATTTGAAGCCTGACGAAACGGCTCCAAGAGCGCTTCCTCTTCTGCATAACTCAGGTTCCGGTGGTTTCCGTGATAGTGGCTTTCTGTGATACTTGCAAGACCGTTGGCTTTATATCGGGAAACCAGCACGGTAATATATTGCGTGTGGAAGCCGGTTTTTTCACGAATTTCTTTGTTCTGCTTCCCTTCTGCTCGCATCTCAAGTGCTGCCAGTCTTTTTTCAACATTCTTGTCTCGATTCTTTTTCCTCGCAGCCTTGATTTCTTGCGTTTCCTCAAGCGTGAAAGTGTATCTTTTCATTTCTCATCACCATCTTCATGATACAACAACGGCGTCAAATTATCAATCCTTTTAAAAAGACATTAGTATCAGACTGGCAAGAAAGTCAGCACGCTCAGAGCCGAACAGTCCCGTCATACGATTCAAAATCGTCGGGAAATTTGTCATCAGAACCGGCACGTCCTGCTCCAGCAGTGCGTTTGCAATGCACCCGGCAAGAAAGGATTTTCCGGTTCCCACATCGCCAAACAGGAGCAGTCCAATATTTTTCCGTGCCGCATCCTCCCAGTGTTCCACATAGCGCTTGACTTTGGCAGTCAGCCCTGGCGTTTTTCCGTTATCGTTGGCAAACGTGCAATCGTAGAGGCGGCGATCCTGTAACCCATGTGCTTTTCGCCGCTGAATGCGTTCCAGACGCTCCCGTTTTTCTTCTGCCGCTTTGCGCTGTTTTTCCGCAGCACTCTGGCAGGGGCACAGGCAGCGTGGTCGGAGAAAACCTGTCCCGCCGGGAGCAGGAATGACCGTTTGCCGCAAGCCATGACAGGTCTTGCAGTGCAGCAATCCATCAGCGGGATCGAGATACTCATCATCTCGCTGTATCTGCGCAGCTGCATTTGCCGTCAAAAACGCATAGACTTCTTCTGTAATTGGCATCATACGACATCTTCCTCCGTTACTTCGTAAGTTCGGATATTTGTCCGCGCGCGCTTCTGTTCTCTAATCTCTTTATCTCTATTCTCTGGTGGACAAATGTCCGCTTTTGCGTCGGGCAGGAGCTTCTGCGCTTGTAAACGCAGCCGCTCCCGGCGTTTTCGCTCCGCTTCGGTGGAGGATCGCCCGACCAGCAGCTGAATATCCGGCATATAGTACGCACCATCGGTCAGCAGCTCGACAAAACCGAGTTTTAGGAAGATTTGCAGCGCACGTTCTACGGTGCCGATCTGATGGCGGGTAAACGTTGCAATGGTCTGCGGCGTATGCGGCAGATTTTCATGCAGCAGGAGAACTCCGTTGCGCTTGAGCGACATCAGGTACATTTTGAGCAGCAAATTGGAATACAAAATACCGTCCGGCATCGTTTCCAGAACAACCATCCGTTCACTGGAGAAGAAATTTTCCTTGAGCTTCATGTAGTAGTATTTTTTGTTTTCTGACATAAACACTCCATTCTTTTGAAATTGTTTCCGCCGTATTTGCAGCTCGCGCCCCGGCGATGGGGAACAGCGCGGACAGAGCTTGGCAGCTCTCACAGCTCATGGAAGGGGTCTTGACTGCTTTCAACCCCAGCCACGGCAGCCTGTCTTACGTGCAGGCCGGACATTGTGTATCTTTGCAGAGCGGAGTGCTTGGTGCAGCCTGCCGCGGCTGCCCACGCTGTGTTTCCCGCTCGCTCGTCCTGCTTCGACGAGGTCGTCGCGCACAGCGCGTGCTTTTCCGCTCTGCGGTGTTGCCCGCATTGCTGATATAAAGTTGCCAAAGTGCATCGAGAAGATTTGTCCCTCTACTATCCCTCCCGAAAAAACGACGGGATGAATAACAAAAACGGAGAAAAAGGTGCACAAATATTCTGAATATTTTTGTAATTACATGGAGACTTCATTTCATTATGGTTCTTCAATACAATTCAAAAGGTATAAAAAGCGCCATACCGTATGCGAAAAGGCAAACGGTATGGCGTGAAAAAGCTTCTATATATTTTGACTAATTTGTGAGAAAAGAATTATGGCTCTGGCTTTCAGCCATTCTCCCACTCGTCCCAGGCTTCGTCCTCGTCATCATACCAGTCCCGATTATCCTCATAGAGATCCTCAGGATTGTCGTAATCATCCCGGATGCTGCCAGAGCTGCCGCCGGAGTGGAACGTTGTGGAGATATCCGGCTTTACGACCGGCACAAGCAGCGTATTGCCGCTCCAATAGCCATCGTTTTTCTGCGTTTCGATCACCTTGCCATCCTGACAGACAGCGGTAAAAATCGGTGTTCGCTTGTTGGTGTACCAGTAATAGGTCATTTGCTTGAACGTTCCGTCCTTTTTATATGCCCAGCCGGATTTCGCCATGCCATGCGTGCCAAGCGTGCGCGTGGCATCAATGCTGCTCTCTGGCATCCCGATATATGGGATGCCCGCGTCTTTTTCCGCCTGAAGCGCGGCTTCGCGTTCTTCCTGCTGGCGCAGCTGTTTTGCTTCTTCCTCCAGACGTGCCTGCTCTGCCCGCTGTTCTTCCTGCTCGCGCTTTTCCTGCTCTGCAGCCTGCTGCGCGGCGATCTGTTGGCGGTTCGCCTCGGCAGTCCTCTTGAGCGGCGGCAGGGCAAATACGAAAAATGCGACGGCAGCCACTCCCGCTGCCAACCAGCCCCAAGGGATCCGGCGTTTTGGCTTCTTCGGTTCGTCCCGCTCCGGCAGCGGCGGAAGCGTAAACGTCGGTTCTTCCGGAACTGGTTCGACTTCAAACGAAGCTGGCTTCTCCGGCATCGGCTGCACCGTAGGTAGTTTTTCTGGTACGGGCGGCATCGGAGCCGCAGCTTTTTCGTTCTTTGCTGGCTCGATGGGCGGGGTTTTCTTCTCTGGAAATGCCGTTTGCTCAGATTTCCGGAGCACAAACTTCGCCTTTCCCGGCGGATACGGTGCATCCTGCGCGCTGCAAACAAAAACATCCGTCACGCGACCAGTTTTCTCCGCATTCCGGTTTCCAACCGGAACGACCACAAAATCACCGACTGCAAGCGGCAAGCCGCCTGTCAGATAGGCGTAAGAACTGCCGCCATCTTTAAATTGCACTTTGCAAAACTGATAGTATCCGCCGCTATTGTCCGCAGGTTCAGTCTTTTTATAATAATCCGTCCAAGGTTCGGATTCTTCCTCCGGTTCCTCATCTTCGTCATCTTCCTCTGGTTCTTCCGGCAGGCGGATCGCTGCCCAATATGGCTCAATCTCCTTGGCAAAATCAATTTCCGGTGCGCTGTCATCGCGGAAATAGTTATAAAGACGGTTCGTATCGTCCAAAAGCTCCTGCAAATCATCATCTTTCCCGACGCGGCGTTCCGGCGGCAGATTGTCGAGTAGATTTCTCCAGAACGAACCGAGACGCTTCTCGGAAATCTCACCGATTTCCGCAAACAGAACCTGCTTCGCGCACAATGCCTGATAGACGCTCTCGTCCAGCGTCGGCTGAAACTCATTCCAGAACGCCCGCAAAAGATAACGCATACTCTCATCGACCTTCTGCGTTTGAAGCGCGGCGGAGATCACATACAGGGCCAAGTGCATCGTGCGGATGGCCTGATCCTCACGCTCCCCCTCCAGATGCGCAAGGTCGCGATACATCCAGTTAATGAGGTCAGAGACATGATCCGCAAAGTCCGCTGCAATTTGTGCACGCTTCTGCTCGGCAGCAGCATTGGCACGTCTGCGCTTTTCTTTCGCTTCAATCTCATTGCCGTAAGCATACTGGTACCACCGCTGCCACTCGGCACCCTTCAGCTTGCCGTCGCCGTTTTTGTCAAATCGCTTCTGCGAGCCGTAGAGCATGAGCTGCACCTCCAATTCCTTGAGCTGTAAATCCAGTGTAGCACATCCCACGTCCAATACAAGGGACTTTTCCATAAAAATAAGCCGCGGACAGATTTATTTTCTGTCTGCGGCATTCTTTTTTGTGTGATTTCGCTTTTTCCATAGGAGGTAATTTTCAAATTCCCGAATCTGTTCCAGCTCTTCCGGAGAGAACTGCTCCTGCCGTTTCCTGCTCACAAACGTCGGATCGATGTCCGTCAGACCCAGAAGGTAATCGGAAGAAACACAGTACATTCTGCAAATTTTCACCAGCGTCTCATGCGGCGGCGAGCTGATATCCCGCTCCCAGCTGCGGACAGTCGCGATGGAAACGGACAATTTTTCTGCCAGATCGTCCTGTGTGTGTCCAAAATATTTTCTTGTCAGCGCCAAACGTTCTCCGAGCATGGAATCACCTCGCTCCAATACTAACAAGAAAAGTATCACCTTTTCTCTTTTGTAATATAATTCTTGTCACAAAATAGAAAAAGTGATATTATCTATATCAGTTACAGAAGCAAGTGAGAACATTGTTCTATGTGCACAAAAGAAAGAGAGGGCGTTTTTATGGCAGACAATCGAAAAGAGCAGGAGCGGGACGAGCTGCACCGCACGATCTGGGGCATTGCAAACGATCTGCGCGGGAGCGTGGACGGCTGGGATTTCAAGCAGTATGTGCTCGGTATGCTGTTCTACCGTTATATTTCCGAGAACTTTGCAAACTACATCAACGACGGCGAGCGCGAAGCGGGCGACGCAACGTTTGACTACGCCCAGCTTTCTGACAGCGATGCGGAGCAGGCCAGAGATGACCTCATCAAAACGAAAGGCTTTTTCATCCTGCCGAGCCAGCTGTTTTGCAGCGTCCGCAGCCGCGCGCCGCTGGACGAGAATCTGAACGAGACGCTGGAAGCGGTCTTTCAGGCGATCGAGGACTCCGCCAAGGGCAGCGACAGCGAGGCGAATTTCAGCGGACTCTTTGACGACATCGACGTCAACAGCAACAAGCTGGGCGGCACGGTTGCCGAGCGCAACAAGCGGCTGGTCAAGCTGATGAACGGCGTGGGCGATATGAAGCTCGGCGATTACCGCGACAATACCATCGACGCCTTTGGTGACGCCTATGAATATCTCATGGGCATGTACGCCTCCAACGCGGGCAAGAGCGGCGGCGAATATTTTACGCCGCAGGAGGTGTCCGAGCTTCTGACGCGCATCGCCGTCGCCGGAAAGACAGAGGTCAACAAGGTCTACGACCCAGCCTGCGGTTCGGGTTCGCTGCTGCTCAAGGCGGCTAAGATTTTGGGCCGCGATCATGTGCGGCAGGGCTTTTACGGGCAGGAGATCAATATCACTACCTACAACCTCTGCCGCATCAACATGTTCCTGCATGATATTGACTACGACAAATTTGACATCGCCCACGGCGATACGCTGGTCAGCCCCCAGCACTGGGACGACGAGCCGTTCGAGGCCATCGTCTCGAATCCGCCCTACTCCATCCGCTGGGAGGGAAGCGACAACGCAACGCTCATCAACGACCCGCGCTTTTCGCCCGCCGGTGTGCTGGCCCCGAAGTCGAAGGCGGACCTTGCGTTCATCATGCACAGCCTTTCGTGGCTGGCGACCGACGGCACGGCGGCCATCGTCTGTTTCCCCGGCGTGATGTACCGCGGCGGCGCGGAAAAGCAGATCCGCAAATACCTGATCGACAACAACTTCATCGACTGCATCATCCAGTTGCCGGACAACCTGTTCTACGGCACGACGATCGCGACCTGCATCATGGTGCTGAAAAAGTCCAAGCGCGATAACCATACGCTGTTTCTGGACGCGTCCAGGCAGTGCGTCAAGATCACCAACAGCAATAAGCTCACGCAGGACAACATCCAGACGATCCTGACGGCCTATCTTGACCGCACCGACAAGCCGCACTTTGCCGCCCTCGTCCCCAACGACAAAATTGCCGAGCAGGACTATAACCTCTCCGTCTCCACCTACGTCGAACAGGAGGACACCCGTGAGGTCATTGATATTCAGCAGCTCAACGCCGAGATCGCGCAGATCGTGGCACGGGAGCAGCAGCTGCGGGAAGAGATTGATAAAATTATAAAAGAAATTGAATCTGAATAATTGGGAGGAACGTTGCAATGAGCGTAACAGTGAAAGAATTGAAGAAGAATTATAACCTTAACGAAGAACAAATGAAGAAAATTCGTGATGCGATGGATGCGGCACAAAGAGCCATTGAAGCAGACATACCGGGGCGGCGGTCGCATTTTGAGCATAAGCTTGCAGACATTGTGGGCGCGCTCGAAGGCAACTATTATGTGGGTGAAGAATTTGCAGAAGCATACTTTAATGAGTGAAAGTGGGTAGGTGTATTTCTCAACTTCTATGGCAATGAGCCGAAGTTTCAAGATTTGGTTAAAGAATGGAGAAAGGGGACATTGTAATGCCAACGGCAGCAGTGCGTTCATTAGACTCCATCAATCGTGTGGTTCAAGCGTTTTGCTCCGAGGGTGTACCATACAAATCCGTTTCTGAAATCGCGAAAATCTGCCGTGGTCAAGTTATGTCCAAAGATTTTCTGCGAGATAACGCGGGGGAATATCCAGTTTATTCTTCTCAAACAGAAAACGATGGTATGCTCGGGAAAATAACCACTTATATGTTTGACGGCGAATATCTTACATGGACAACTGATGGAGCAAATGCAGGAACAGTATTTTATCGAAAAGGAAAATTTAGTGTTACAAACGTTTGCGGCGTGATTGACGTCACAGACGAGACTATTTTAACAAAATACCTATTTTATGTGCTTACATTGTTCCCGGCCTCTATTTCTACGACAACCAAGTGGTGGAAATTGCCAAATGGATTGCCCCCTCCGCCCGAGGTGAGCTGGAAATCACCGCAGTCAACAACGTATATTTGCAGAAGGGCCAGCTCCAGGTTGTCATCCTGGATCGGGATGTGGCGTGGTTCGACACCGGCACGGCGGAGAGCCTCTGCGACGTGGCAGTGGCCGTCAAGGCCATGCAGCAGGAGACGGGCCGCCAAATCGCCTGCCCGGAGGAAATCGCCTACCGGCGCGGATATCTGAGCCGGGAGGCTCTGGCGCACACGGCGGACGGGCTTTCCATGACGCCCTATGGCCAGTACCTGCTTGCCCTTTCTCAAGAACAGGAGGAACCGCAATGATCCTTACAGCGGATTTGTTTGATTTGACCCACACACTGGCCGCACCGCTGCTGGCGCGGACGGCGTTACCCTGGGAAGCCTTGCCGGAGATTGGCGGCTTCCTCCGGGCACTGGGGCCGGCGCTGGATCCGGCAGTCTATGACCATCCGGCGGAGGAAATCTGGATTGCGAAGGACGCGAAGGTTGCGCCCACAGCCAGCATCACCGGCCCTTGCATCATCTGCCCCGGAGCAGAGATCCGCCACTGCGCTTTCATCCGGGGGAACGCCCTGGTGGGGGCAGGAGCCGTGGTGGGAAACTCCACGGAGCTGAAAAACGTGATCCTCTTTGACCGGGTACAGATTCCCCACTATAACTATGTGGGCGATTCCATTCTTGGCTACCGGGCGCATATGGGAGCCGGTTCCATCACGTCCAATGTGAAGAGCGACAAAACGCTGGTGGTTGTCAAGAACGGCGGGGAGCAGGTGAAAACCGGCCTGAAAAAATTCGGTGCCATGGTGGGCGACGGCGTAGAAGTCGGCTGCGGCAGCATCCTGAACCCCGGCACAGTGGTAGGCCGGAACAGTAATATCTATCCCCTCTCCAGCGTCCGCGGCGTCATCCCCGCCAACAGCATCTATAAGCGCCAAGGCGAAGTGGCCGAAAAGCGGGAGGACGCATAGTTCCTTAAACACGCAGAAAACGCCCCTGTTTCCTTTTCTACGGGAAACAGGGGCGTTTTGCATGAAACAGACTCAGTCCAGCGACGCCCGAACCTGCTGCACGGCCTTTGTCGCCGCGTCCAGCAGCAAAAGCGTATCCTGCATCACCAATACATAGTCCGCACCGGCGCGAAGCCATTTCGCAGCAGCCCGCGGCGATGTCCCCAGCATACCGGCATAGACGCCCTGTTCATTGGCCTTATGAAGCATATCCCGAATCGCATTCTCTACCAGCGGATTGGTCACATCTCCCGGAATACCTAGGGATACGGAGAGATCAAACGGTCCGAAGAATACTGCGTCAACGCCCGGCACTTGCAGGATTTCGTCGAAGTGTTCCACGCCCTCCTTTCCCTCTACCAGAAGAATCAGCGCAGTTTCCTCATTGGCTTTTCCATAATACGCCGCGCCGTCGCCAAGGCCGTACCCGTTGGCGCGGACAAAGGGGCATGCGCCCCGGCGGCCAACTGGTGGGAACTTGCTCAGGGCCACAGCCTGCCGCGCGGCTTTGGCGCTGTCGATTCCCGGAATCATCACGCCTGCCGCCCCCACATCCAGCGCTGTTTTGATCTCCGCCTCCACCAGGCCGGATACCCGGATAAGCGGCATTGCCCCGGCGGCCTCCGCCGTGCGGATCAGATGGGCCCATTGCACCTGCTCCCAGCCGCCATGCTCATGGTCGATACAGATCAGGGAAAACCCGGCCAGGGAAAGTAGCTCCAGCACCTCGGGACTGTCCAGCATCATAAAGGTTCCGATAATTTTTTCTTTTTGCGCCATGGCCGTTCGCATACTTTTTTTCACAGAATAAGCACCTCATTTCCGCATTCTGCGGTACTGCCGCAGAATCTCATTCGTTCCGTCTGCCTCTTCCAGGCGGCAGATATCGTTTAAAATCTGTTCCGGATGCTGCCAATCCGCCGCCGACGGCTCCTCCTGCGCACCGTATAACAGCGCTGCCGCCAGCACTGTCCGCAGCACCGCCGGGTCACCGCCGTGTTTTTGAATCAGCCGCATGGGCGCAACAATCCGCTCTGTTGGGCCGATCTTTCGAAGGGCATTTCTGGCGTTTCGTTCGACGGAATCGGCAATTTCCCGGTTTTGGAACTTGTCCACCGCCTGCTGGGCAAATTGAGCCTGCGCATCCGCCGCAACGCCGTACTCTGCACAGATAGCAGGATTCAGCTGCGTCAGCAGCGCCGCTATAGCAGAGGAAATATGCGGATCGTTGGCCGCCGCCGCGTATTCTCTGTAGCCCCTTTGATATCCCAGATAACTGATACAAGCACTCAGGCAGTTATAGGTATAAATTTTTCTCTGTAGCAGCGTTTCAAAGTCGGCTTCCGGGGAAAAACCGTAGAGCGGCAGCGGCATCGGAAGCCGTGTTCCGTCGTAAGGCAGCCAGGACAAATCCTGTGAGCGGATATCCAGTCCTTCCGTTACCGTTGTGCAGAAAATCACGCCCTCGGACAGGAAGCAGCTCGATGCCGCCGGCTGAAGGGCCGCGCTGCTGTGGACGCCGTTTTCACAGCACAGCAGTACCGGCCGCCGTTCCGGGGGGCAGCCGTCCAGCGCAGATGACAGCAGCGGCGTCAGGGACGGCAGCGTGCTTTGCCCAACCGCCGTCAAAATCACTTCGGCCTCCCGCAGGGCCTGACGGGCGGATGGATCAGAGATATGATAAATCTGATACCCGCCGATGGTCTGCGCCGGTGCGCTGTCTCCAAAAAAACGCACCGTATAAGAGCCGCCGCGCAGCGCCTCCACCAGCGCAGCATCCTGATCCAAAAATGTAATGGAAGCGCCGGACTGCGCCGCCAAGCGGCCCAGATAACCCCGTCCAGCGCGGCCAGCTCCGATAATCACAACCTGCATACGGATCACCTAAGTACGCTGCGCACAGAGCGCATGAGGCATGGAGGGAATCCCGCCGTAGCAGGAGACGCACTGGGCGGAGGCCCAATTGGCATCGTCCAGACAGCTCAAAATCACTTGGTCGTTCATCGTTTCCGTGGTCATCCCCGCCTGTAGGAACCGGCTCATGAACACGCCGAAGCAGCAGTCCCCCGCTCCCGTCGTATCGACCGGCGTCACAGGATAGCTGTCCACGTGGCCGGAATGTCCCGCATAATAATAATTGCTTCCATTGGAGCCGGCTGTGACGATAATCAGCTTCGGTCCTTTTTTGGTGAGCTTTTCCGCGCTCTTTTCCCAGCTGTCACCGCCTCCGGTGAGCCAATCCAGCTCCTCTTTGGATACTTTTAGAATATCGGTTCTCTCAATGATCCGTTTGATCCGCTCCATTCCCAGTTCCTTGTCATCCCAGATATTGGGCCGCCAGTTGACATCGAACGTCACCATCAGATCTTTTTCCGCCACATAATCCAGAATTTTTAAGACCGTATGATACGCTTCGTCCCCAGCCAGCATAAAGGAGGTCAGATGCAGCGTCCGCGTGTGGTCAAGGATATCATACCGCACCTCCTGCTCCAAGAGGGAGGAATCTGCCATTCCCTTGCGGTAAAATACAAATTCCCGTTCTCCCTTGTCATCCAGCTGAACAAAAGCGCCGGAGGTCAGCTTTTCCTCACACATGACGACACCCGCAGTTTCGATATGATCGTCCTCCAGCGTTTTTTTCAAAAAACGGCCAAACATATCGTTTCCGAGCTTTCCAATAAAGGCGCATTTGCTCCCCTGGCGGGCCGCCGCCACCAAAAAGTTTGCGACGCTACCGCCCGGATTACGCTCATACAGCGTGTTTCCGTTATTGGAGACCCCATGGGGCGTAAAATCAATCAGCATCGTGCCGATTCCTACAATATCATACATTGCAATTCCTCATTCCCAGTATTGATACTCTTACGTACCGTCAAAGGTTCAAAACTTGCCGGATTTCTTCGATAAGGAAGACCGGTGAAGAAATGACAGGGCATTGGCAGGCGTCCTCAATTTCTTTTTGGATAACTGCCGTGGAGCCTTGGGCTAGGATGACCATCTCGCTGCCGCGCAGCTGTCTGGCACAGTCCAGGACGATCTCTGTGTAGCGCTCCATATCCAGCGAAAACAGGTAGGGCAGCGCCTCCTCGCAGAGAGCGACCTTTAGATCCAGCGTGCGGCCTATCTGGGCGGCAGCTTGCTCAAGCCGGGTAACAACCGGATAGACCGGATTGGACGAGGTAGCAAGCACCACGGCGCTGTCGGCCCGTGCGGCGCAGTAACGGATCATGGCATCGTCCACGCCGATGAGCGGCGTCTTGCACTCGGCTTTCAACAGATCGGTCTCCATGGAAATGGTGGAGCAGTCCACCACAATCAGATCCGGGCGGCACAGCTCGGCCAGCTGGATACATACGCGCAGGCGCTCCAATCTGCGCGCAGATTTCTCCTCCTGGGAAAGGCTGTTGTCAACCTCCGCGAACCAGCTGTCATAGATGTTGTAAATTTTCAGCTGTCCCGGGATCGCCTCGTGGATCTGTTCCTCATGGTGATTCAGCGTGCTGCGTGTCGTATGGATTAAAACAAGGGTTTTCATTGATCCAGCCTCCCATAAATTTCTTGGAACAACGGCAGCAGGTAGGCCGCTGCCTCCGCCGCCGCCGTGCGGCTGTCGGGCTCCTGTCGCACCTCCACCGTAAACGCCCCGTCATATCCGCTGTCATGGAACGCAGACAGAATTTCTTTGAAGTTCAAGCTTCCCTTTCCGGGCGCTTTCCGATTGCTGTCTGCCAGATGGACATGCAGATTATAGGGACTGTAGCGCCGGATGGAAGCGAGCAGATCCGGCTCCTCCACATACATATGGAAAAGATCCATCATCAGGCCAAAGTTGGGACGGTTCACCCGGCGGATCAAATCCTCAGCCTCGGCGCAGGTGTTGATAAAATTCATAAAGACATAGGCCGCTGTCTCCAACGAAATGGAGACGCCCTTTTCCGCCGCATAATCGCTCAATTCGCCAAACCCTTCCGCGGCCAAGCGGACGGTCTCTTCTCTTGGCAGCGCATCGCAGTAGAGTCCTTTGATCCGTCCCGCGTTGATATTGACGCCGAAAAAGGCTGCCATATCGATGGCTTCGCGAATACGCCGGAGACTCTGGGTACGCCGGTAGGGAATCGGATCGGAAACGTTGTAGCCCAATCCGCCCATCTCGCCTGTACAGACCAGAACCGGCCTGACGCCCCAGCGTTCCATAATGCTGCCAAGCCCCTCCCAATCCAGGCTCTGGGGATAGGTGGTCATCAATTCCACCCCCGTATAGCCGTGATCTGCCAGGAACTTGATACTTTCCTCAAAATCTCCCTGCATACAAGTCATGCCGGGATGATAGATCACGTCCGGTGTTGCAACCTGATAGGAAAACAGCATATCATTTCCCTCCCAATTCTTTTTTTCGGGCGGCCTTTTCAATATAGTAATTGAAAATCAGCGCAGAAATCAGCAGCAGTCCAAAGATCATCGTATTGTAGAAGGTGTTGATGGAGGAATAGAGCGCCATACCGGATGTCACCAGCTGCAAAATCAGCACGGCCAGAAGCACGCCCAGTGTCCGGCCCTTGCCGCCGTTGGGACTAACGCCGCCCAGAATGCAGATCAGGATGGATATCAGCGTATAAGAGGTACCGTAATCCGACTTTGCGGAACTCATCCGTCCCAGCATAATCAGGCCGGAGACTGCCGCCAGCGCACCGGAGACCATATAGGTAATGAGGTACGTGCGGAACTTGCGGACGCCTGCGAAGCGGGCAGCCACGCTGTTGCTGCCCTGCATCCGAACATCCACGCCATAGGAGGTCTTGTTCAGCAAAAACGCCACAAGCAGCGCTCCAAGGGCAAAGAGGATGACGGGAACAGGAATAAAGTCAAAGAAGCAGTATTGAATAAATCGGGTGTAGACCGCAGGAATGCCGCTGACCGCCTGGCCGTCCGTGATACCGATTCCAATGCCGGTATACAGACGCAGCGTACCGATGGTAGCAATAAACGCAGGGATGTTCAGCTTGTGGATCAGGAACGCGGTAAACGTACCGCAGAGTGCGCCAATGGCAATGGCAGACACGAACATCAGCAGAATGACGCCCACGGCGGGCACGCCGCTGATATCTGCGGGAACAAACTTGGATACCCAAAGCGCAGTCAGAATGGACACCAGATTGCCGACGCCCACAGTGGACAGATCATTGCCGCCGCAGATCAGCGCCAGCATGACGCCCAGGGCCAGAAGACCGTACTCCGGGAATTGGTACATCATGGACTTGAAAATGGAGGGCTTCATAAATCGCGACCCTCTTGTGGCCCAGAACACCAGGAAAAATCCCACAAACAGAATACAGTCTGCCAACAGGTGCGGATCGATGGAACGTTCTTGACGTGGTTTCAGACGTTGCATGGTCAGGCCCTCCTTATTCGCCGACGGCGGCATGCTTCTTCCTGGAAATAATCAGCTGCAGCGCCGTGATGCTGGTTCCGGCGATGATAAAAATAGCCGTAACCATCGTCTGCCACGATGTGGATACATTCAAAAGCAGCAGACTGTTCTTCACAATGGTCAGCAGCAGAATCCCCAGGAACGCGCCCCGAACCGTACCCACGCCGCCGGTGATCCGAACGCCGCCAAGCACCACGCCAGCGATGATATCATGCTCAATTCCGATCAGCGACGTGGGGACGCAGTAAAGATTCATAATAAATTTGGTATAACCGGCAAAGGCGGCAGTTGCGCCGGCAAAGCAATAGACAAACATCTGGATCAGCGGCACGTTAAATCCAGCGCGAACGGCCGACTGCTGATCTCCGCCGATGGCATAGATGCCGCGGCCAAGCATTGTTTTTTGCAGGATAAAGTAGGTCAGCAGCCCCAGGGCAAGCACAAACAGGACAGTATAGGGCATGGTAGCCTGCATATCGGAATCCTTGCTGACGACGGTAAACAGGCTCCCCTTGCCGAAAGCCAGCACCGAGTCGGTCAGGAACAGCTCCCGGCAGCGCAGCGCGCCTTGCAGGAAGCCGCGGTATACGTTCGCCGTACCCAGTGTGACAATCATCGGTTCAAATTTGAAACGGGAGACCAGAAAGCCGTTGACGGCTCCGAACAGGATACCAAAGACAATCGCCATCAGGTATCCATCAATCAGCCCGCCGCCGGTTTCCGTCTGAATGAGAATCACAAGATAGCCGGACAGAGCCGCCACCGCCGGAAAAGACAGGTCAATGCCGCCGGAGATCAAAACCACCATCAGTCCGATGGAGAACAGGGCGGAGGGAATGAAGGATCGGACAATATCCACCAGATTATTCGGCGTGTAAAACTGCCCGCTGATAACCTCAATAATCAAGGTGACAGCGATAATCGTCAGAAACACATAGATTTCATTTGTTTTAAATGCCCTATGTATTCTTTTCTTCATATCATTTTTCATCTTCATGCCTCACCATCATTGCCAAACATGGCATCGCTCAGCGTCTTTTCATCGATTTCCCGTGTGATAAACTCGCCGCAAAGCCGCCCGTGCTTCATCACAACGATGCGGTCACTGCATGCGAAAATCTCCGCGATATCGTCTGAGATAATGATAACGGACATCCCCTCCTGGGACAATTCCCGCAGCAGCTGGTGGATATCGTATTTCGCGCCGATATCCACGCCCACTGTCGGGCCGTTGAGAATCAGCAGCTTCAGATGGGTCGCCAGCCAGCGGCCCAAGATTACCTTCTGCTGATTGCCGCCGGACAGGGTGGAAACCAGGCGGTCCATATCCTGCGTATTGACATTCATTGCTTGAATCCAGTGGGAGCCCTCTTTCCGCATGGTGTCCTTATCGATGATTCCGAACCGGCCTGTGTGTTCCGGCATATTGGAAATAACTTCGTTGTCGTAAATGGAATTATCTAAGAAAAGTCCTTCTGTCAGCCGATCCTCGGGAACGTAGCCGATCTTATATTTCATGGCATCCTGAATCGAGCGAATGCGAACCGGCTGTCCGTCCATATAAATCTCGCCGGAGTCTGCCGGTTCCGCGCCGAACAGCGACAGGGACAGCTCCGTGCGTCCAGAACCCAGAAGCCCGGCAATGCAGAGAATTTCCCCCCTATGCAGCTGGAATGAAATATCTGCAAACGCATTTCCCTTGGTCAGGTTGCGGACTTCAAAAAAGATCTCGCTGTTGATCTCGCGATCCAGCTTCCCGGCAGTAAACTTCCGGCCGGTCATATAATAGGCAAAGTCATCGCGCTTCAGCGTGGCCACATCTCCTGTAATAATTCGTTCTCCGCTGCGGAGAATGGTATACCGTTTGGAAATCTCAAAGACCTCATCCGTTTTATGGCTGACAAACAGAATGGCAATTCCCTCTGCCTGTAGCATTTTTACGATGGAAAAAAGCTTTTCTACTTCTTTCTGTGTCAAAGCTGTGGTTGCCTCGTCCATGATAATGAGCTTGACATTGTTCAGCAGCGCGCGGGAAATGGCGACTAGCTGCTTATCCGCAACGCTCAAATGATCCAGCGTCTCGTCCAGATCCACCTGAAAACCGATACGGTCCACAGCCTTCTGCGCAATCTGGCGCATACGCTTCTGATTTATCAGCTTCCGGCGATCCATAATTTCCGTGTTGATTGCGATATTTTCCATCACCGTCAGATTGGGGAAAATAGAAAAATCCTGGTAAATGACCTGAATCCCCATTTTAATGGCCGTAATGGGGGTCATGTGTTTGCAAGGTACGCCATCGATAATAATTTCGCCCTCATCTGGCTGATGGACGCCGCAAAGAACCTTAATCAGCGTCGATTTTCCGCTCCCGTTCTCCCCCGCCAGTGCATGAATCTCTCCTTTTTCAATGGTCAGATCCACATTCTTGAGGGCATGGACACCGCCGAATGATTTTGTGATCCCTTTCAGTTCAATCACAGGATGCGTAGACATGGTCGGCATTCTCCTTTCTTGCTGGAACAATCTGGGGTCTCCACGCCGGCATGAAGCGCCATGCCGGCGTGGATGTGTGTATGCGTTCTCTTCGTGTTATACCAGAGTCCGATAAAAGTATTTCATCGAGAACCCGTATTAGAAATCGTAGTCGTTCACATTGTCCTTAGTGATGGTAATCATACCCGCGCCTTCCAGGCAATTGCTGGAGTCGGCGGAGAAGGTAATGCTGTGATACCCGTCAATGCCAAGATCCATGCCGTCCTGAACCGTTTCTCCCTGTAAAATTTTCAGAGCCAGGCTGCACATGGCGTAACCGGCGCCGGCGGGATCCCAAGTGCAGGTTTCCTTCAGCGTACCGCTCTCCAGGAACTGGCGGCATTTATTCGGCGTGCCAAGGCCTGCGGCAAAGACCGTATCCACCTTGTCCAGCTCCTCCAGCGCCTTGGCAATACCGGGAAGATCCGCCGAAGAGGCGCCGACAATGCCCTTCAAATCGGGATATTTCTTCAGAAGCTCTTTGGTCTTTTCATAGGCCTTCTCCGTATCATCGTTGGATTCCACACGGGGATCGTCAGGCAGGAGCGTCATGTCCGGATATTTTTCCGTAGCATAAGCGACGCCGGCGTCCTGCCAGATGCTGTGAGAGCCGTTGCTCAGGCTGCCGACCATGGTGGTATATTCGCCGCTGCCGCCCATCTGGCTGGCCAGGGATTCCATCATGAATTCGCCGAAGGCGTCGTTGTTAAAGGCATCCAAAGAGTAGTCCTTATTGACAACGGCAGTTCCCTCGTTGGCAATCACAATAATTCCTTGTTTCCGGGCGCGCTCCAGGGCGGACTCAACGGATTCCACATCCACTGGCACGATGCAGATCGCGTCCACACCCTGTGCAATGGCATCCTCCAGCAGCTGCAGCTGCACAGAGGCATCCACAGAGGAGGGGCCGACCTGATACGCATTGATACCGGTCTCATCTGCAAACCACTTCACGCCCAGCTCCTGCCGGATTCCCCAGGTGCTTTCCGCATTTTTGGCGATTACCACAATTTCATAGTCTTTGTCATTTTTCTGTTCTTCCGTCCCGTTCGTGGGTGTCTTTGTGTTCGTGTCGCTACAGGCAACCAGTCCGAAGACCATGACCACCGCAAGCAAAAGCGCCACCAGTTTTTTCATTTTTTGTTCCTCCTTAAATTGTTTGATCTATTTCAAAGCCCGGACAGGAAGCCGGTTTGAAACCCAGATAGTATAAAATAAAGAAATTGATTTTATACAGGAGATTGTATATAATAAAATCATATTTTGCTGAGATTTCGGGAGAGAAAGGAGTTGTATTCTATGGATCATTCTGATAAGAAGGGTAAGAATATCATTGATATTCAGGAGAGCAACCGATCCCTAGTTTTACAGATTCTGACAGAAAACGACATCTGCACCCGCGTTCAGATTGCGGAACAGACCGGACTGCAGCAGGCTTCCATCACAAAAATCATTCGTGAGTTTACGGCAGCCGGTATCGTCAGCGAGGTCTGCATGATGACAGGAAAAAAGGGCCGCCGTTCCATTGGTCTGAGATTGAACAGCCATCTTTTCAAGGTAATTGGCGTGAAAATCTCCAAAGATATGTTTCAGGTCGGTGTGTTTGATATCAAAGGCCAGCGGCTTTCGGTCTACTCTGAGCGAACCGAGCGGCTGCAGGTGCCTGTGATTGTCCGGCGGATTCGAAATTCCATCGATAAGGCACTGGAAGAATATCACGATATTTATGCTATCGGTATGTCGATCCCGGGTCCTTATTGCAGGAGCGAGGGAAAAATTCTAATGATCGCCGACCGCCACGGCTGGGACCAGGTCAGTCTGATCGACGAGTTCGTAAAGGTCTATCCTGTGCCCGTCATCATTGAACATGACGCCAACGCAGGCGCCCTTGCAGAGTGGCGGTATGGCTCCTTTAAAAACAAGACCAGAACGCTGGTTCACTTCCTGGCCAGCGAAGGCATCGGCGCAGGAATTGTGCGGGATGGCGCCATCCTCCTTGGAAATCGGAACGTTTCGGAGGAAATTGGCCACGTTTCCATCGACTATAAAGGGCCTCGCTGCGAGTGCGGCAACTACGGCTGCATGCGGCTTTATTGTTCGGCCTTGGCCTTGGTGGAGCAGGTCAAGGAGCAACTGCCGGGGCATCCGGAAAGTCTTTTGGCTCAGGAGCCGGAAATTACGGCGGACTGCATCTTCAGCGCCATGCGGCACGGCGATCCGTTCGCCATTGAGGCGGTAAAACAGGTTGGTTACTATATGGGCTGCGGGCTGGTAAACGTTATGAACCTCTTTGACCCGGACTACATCTGCATCAGCGACATTATGGTTGGCGGCGGACAGGTGATGCTGGACGCCATCCGCGAGACGGTTCGGGCACGTTCTTTCCCATTCCGCTCCCGGGAACCTGACATTCAATATTCTGCGCTGAAAACGGAAACCGTCTTCTATGGTGCCGCCGCAGTGGCAATTGACTATTTGATACATAACTTTGGACTGATTGCCGCAAGAATTGGAATGGGCGGAAGCGTTTAGTTAATAGCGTTAATTCATAAATCAAGTATATTATTAAACGTCAAGCTCGTCAATTCCAATAACGTCTCTGTTTTATACAAGAATAGTCTGTCGAAATTGTACAATCTTTCGAATTCGGTATGTCAGGACAGTGAGTCTTTCCTGTGCAAATTGCAAAATCTATTTCCTTTTTCTCGTGATTTTTTAGTAAATATGCCATATCTTCAACTCAAAACAGCATCATTCCCCCTTGCCGCCTTACGGATATCCATACACAGCAGACGGCACAGCGTGCAAAGCACACGAGATTTTTTATAAAAAGATCGATTGGAAATCCGTATCAGATTGCAAAAAGGATCCGCTGCAAAATAAAATTTTGCAGCGGATCCTTTTTTATAAGCTGGAGACTTTGATATTTAGTTTTGTCTCAAATCAAACGCGGTTCTCTCACCGGGATATCGAACGGTCGGATGAAAAAACAACGCCAGAGCGTCAACATACTTATTTCCGGAATTAGAACTGCAAAAGCGGGCATACTCTCTTTATTTCCAGTTGACATTATCACGGTTGACCGATATACTGAGAGTGAAGATGAGGTGATTACAATGCAGGTTCAGGAATTGATGTCACAGAAGGGGCTGACCATGTATCGGCTCTCCAAGGTTTGCAACTTGCCCTATACAACGATCAACGATATTTGCAGCGGGAAAGCGCGTCTGGAAAAATGCTCTGCTGAAACAGTTTATAAGCTGGCAAAAGTTCTGCAAGTGCCAATGGAAGAATTGCTGGAACCGCATATTGAGCAGCGATGCAGCTTTGAACTGTTCAAGAGCAATGTATGCCATCGTCTCAAAGAACTTGGCGATATCAACTTCGTAATCGAAGTTTTGGAGTCAGATGACATTCATCGGTATTATAAGCGCAAATGGTATCCGGAAAGTTTTTATCTGCTGGCCATGTTGGATTATGTTTGCCGGATCAACCAGATCCCAATTTGCACAGACTATGATGCGCTGCGAAAGCAGCGGCTTCAAAAACCACTGTACCCCGCCAGCATACTCTCTGTTGCCGCTGTTTCTGAAAATGCAAAGGTCAAAGCAGCGGCAAGAAAAAATGCAATACCGGAATTTATGAAGTTCAATATCGTGGAAAATGAGGTGCGGAATGTCATTTGATAACGAAGCCATTTTTACAAAGGAAAATTTGGATGGCTATTTAAAAGAGCTTGCGAAAGCGTTTCGGAAACGAAACGGGACGTCAATGCCTGCTGAGATCATTCTTGTGGGTGGCGCTGCAATTCTTGTAAACTATGGATTTCGGGCCATGACCACGGACATCGACGCGATCATCCATGCGGCAAGTTCCATGAAGGACGCCATCAACGAAGTCGGCAATCGGCACGACCTGCCCGCTGGTTGGCTCAATACGGAGTTTACGCAGACCGGTTCCTTTTCACCGAAGCTGGTTGAACATTCAGTGTATTATCGGACCTTTTCCAATGTGCTGCAAATACGAACCGTTTCTGCGGAGTACCTGATTGCAATGAAGCTGCGCTCCGGGAGGCAATACAAAAACGATCTTTCAGATGTGCTGGGTATTTTAGCAGAGCATGAAAAACGCGGAGAACCGATTCTGTTCGAGCGAATCAAGATTGCTGTGGATCACTTGTATGGCCATTGGGAATCGCTCCCCACGGAATCCAGAGTATTCATAGAGAATGCCTTTTCGCGCGGTAACTTTCAAAAGGCTTATGCATCCATTCGGCAGGCAGAGCAGGATGCAAAAACCATGTTGCTTGATTTCGAGCAGCAGTATCCCGGAACGATAAAAGAAGAAAACGTAAATGAAATTCTGAACCATTTAAAGCCAAACAAAGACACGATCCTGCAAGCACTGAAGAAGAAAGATCGAAATGTAACGCGCTGACTGACATACTATAATTGCCTCCGGCTGCAACTGCAGCCGGAGGCAATTCTGTGAAAGAGGTGATTTTTATCAACGTAGGAAACAGCGAAGCCGCCGAGCAGGTCGTTCACATGATGCTCTCCGGCGGCGAGGTTGCAGTCAAGCTGGCAGGTTCGGCGGCAAAAAATGCCGCAGCAATGCTGCTGGCGTTGGCGCGCAATCATAAAAAGGTCTACGGCAAGACCAGTCTCAAGAAAATTCTCCAACAGACACGCGACATCCGCACGTTTTCCCTGACACCAGAGCAGTACCGGGAATTCAGCCGTCAGGCAAAGGACAAGGTGCTGTTCGCCGGCATCCATGATAAGGAGCAGCCGGACGCACCCATTGATCTCGTCATTCCAACGACCGATCTGGAACTGGCAAATGTCATTTTCGAGCGTCTCTTTGGTTCGCTGGAAAAGCCGCAGGAGGAACGCTCATCAAAAAAAGAGTCTCGGTCGGAACGATGCTCAGCCGATACCGGCAGCAGCTCGCCTACGAGCAGGAGGACACCGAAGGATGAGCGCCCCTCCATCGGCGCGCAGCTTCAGTCCTTCCGCGAAAAACTGTCCGGCGTTGAACCGCGCGTCCCGACCAGAGAAAAGGCACACAGTGAGATCACAAAATAAGCGCAAACTGGATTTGTGCGAAGAATTATGGTAAGCACCATTGCAGGTGAGCATTGGGACTTTGATCGCAAGGCCCCTAAAAAGGGGAAAATGGGGCGCTGGTCAAAGGGGCTCGGCGAAATCCTGAAAGCTTATTACGATTTGGACGATGCTAGAACGGTGCTGGCTGAAATCTCCCGGCTGGAGAGTGCAGCGGATAGTGCAAATGCAGACTTTTCCAAAGCAGATGCTGCTTATAATGATGCTGAGAACAAATATCACGACTTTGGCAAATATTCCACGGCACTCACTCTGCAAAGTGAGCGCAAAAAAGCCGCTGCACGAGTAAGCGCAGATATCGGAAAGCTCAACGCTGCCCTTAGCGACTGGCCTGTTCTGAAGGAAAACGTCTGTAAGGCGAAGGCTCTGGAGGTAGAAGCAGAAAATCGGAATGCCTTTGATCTGTATAATGCGACAAAAGAAAAGCAGACAGAACTGGACTCAATGAAGGCAGAGATTATGGAAATGCGCTTCCCTGAAATCAGGGAGATCCAGACGGTAAAAACCGCGCAGCAGAAAATCATGGAGCTTGAAAACAAGCTTTGCGGCATGAATCTGACAGCGAGCGTCCGTACGCTTGGCGGGCATAGTGTTGAGTTGCGCTCTCTTCGGACAGGTGAGCCACTCGATGCCAAACACATCACCGAGGCGGTCAGCATTACCGTGCCGGGTGTGTTGGAAATGCAATTGGCGCCTGCAAATGTAGATATTGCAGCGGTTGAAAGCCTGCTTCGTGAGCAGCGCAGTATCATTACAGGAACATTCGGGAAATACAACGTTTCTACCGAAGATGAGCTTGAATCGCTGAGAGGCACATATATCGGGCTGCAAAACAAAATTGATGCCAAGGAGAAAGAGCTTTTTGAGCTGCTTGGAGGTAAGTGCTTCGGAGAGGTTGAGGCGGCAGCACCTACAATGGTGAGGTCTCGCGAGGAGATAGACGCCGATATTGCAAAACTCTGCGAACAAGTTGACCTGAGCCGCTACGTTATCATGAACGATGCTTCGCTAAAACGTTATAAGGACGAATACATCGACATTGCACATTTAAAGATGCGGATCTATGATTTGCAGACCGAGTTGAAAAAAACGAACGAGTCCCTTCTGGATGTGGAGAGTATTCCAGTGGAGTATCGCGGTATTGCCGATCCAGAGAAATTCCTCGACATTCTCAAAAGTGACAGTGAAAGCAAAAAAGAGCTTCGTGAAAAAGCTCTTCTGAAAAAATCAACTGCAGAAACGACACTTGAAAACTACAGAAACACGGCATCTGACGATCCTGCCGCCGATGTGGAGAAGGCGGAGCGTGCATTCAGAGAGAAAGAGGAGTTGCTTTCGCATTGGCTTCACATTTCTGAGGTCTTTTCGTTTCAGAAGGAAGCACTTTCGGACAGCCCGCTCGTGGGACTGGCAGAGGACTTTGCCCGTTATCTCAGCATCATTTCAGGCAACCGAATATCTTCTGAGTTTCCCAACGCTGACAAGCTCAACATGAATCTCTACAGTGCTGATCGTGAGATAGATTTCACCAAACTCTCCGAGGGTAGCAAAGAGACTGTGTCCCTTGCGTTCCGTCTTGCCGTACTCGATTACTTGTTCCCTGACGGTGGAGGAGTCATCGTGCTGGACGATCCCTTTGTAAATATGGATCCTGAACGCACAGAGAAATCTGTTGCACTTGTAAAAGACTGCGCAACACGCCATCAGGTAATCTTTCTAACTTGCAAGGAGGAATACCCCAAAATACTTGGAGGAAACCTGATCCGTATATAAGAGAAAACGTAAGCATAAAATCTATCCATGTACGTTTATACCTACAAAGGTCTCATGTGCAGCGTCATCACAAGTCTGTCGAAATCATGCGGATATGCGGAAAGACCCGCAAGATATTTGGCACCTTTGCTTCGACCATTTTTATGATACATTGACAGATGTTCCGCCTATATTTAGCCTGAGCGGTGAGATTGTTCAATCCGAGTGATTCCATTGCTCAGTTTGCGCGAAACAGCTGCTCAATTTCGCTGCTTGAGTGATTTCATTCTGCGGTGAACACAGGCAACCGCACGGAAAAGAAGAAAACAATCATCCAGTGGCTTGCGCAGTTTTTTGAAAAATACTTCGGAATTTAGTGCTTTCACGCCGACTTGCATTCCAGTACACTTTGGGGTATACTGCAAGTAGAAAGACCAAACGGGGAGGTGTCAATATGTGTACGCGCAATCAAGCGTTTGAGATTTTGAAGATCGTCTATCACGCCTGTGATCCAATTCTAGGGCACAGCATCCACGATGCAATTTTGTACGGATCCTATGCCCGCGGCGATTTTACCGCGGAGTCGGATATTGACATTCTCCTGACCGCAGATTTGACGCAGGAACAGATCGCGTCGCAGCGGCGTGCGGTTTCTGGAGTAGCAAGCACACTCAGCCTTGACCACGACATCACGGTTTCTGTCCACGTTGTGCCACTGGCACAGTTCTGGCGGTATGCGGATTTCCTGCCGTTCTATCAGAACGTGCTGAAGGAGGGGATTCGCTATGCTTCCTGAACAAGCTATTGAAATCTCCAAGGTTCGCTTTGACCACGCAAAGGAATGTCTGCGGGACGCAAAGTTGCTGCTTGCAGGCGAAAGCTACCGCAGTGCGGCAAACCGCGCATACTATGCGATTTTCCACGCGATGCGCGCCGTTCTTGCGCTTGACGGCGTAGACATGAAGCACCACAGCGGAATCATTTCTGAGTTCCGGAAACGGTACATCAAAACCGGCGTGTTTGACATCAGCTTGTCCGGGCTGATCTCCGAGCTTTCCGATGTCCGTGAGGGCAGTGATTACAACGATTTCTTCATCGTTTCCAAGGCGGACACCGCCGAGCAGGTGCAGTCGGCAGAGACGTTTTTGACGGCGGTAGAAACCTATCTGCGGACAAAATATTGAGTCTGTACGTCACCTGACCCAAACCGTGACCCAGACTGGGCAAAAACGCGATGGACGCAATAGAAAAATTCCCGTAAATACAGAATTTTTTCATCTAAAATATGTGCATATTATAATTAAAATACAGAAAAATACGAACAGATGGCTCTTGACGTGCATGGGGTCACAGGTTCGAGTCCTGTACTGTCCACCATATAAAAGCCCTGAAACCGCAATGGTTTCAGGGTTTTTCTTTATCCCCAAAGCAATGTTTAGCCTTATTTTTAGCCTTACGGCACAAAAAACACGGACCAGTGCAGGCACCGGTCCGTTAAAAACCAAGATTGTTTTTATGCTGTGTTATCAGTATAGCAGAATCGGACAAGAAAATCAATCGTAAGGTTTTATTCTCCCTGTAGATTCTGAATGTACTGCTCCATTCGGTCGGCGCTGGCCTTCTTCATCTGATTTGTCGCATGTGCGTACACGTCCAAGGTAAACGCTGCTGTCGCATGGCCGAGGTTTTCCTGAACCGTTTTGATATCGTCGCCATTTTTGATAGAGGCAACGGCGTAGCTATGACGAAGATCATGGAAGAGCATGGTCTCCATTCCGATTGACTTGACGATCCGTTTGAAGCAGTCATAAACAGTGCGGTGTGACAGAAAGCTGCCTGCCGCATTGGTAAACACCAGATTGTGTACATTGTCCCAAGCAGTCCCGGCATAGGCAGCCATTTCTTTCTGCTTGTCCTGCTGCGCACGGAACAGGGTAAGCACACTCTGCGGGACGGTCAGAACGCGTCCCTTTCCGTTTTTCGGCGTGGAAAAGTAATACTGCCCGCCCTTCTTTTGCTCCTGCCGCGCCTGCTGGCGAACGGAAATCATTCCATTCGTAAAATCAATGCAATCCCAGGTCAGCCCCAGAAGCTCGCCCTCCCGCATGCCGGTAAAGAGGGCAATTTTATAAAGCAGTTCGTGCGGATGGCCGTCGATTGCGCGAAGGAATGCAGCGCTGCGGCATCATCATCAAAAACCGTCATCTCTTTCCTGACGACCTTCGGAAGGCTGCATGCGTCAGCAGGATTCTGCCGAATATCCCCATTCGCAACCGCCTGCTGAAGTGCTTTGTGCAGAATCCCATGGATATTCTTGATTGTCTTCGGCGAGAGCGGCTCTGCATTCTTTTTGCCTGGCCGCAGCAGATCGTTGTAGAACGCCTGGATCTGCTGCGTCTTCAGCGCGCACAGCTTGACTGCACCGAGGTTTGGCGTCAGATACAGCGCGATGCTGCGGCGATAAAGATAGGCCGTGGAGGGCTTAATGCCCTCCAGATAATTGTCCGACCAGCTCTGAAGCCATTGCGCAACGGTCATGGCGGACGGCTCAATATATGAACCGTTATCAATCGCTGCAGTTGCCGCTTTCAGCTTTTGCAGCACTTCTTTTTGCGTTTTCCCGGTGATGGAGTGCTGCTTCTGCTTCCCGGTACCGGGATCAAATCCGGCTGAGTAGCGGGCCTGCCAGTAAGTATATGTTTTACCGTCCCGTGCAACGGAAATTTTCCGCACAGAGCCGTTTCCATTTGCATTTCTTTTCATATCGTAGTCTCCCTCTAAATGTTACTCCCGCAGGCAATGCCTGCGGGAGCTGTCGCTTATGCGGCGTTTGTCAAAAAAGATTCCAGAGAAGAGCGCGGAACAAGAATTCTGCGTCCCATTCTGATTGCATGCAGCCTCCCGCAGCGGATCAGCTCATATGCGCTGCCACGCCCAATGCGCAAGATTTCTGCAACTTCTTCCACACGCAACGTCAATGGAAGATCATTCAGATTATAAACCATTGTAATTTCCCCCTTCTTGGATTTGATTGGTGTCGGTGTTTTTTACATAGACGGCATTCCCAGATGTATTGAAGAAGAAAAAATCTCCAACACGCATACCAGCAATCATCTGTCGATATTGCAGAGCACTTTTGAGGTTCCCATGCGCAAGCGCTTTTGCCAAGGACTTGATATTCTCCGTACCGGGACGAAAGAAAATGCGTAAAGCTGCCTGTGACAAGGTGTTTAACATCTTGATATCATCTGCCCATTGCGTTATGAACCATCCGGAAATGCCAAATTTTCGTCCCTCCCGTAAAATTCGAGTGCTCATATTCTGAGAGCCAAGATGAAGACCATGCGCTTCGTCTAAGACGAAAATCACAGGTTTAGATGCCATACATGGACAAATCTGTTCATTCCAAACTTGCGCCAAAATCATTTCTGTGTACTTCAAGCGCTGATCCGATCCCATCCAGTATGGAAACTGGATAATATGAATCATGCCCGGCTGGCGAATAGAAACGTGAGTATAAGCATCCGCCGATATTGGGACAATCAATCCAAGATAATTCCGAATCATCTCAATCTCTGATGATGCTTTTAGCTGCTTTTCACAGTAAGAAATCAGTTCGGGAACCGTTTCGTTCGTGCTGTTTTCTTGTAAAAACGAAACAGCAAGCTGGCGAATTGTGTCTTGCTTGACAATCCCAATTTTACAAAAAAGCCTGATGGAAGATATCAGTTCTTCTGCGCGCGCTTCAACATCACGTCCTTTTGAGTTCGACAGGATATCCAAATTGATTTTGCGGATATCAGTATGTAGAACACAGGAATCCTGCATTTGCAGAAAAGAATCAGAATAATCCGGAATCACGACGTTGAATCCTTGCCTGCAGGCTTCTTTTGCCAACCGCGAGATCAAGTACGTTTTTCCTGTCCCGGATTGACCCAAAATGGAAATGTGCGCGTTTTCTGCATTAGCCCAATACACATTGCGGCCATCCACGCCTTGGCCAAGAAATAAATTTAGATTCATCTGCTTGCCTCCGGTTAAAACGGCAACGGTACGCCTGGCTCTTCAAGCAATTCGCGGTTAAGGCGTACAACGTTTATGCGCTGGCGGCATCCGCTGGGATCTATCACCTGGATCTTGGTTCTGAATGTAGATTGGTTGGTACGCGCTCCTGCCAGCGCTCCAATTTCAGACAGCGCTTTTAGGACAAGAGGACTGCTTTGCGGAAGGCGGTCTGCGATGAGTTTATATGCTGCCTGATTCAAAGAAACTGTAGTTCCGTTGACATAGGCGATTGGATCTGAGATAGTCTGAGAGTCCTCGCTATAAACAGACGCATACGGATGCATTTGAATTTCGCCGTTCCCCAGCAATCTGCGCGCAAAAAACAAAAATGTTTCGCCTATGTCATCAATACCAGATCTGTCCGAGGTATCCAATGCGTCTTTCATAAATGTTACGCTCTCCGGGGTCAAGGACGGAAGAAGCGGTGACAGATTGAGTGATTTGAGGTATTCAGAGATCAAATCATAGGTACCTGTGAGGATTCCAAACATAGCAGCACTGCGTTCTTGAACGAAATCTTCCTGTAGGGCAGCATCCTGTCCATGGCACATACATTCTTGAAATATATCGATATGCTGGGAAACGTAATAGCAGAATGAGATAAAATAGTCTGGAACAGTCGATGAAACACGCGAAAGCAGAGCCATATCGACAGCCCCTATGTTGCCGGAGGAAACTTCTAAAACGATGCTTCTTTCGGAGGTTGCCACAGCAGGTAATGTGTCAGATATAATTGTCACAAGAGACTGAAGCGGCCAGAAAAAATCCTTCCAACTGACACCGGCGTCAATCGCATTTAGTGCTGTGTCAAGATTTTTTGTATTAGAATCACATTGAGACGCCGCAATCAACAACGGAGTATCTTTGGAATGTAAAAGTTCCTTGGAAAAGCGCTGCGGTGAAAGAGCCGTGGAAATGCTCCTTGAATCAAAAATTTGAAAAAATCTGGTTATAAAGGAGTGTGCGGATGCATCCCGGACAACCAAAAGCAGCGCAAGCCTTGGATGGTAGTTGAAAATCTCAAGTAGACTTTTCAGCACACATACATGGGCCCACAGCATCAGAAATACGCACATGGGCAGGCTCTGGATCGTAGAAAGAATTGCAAAATAATCCCGTGCTGATGTGGTTGCATTTTGCGGAGACGTGCATGCAACCTTGGGACAAGCCTGCACGTTGCAGGTCTCTTGCTTGAGCGTAACGAATTGGACTATGGGGCTGCTCATTTAGTTTTCCTCCTCTCTGTCGCTGATCCAGCCCAAGTAAAAATGGATATATTTTTGACAAGAAACGCTTTTGATTTCGGCACGAACAACAGCCATTATTTCACGGAAGTTTCTGTGGCCGCCAGTGATGGGAAGACCAGTGGTAGCAAATGCCTGTGCGAGCTTCTTATCGGAAGCGAATACGGATTCACTCACAGTAAACGTACGACCGCTCCGGAACGTCAGACATATCATGTTTTCGCGTTCAAATAAGGCATGAAAACAGAGGTATTCTGCCGTGCTGAGCTGATCGGCAAAAACCTGAATAGGCGTACCCCGGCTGGAGATGATGTACGAAGCACCGTATTGTTTGACCAGACCAGACACCGCTTCAAGCTGGTTTTCACGAAATTTCAGCGTTGCCTGCGTTTTCCCAGCTTCATATGCCCACGCCTCAATCTGTTCGGTCATAAACCGTAAATCCACAGGAGGTGGATAGGGAATGTACTGAGGTGCGGGGGAAACGTTTGGATTGTAATTCTGGATATTGTTCATTGAATTCACCCTTTTTGAAAGCATTATCGCTGGCCAGCACCTGAAGTATACTAGAAAGTCCCGTGTTTCGCAGCAGCAGAACATGTCAATTATTCGAGAATTTTTTGACATGTTTGTGCCACCTACATGTTGAGTGATGCCGCATGATTCAACTATGCCAAAAACGGTCTGAACGCTTTTACGCATTCAGACCGTTTTCGTGTTTATTGCGGCACTATCAACTGTTTTTAATTTTTCCCATTTCCGCAGAGATTGACTGATAAACTTCAGTAAATATCTTCGACTTAAAATCTCTGCACCGCGGAATGTCCGGGCGCTTCGGTTTTTCGCGGCATGTTTCCTTGGCTTTTAAAAGATCCCTACTGTAAGCACAAATTCTTTCAAGGTAAAAAGCCACATTGGGATGCTCTGGATTGCAGAAAATTGCGAAGCTAGTTGGGGTAATCGGCTCAGATTCTTTGTCCTTGCATACTTTCGGATACACTTTATCAACGGGGGAAAGTGGGTGCGGATCAAGGAACCGGATTGGGTAACGCATCTGAAAAAAAGCTGAAATGTACTCGTCTGGGAGCGGCCGCGATGGCTTTCGTAAGATATCACGTAGAAATAAGGCGAGTTGTGCAACCCATGCTTCGATTTTTTTATACTGTGTTTGAGTATCTGCATCCTCCCAGCCGGAGTTCATTTGATCCGTAAAAAGATTGAGCAAAGCATATATAAACGTTCTTGCGATGGCAATACGAAAATAAATTGCGTTGGTCTTCAGCAAATCTGGGAGCAGCCTTTGCTTCAATTCAAATAACGTGATGTTATAAAATACCATGTTCCCATTTCCGTGCTTCTTATCCAGCTTCAGGAAATCTGCCAAGGCAGCAGAAATTTCGATTGCCAAGTTTAATGCGGATTCGCGTTCGTAAAACATATAATCACGCAGTTCAAGGTCAGAGATTGGCCTATCCTCTGGCACTGCAAGCCATTCAAGTTTGGGCTCACTATGAACGTGTGTATATTTCTTATAAACCATTTCCGCATGAGCGCGCGTCGCGACAAAATTTGTCTTAAAAAAATAATCAGCACCGCAATTTTCAATCTGAATCCCGTCTTTGGCACTGGGCTTTGGGTGCTTCTTTTTGTGGCTGCTTGCTCTGCTCCGGTAGTTCTCCCACATATCATAAAACTCTTCAGACACAGGGGCTCTGTTTTCACCAGAAGAACGCTCATTGCCCATGCCATACCAATTGATAAGATCAAAGTCTACAATCCAAAACCAATCGATTGGAAACATCTTGATTTCTTTATCTGAACCGTCGTCAGCGGTAATAATTATTTTATCAACTCCAGGTAATGAAGTTTCAATGTAGCGTGTTGTATCAATTAGAGCACGTAGAATATTATCGACTTCACCTGTTTTGCCTGCACAACGATAGCCATGTGCAAAGTACGCTACGCCTTTCTCTTCATCGTTAAATGCATCTCTGCTATATGCTTTATAGGGTTCTGTTTCCAGCCCTTTTGCTGTGTACTTCATATCGTGCACCTCCTGTGAATGTCATGAATTTGTGCTCTTCGTTATTGTCAGAATACTCCATTTTCATTAAAACGTCAATTGGAATTCAGAGAAGACTCCCGGATTACAAAGAAACGAATTGCTCCAAGCGCTGGAACATTCCTAGTTTTTTTCATGAAGCAAAAGAAAAATGCGGCTGGAACAGCAAAATTTTGATGGCTGCTTTCAAAATATAGGATTGTAATGCTAACGAAGGCAAAAAACGCCGCAAAGTGACGAGGCTGTTGCAAATAACGGAAACAAATGGCAGAAAATCCGTATTAATGTTTAACAAGGAACGAACACAATAGTAGGACTCAGAGGAAGCGTCATACCAAACGCTTCCTCTGGCGAAAGTGTACAGTATCCATAATAAAGCAAAAAGAGGTTCACAATATATGAAAATGAAAGAAAGTAAAACAACTATGATATCTATAAAATATACACAGCAGGATAAAGAATATTTGCTTGCTGAGGCTCAAAAGGCGGGATGCTCTTTGAGCGAGTATATCCGCGAAAAATCCTTACAAGGTGATGCAATTCTGCTCAAAAAGCACGATCAGATTTTTTACCGTCAATTGTGCAGACATAACATGATTTTGAAGGATGCAGGACTTTCTGCGGAGCAGCAAGCGTCCTTTGAAGCATGGGAGGTAGCAACATGGCAGTCCTTAAAATAAAGTCCGTCCCGCAGAAATATACAGACGAGCTTGCTTACCAGCAGCTTCTGGATTACATTATGCGGTCAGATAAAACACCGGATCACTATATCGGCGGATTCGCAGTGCATCCACAATATGCAGCGGAGGAAATGCAGTTGGTCTCTCAGGCATATCATCAGGATCGCGGGGTTCGTCTCCGTCACTGGATCATCAGTTTTGAGAAGCATGAGCTTGCAGACGCTTGGCACGCAAATCAGTTTGCGCAGATGGCATGCAGATTTTATGCAGATACATATCAAATCGTCTATTCCGTCCATGAAGATGCCGAGCATTTGCATATTCATTTTGTAATGAATATGATTTCCTATCAAAATGGAAAGCGATACTCCGGACAGAAGAAAGATTTTTACGACTATCTGAAATATCTTCAAGAAATCGCAGATTTGTTTGGCACATATATCATTCGCGTCAAGGACGATTCATCCAACCAAAATATTTCGCCTTTTGCCGCAAACGGCAGACTGCGGCCTTTGGGCAAAAGATAGGCGTGTGTCCTCCCGTGAAGGTGGAGATGCTCACACTGACCGTCTGTAATCAGCAGAATCGGAGCATCCTTCGGGAAATCTTCTGCATGCTCCAGCAGGTCAATGCCCGGCTGCAGCTGCGTACCTCCCCGTCCCTGCACATGGACGGCTTCTGCAAGACTGTCCGGATGCACGACGCCCTGATCGTAGGCAGCTGCATCGCAGAATACCAGCCGAACAGCGTGAACATTCCGCGCCGCACTGTAGCTGGAAATCGCGCCCAAGGCTGCGGCAAGGAGTGAACGCGGCATAGAACCGGATGACTTTACCACCGGCA
>OLQA01000601.1_pt1 | contig 34087 bp, 23 predicted proteins | sample 1673151 | NCBI WGS metagenome assembly OLQA01 (sample SAMEA3136760, study PRJEB25190) | human gut metagenome | biome: human gut; feature: human-associated habitat; material: faeces | place: Austria | collected 2013
CCTCCCGTCCTGTGAGGTAGATTTCACCTTCAAAAAGAGGACGATGAGTTTGAGCTATGCTTCTCACTCGATTCGTCAAACCTTTAATGCCAGAGATGAGTTGCTTCATCTCTGGTGTTTCTTTATTGATCGTTTCGTACTCCATAGTCGTTAACCTTTACGAGTGTTAGAGTTAGAGAGGAGAGCTTCCACATCCTCACGTTTGTAATAGCACTTATGTCCGATTTGGATAAAGGGTAGCACAGACGAGTCCCGATAGTGTTGCAATGTTCGCTTACTGATGTTCAGTATTCTGCATACATCCCCATTGTGTAGTAAGTCAGGGAATTGAGCTGGTGGCGCAAAATGTTCATTGAAACTCTTTGTCAGCTCCTCGATGCACTCTTTCAGTTCCTCCCAAGCGGAGGTGTCAATGGCTGTAAATCTCATTTTGTTGTGTTATTTGCGTTGTTATTACTTTCTGACGCAAAAGTAAGCAGGCTCTTCCATTATTCCTCCAAGCGCAGAGACAGCGGGATATACGAGGAAGTATTCGGAAGAGTGGCTCTTGCACACTGTCTAATTGTCCATACTTTATTCCATTGCGTCACTAGTTCAAGTAATCACTTCAACCCATCGAAGTAAAGCAACGCGGTCCATAGCAAACGACACACTTTTCGTTAGTGCTATTTGCACACTCATAGAGCCTCTTTTCCTCCATTTGGATTGCGAAAAGGGGCTTTTCGTTGTGTCGTGTCAGAGAAAAGCGATGCACTCTGAAGCAAGAAAACCGTCCTTGTGCTTCTTGCAAAAAAACTCTTCTAACTTGGCTTTAGCTCTCGAAAAGGAGCTAATCATCAAAACAATGTAATACAAAGCAATCCGCACAATGAAAATAGAAGAAAAGGATAGCCCCTCCAAAAATGACCAAATAGAAGAGTATCTTTCCGCTCAGTACGAGTTTCGGTACAACACTGTGTTACACCGAGCCGAGTATCGTCCACGAGGGAAGGGCGGTTACACCTCCGTAGACCGCTATCGTATCAACACCCTCAAGCGAGGCTTGGACAAGGAGGCCAACATACAGACCTCAACAGATAATCTGTACAGCATTATTGAGAGCGATTTCTCCCCACGTATCAATCCCGTGCAAGACTATTTTCGATCCTTACCGCTGACGAAAGGTAATGCGGAAGCTATCACAGCTCTTGCCGACTGCGTGCAAGTAACCAATTCTGAGAAATGGGAGGAATACCTTACCAAGTGGCTCGTAGCTGTAGTAGCCAATGCTATGGACGACAAGCAGTGTCGCAATCACACCTGCCTTGTGCTGACAGGCGAGCAAGGCAAGTTCAAAACGACCTTTCTAGACCTGCTCTGCCCACCAGCTCTATCCGACTACCGCTATACAGGAAAGATATATCCGCAGGAGAAAGATGTGCTGAGCCTTATCGGGCAAAACCTCATCATCAACATTGATGACCAGCTCAAAGCCCTCAACAAGCGAGATGAAAACGAACTGAAGAACCTGATTACCTGTCCGCAGGTGAAGTACCGTATGCCTTACGAGAAGCACATTGAGGAGCGTCCCCACTTGGCAAGCTTCGTGGCATCGGTCAATGGCAACGACTTCCTCACAGACCCGACAGGAAGCAGGCGCTTCCTCCCCTTTGAAGTCTTGGCAATAGATATAGACAGAGCTAAAGCGATCCCGATGGATGCTGTTTACGGTGACGCCAAGCGACTACTGCATGAAGGCTTTCGCTATTGGTTCAATGATGAAGAGATTGTTGAGTTGCATAGAAACAGTGAAGCCTTCCAAGTCTATACAGCAGAGATGGAGCTGTTGCTCCGCTACTTCACATTTCCCTCAGAAGCTGAGATGGCTACGAAACGCTTCTATATGACCAATTCGGAGATTGTAGGGTATCTCTCCTGCTATACCCGACAACCCCTCTCTCCGAAACGAATGGGCGAAGCCCTGCGAAAGGCGGGCTATACGAGGGAGTGTCGCAGGATAAATGGCAATCCCGTATATGTCTATGCCGTCCGTAAGATTTACCCCGAGCAACCACCATAGCACTCTGTTGTTGCACTCCCTTTGTAATACCCCTTTCTCTTTTCTTTCCTATTCTCCTTACTACGTTACTACAACTAAGGATAATACAGTGAAAGAGAAAGGATTACAGAAGACATTCATCTTACGACAGATGTTACTACAATCCTTCTACGCTTCTACAGCTTGATAGAGAATAAGTGGTGTAGACAGATGGTGTAGTAGGATAAACCCCGACAAAGTGTTACACTTTTCTCTTTCACTGTCAACGACTTATCCTAGTGTAGAAAGGTAGTAAGATAAAAAGGGGAAAACTCCAAAAAGAGAAAATCAAGAAAACAGAACATGCGATGAGACTGCAAACAATACGAAGAACCCGTGAACAAAGAATACGAAGAATCCGTGAACAATGAATACGAATAATCCAAATCCAAAGACAACAGCAATGAACAACGAGTATTACGATCTACAACACCTTAAGGCAATACCAATAGCCGATTATCTGCATACTGCCTATGGTATCGAACCGGCCAAGCGGTACAACGGCTATGCCCTTTATCATGCACCCTACCGAGAAGACTTCAATGCTAGTATGAAGGTAGACTTTCGGGAGAACTTGTGGCACGACTACGGCACAGGTCAAGGAGGAAGTATCATAGACCTTGTGATGCGTATGCAAGGGTGTAGTGCTTATGAAGCGATGAAGCATCTTGCTGGAAAGCGAGAGACAATAGTTGCACCCTCTTCCTTTCATCGTGAAGATCACATAGAGCATAGAAGAGATGAACAGAGAGCTAATAATAGAAGGCATATCCTCTCCATCAGCGATGAGTTGCCCTCACATCTGCAACGCTATCTTCGAGAGGTTCGCAAGATAGATCTTGCAGTGGCAAGTGGGTATCTCCGTCACATTCGCTACGAGGTAGGAGGACGAGAATATTCCGCCATCGGATTTCCCAATCGTTCTGGTGGATATGAGCTTCGGGATGACAAAGCATTCAAGGGAACTATTGCTCCAAAGGATATATCTGTGATTGCAGGACGAGAGGACAACGCCCCTCTCTGCATCTTTGAAGGCTTTATGGATTTCCTTTCCCTTCTTACGATAAATGAAAAAGAAACGGCTCCTTGCCTTGTATTGAACTCGGTCAGCAACATTTCACGAGCCATCGCCTATCTCCAAGAGCAAGACATTGACTCCGTTCGAGCGTTCCTCGATAATGACCCAGTAGGACGGCAAGCACTCCTTACTATCCAATCATCAGGTGTGACCGTAGAGGATATGAGCAGGCACTATGCCCGATACAAAGACCTCAACGAGTTTCTTGTAGCACAACGAGAAGCGCAGAAACAGAAAATAGCCCCTCGCAAAAGGGGGCTTAGACGATAACGCAAAAGAGAGAAATTTCAACAACGGAACCATCGGGTATTCGAAGAGACTAGAGCTGTAAATCGTATAGATGTGAGCCTTTGTTTCAAGAGTTATGGCACTCCCTCGGAGTTGCAAGTTTGCAGGGGCAAACTTAGAAACAAAGACTCAGTGCATTCAGAGAATGCAAGCACTTCAAGGGCAGGCTGCAGAACAGGGCGGAGCGGGCATTTGGAGAAATGCCATAGCTCATTAGGGCATTTTCTTCACGCTCCACTTCGTTACCGCTAAAAAAGCCCTCCTGAGCCAAGGGGTAGCAGCCCCTTTGGATACCCCCTAAAACTATATCCAACTTATGGGCTACGCAGTATTACACATAGACAAGGCTCGGGGCAACGACTCGGCAATGAGTGCCCACATCGAGCGAACATTCGTGCCGAACAATGTCGATGCCTCTCGCACGCACCTCAATCGAGACTTGGTGCAATTCCCCGCAAATGTCACCAACCGTACGGAAGCTATTGCACATCGCATAGCAACGGCTGGTATCTACCGAAAGGTTGCGGACAATCAAGTTAAAGCTCTTCGTTTCATCCTATCAGGATCACACGAAGATATGCTCCAACTTGAAAGCGAAGGACGCTTAGAGGAGTGGTGCCATAGTACGATGCAGTGGCTTTATACCACCTTTGGCAAGGCAAACGTGGTAGCAGCCACACTTCATGCTGATGAAGAGACCCCGCACATACATGCGACAGTTGTCCCAATTGTCACGGGAGAAAGGAGAAAAGCCAAACAGGAAGCTGAGAATGGCAAGCGTAAGTACAAGACAAAGAAAAACAAGATACGGCTCTGTGCTGATGATCTGCTTACACCCAAAAAGCTCGAGGAGTATCAAACCTCCTACGCAGAGCAAATGCGCCCATTTGGGCTGAGTAGAGGGGTACAAGGATCTGAAGCCAAGCATCGTACTAATATGGAGTATTACAAAGAGCTACTCAAAGAGACCAAGCAGAAACAACTTGAGGAGGAAGAACTAATTCAAAAGGTCAGAGAGTTGGAAAAGCAGGCGGGCAAGCTCCGAGTAAAGGGTACGCTCTACTCGCTCTTTGGCAACTCCGAACTTGACAAGGCGGAACAGCGCATCGAAGAGTTGGAGCAAGAAGTCAAACGGCAACAAGATCTTTCGGAAAAGGAGAAAGCCGAAATCCGCAAGGAGGTCATTATCCTTCAGGACACCATTAGAGATAAGGACAAGACTATCTCAGAACAACACCGAGAAATCAAGGTGTACGAGGAGGAGCGGAGTTTTATCAAATGCTTCTTTCACAGCTTCTACCTCTTACTCAACATTCGCTTGATGCTCCGCAAAATGGGCTTTGATGATGATACGGTGGTCAAGATGCACAAAGATCGAGAGACAGTCCGTGGTACGGCTACGGCATATTCGGGAATGTACAAACGAAACTTCACGGAGGAAAATGCCGAGCTACGCATTATAACCAACGAGAAGCGTCAGCCTATTCTTACCATCAATGGTCTGTCCGTCTCAGATTGGTGTGAGCAGAAGTGGCAACAACTCATTCACCGTAACCGCTCGAAACGACTGTAGAGATAAGACATCTCCTTCCCCTTTCATTGTAACGTTTGGGCTCCGACTAAACTTTTAAGAAGAAAATCACGCAAGAACGCTCACTTTCTCCCACGAATCACTACCTTTGCAAGTGATAATAGTGAGCGTTCTTTGGCTATCCAAAACGATGTACTTCAAAGCACTCCGCTCATTTCTAAATCGTTACCTATCCGCATCGCTCCAAACGGTAACCTCTTACTTCTCAGCTAGATAGTCCGAAACCAAAAAATCACGGAGGAACTTTTTAGTTCCAGCGGAGGAACTTTTCGATTCCTATGTAGGAAATCACAACTCCCCACGTAGGAATCTCGAAATAGCCACGTGGGTGTAGAAAAACTCTTCGGAAGAATGAAATGAAACTTCGGAAGAATAATTCGCGCCTATGTGGAGCATAAAAAATCTCCACCGAGGAAATTCCCTCAGTGGAGATTTGCAACGCTTGTTAGACGTCTAGTCTGCGGGTGGGGTCGCTCAGACGAAGAGCCCCGACATCGCAGCTATGTCATCTTATGAGGCATATACTGCCATAGCTTAGCGACTGCGCTGGGACCTGTAGTACTGAGTTGTCTTGGGATGAGCCAATGTCGCCTTGTACTGCTCGAAGGCTAGACGACGCATCTGGCTAGCTGACGTGGACTTCTGCTTCTCAAAGATCTGGAGGAATGTGATACCCTCTCTGATAAAGATCTGACAGACGATCTTGCCTGAGGCATCCCAACCACGGGCAAAGCCTTTGTCGGCATGTGACTCAAAGTCCTTGCTGTACCCGTTCGTCGTAAACCACTCCTTGAGCTTGGGGTCCGCTAGGTCTTTTGGCCCCTTGATGACGTTTACGACGCCGTTTATGAACTTAATCCCCTTATCGTTTGTGGAGACATAATATACGAACTGGAAGTTTGACTCTGGGATAGACTCCTGCTTTGTCTCGAAGTATAGGTTCTTATAATCCATATTGGACTTTTGGGTGTCAAAGTTGCGGAAGCCGAGAGTGCTCTCATACTCCTTGATCTTGGCCACATCGCCTGTTATGAATGTAGCATAGTCGGGGAAGTCCTTGACCTTCGGGAGGATAGGATGCGCTGTGGGTAGCTCTCTCTTCTCAAGGAACTCGATGAGAAGGGTAGACTGCAGGTCTCTGTTTGGCTTGTCATAGATCGTTACTTGGATGTTGGAGTTATCACTCAGAGTGCCGACCATGCAGGGGGTGCCATTGGCGAGCTGGCCTTTCTTTAGACTCTCAAAGCCATAGTCAGTAAGCATAGCTTGCGTCCTAGGACACTCAGCAAGGCTCTCCTTGCTGAAGGCTATGATCACATTTTCGCGAGCCTGAGTTTTGAGACTATAGACGGCAGCCGTAATGGTCAGAGCGGGATTGCTAAAGCCTGGGAAAATAAGATCACCGCCATCGGGACCCTTGCCGATGTTGATAGGCTTCATCGTGCGCCCCACGGCCTGCTCATGCTTGATGACCTCCGCATCGACTGGGACACCCTTAGAGTCTTGCTCTATGACAAATTTGAGTAGCGGAAGCTCGTTATCGACAGTCGTATTACCGCCGCCATTGTCCTCGGTGACGGTGACAGCGACTAGAGCCTGCTGACCAGCAGCAGCGACTGTCACGGTCGCACTACCAGCAGCGACTGCTGTGACGAGTCCCTGCGCATCGACAGTAGCTATATCGGTCTTGTCGCTTGTGAAGGTGACGGGCGTGTCGGTAGGTGTAACTGTATACTTGATCTGAGCGTTGTCACCCTTCTTGATAGATAGGGCGGTGGTCTCGACCACTAGCTTCACTGCGGGAGCTTGCTTAGAGACGGTGACGATGCACTGCCGTGTGAGTTTGCCTACCTGAGCGGTGATGTGAGCTGTGCCCTCAGCGACCGCTGTGATGAGTCCCTTGGCATCGACCGTGGCTACATCAGGCTTGTCACTGGTAAAGGTGACGGTAAAGGTTTGGTCTGCTGGCAGGACGGTAGCGGTAAGCTGCTGGGTGCCTCCGACCTGCAGTGTGACTGTCTTGGGAGATAGTGTCAAGTCGGTAGCCTCGGGGACTACCTCAGAGCACTCTCGCTGACAAGATCCAAGCCCTACGAGTAGTAAGAGGCTGGATAGGATGACGGAAAGTCTTCTCATAGATGATATTGTATTATTGATTAGTGTCTTGAGTGTTACTGGCTAGTGCACATGCTGGTGTCAAGTGCGACTGGTATCAACGTATCCGCAAATATAGGCAAAAAGTTCATAGCAAGTCGGATGGTAATCCTTTTTTAACTCAATGCCGAGAAATGGTCGTAGAGTGATTGCTGCTAATGGGCTGTAGCGTTAGGACGAACGGTTGAGCAGTTTCTTTCTCTCTGAGGTGTGATGCCGAGACGAATCGTTTCTGTATCTTTGCAGTGCAACAGATCGATAACAAGATGGATAGATTACGCTGTGTGAGATATTTGCTGAGCTGCTGGGTCCTCTCCCTGCTGCTGATCTCGTGTGGCAAGGGGCACTCTGACGAGGGCTCTACGGGGGGCGCAGAGGTCGATAGCACTGCTACGATACGCTATGCCGAGGGGCTACAGATAGAGCATGCGGGCGCGGTGACGCTGGTCACCATATCAGACCCGACGCATGACAGTAACGAGGTGTATCGCTACGCTTTGGTGCCTCGTGAGCAGGCGCAGGAGCTGGCTGCTGAGGTGCCAGAGGGCTACACCAAAATAGAGACGCCAGTGCGTCGTGTCATCGTGATGACGACGCTACAACTCTCTAACTTTATCAAGCTCGATGCGGTAGATCGTGTCGTGGGTATGCCGAGTACGCGCTTCCTCTTCAACGAGGAGATGCAGTCACGGCTGGCTTCGGGCGCAGCTAAGCGGATCGGCATCGAGGGTAACTTCGACAGCGAGCTGATCATGGCTCTGCAACCAGACATTATATTAGTAAGCCCCTTCAAGCGGGGTGGCTACGATGTGATCAAGCAGCTAGACATACCGCTGATTACTTTCCTAGGCTACAAGGAGACTTCCCCGCTGGGGCAGGCTGAGTGGCTTAAGTTTACGGCGCTCCTGCTGGGTATGGAGGAGCGTGCGGATACGCTCTTCAGCACGATAGAGCAGCGCTACCACGAGTTACAAGCTCTGATCACCGATGACTTGCCCCGTCCGAAGGTGCTTAGTGGCGAACTGCACGGTGGCAACTGGTACGTGGTAGGTGGCGCGAGCTACTTGGCACACCTTTTTGAGGATGCGGGTGCGGACTACTTTATGGCAGACGATAAGGAGTCGGGAGGCTTCTACGTTGACTTCGAGACGGTCTATGCTCAGGCGGCCGATGCCGACTACTGGCGCATTGCGAATAGCTACGATGGTGCCTTCTCTTACGATGTGCTGGGCAAGACGGATGCACGCTACCGAGACTTCAAAGCTTATCGGGATAAGCAGGTACTGTACTGCAATCTGCGGGAGAGGCCTTTTTATGAGCTTTCGCCCGTGGAGCCGGAGGTGGTCTTGGCGGACTTGATCCACGCCTTTCACCCGCAGCTACTGCCCGACCATGAGCCGGTCTTCTACTCGATATTAACCCAGTAAGGGGGAAAAGCTATGCGACGTCCAGTTATAGCCTTTACACTTATAGCACTCCTTATTATAGTGTTCTTCGTCCTCAACCTGTCGCTGGGGACGATCGCTATCCCCTTTGATGAGGTGGTGCGCATACTCTTTGGGGCAGATGCTAGTGGCGATGAGATCTGGCGAAATATCATCTGGAAGAGTCGCTACCCGCAGACGATTACGGCACTGGTAGCGGGTGCGGGCCTCTCGATCAGCGGTCTGCAGATGCAGACGGTCTTTCGCAATCCACTGGCGGGCCCTTCGGAGTTAGGTATTAGTTCGGGAGCTAGCCTAGGCGTGGCGACCTTTATCCTCCTCTCGGGGAGCATTAGCCAGCGAGCACTGGTGCGGATGGGCTTCGTGGGGGAGATGGCGGTCTCAGTGGCAGCACTCATCGGGGCGATGCTGGTGATGTCGATCATCATGACGATGGCGCAGCGCGTCCGTGGCAATGTGGTGCTACTGATCATGGGTGTGATGATCGGCTACATAGCGAATGCGATCATTGGCGTGCTGAAGTTCTTTAGCAACGATGAGGATGTGCGCAGCTATGTCATTTGGGGCTTGGGTAGCTTTGCCAAGGTGAGTGGCGATCAGGTGACCACCTTTGTCATCATTATGCTAGTACTAATACCGCTCTCCTTCTTGCTGATCAAGGTGCTAAATCTGATGCTCCTCGGGGAGAACTACGCCCGTAGCCTCGGGCTAAACTACGGACGGGCGCGCCACCTAGTGATCTTTTCGGCCTGCCTGCTGACCGCTATCGTGACCGCATATTGCGGCCCGATCGTCTTCATCGGACTGGCGGTGCCGCATCTCTGTCGCACCATCTTTGCCACTTCCAATCATCTGACACTGATGCCCGCCGTGACGCTCGTTGGGGCGCTCCTAGCACTCTGCTGTAACTTGATCGCCCGCATGCCAGGCATGGAGGGGGCACTACCGATCAACTCGGTGACGGCACTCATCGGTGCTCCGATTGTGATCTGGATACTATTTGACAAACGACGTAGAGAGGAACTATAATCGTATGACTAGCCACGCAACGATAGAGCTTTGTGACCTATCAATAGGGTATCACCAGATGAAGCGCACGCGCGTTGTAGCGAGCCAGCTCAACGCTACCATCTGGTCGGGACAGCTCACCTGCCTCATCGGGTCAAATGGTGTGGGCAAGTCGACACTGCTCAGGACCATCGCCGCCTTCCAGCCGAAGCTCGGAGGGGCGCTCCTAGTCGAGGGTAAGGAAATACAGCAATACAGTGCCAAAGAGCTGGCGCGTCGTATCAGCGTCGTGCTAACGGAGCGGCTCATCATGAGCAATACGACTGCCTACGAGATGATCGCCATTGGGCGGAGCCTCTACACAGGCTTCTGGGGGCAGATGGACGAGAGCAACCGGCAGGCGGTCAACGAGGCGATAGAGTTGGTCGGCATCCAACCTCTAACCAAACGGATGATCGACTCACTCAGTGACGGCGAGCGTCAGAAGGTGATGATCGCCAAGGCACTGGCTCAGGAGACACCTATCATATTACTAGACGAGCCAACCGCCTTCCTAGACTTCCCCTCGAAGGTTGATATGCTACAGCTCCTCCTTCGCTTGTCTCGTGAGACGCACAAGACGATCTTCCTCTCCACGCATGACCTAGAGCTGGCTCTCCAGATAGCCGATCAGGTGTGGCTCCTCGATGATGACCACGTGCTACACATGGGTCCGCCGAGGACGCTCGCCAGTGACGGCACCTTGCCAAGCTACTTTGCGGCAAAAGGGATCGACTTCGACCCCGACACATTACACTTCTCCATCCACACCTCAAAGGTATGATCCTAATCATCGGAGGAACCACAGAAGGGCGTAAAGCACTCGAGGTGTGTGAGGAAGCGGGCAAATCTTTTTACTACTCCACACGAGGCGCTTCGCAAGAGCTCACGATGCACCACGGGATCCGTCTAGAGGGCGGAATGAATGGTGAGGAGATGGCGCACTTCTGCACGGAGCGAGCGATAGCCCTCATCGTAGATGCGGCGCACCCCTTCGCTATGGGCGTTCACCAGAGCGTAGCCGATTGCGTATCCCGCCTGCAGCTCCCCGTGATACGCTACGAGCGCACCTTCCCCGCTTTGCCCGCCTCGGTCGTGTCGCTGGACTCCTTTGATGCAGCGCTGACATATCTCCTCAAGCAGCGACCTCGGCGACTGCTCGCTCTAACAGGCGTTAACTCCGTCGAGCGACTGAGAGCCTACTGGACCCAGCACGAGACCTATCTGCGGGTGATGCCCATCGCAGAGACTGAGGAGCGACTACGGCAGAGCGACTTTCCGCCAGAGCGGGTGGTTTACTATGACAAGAAGCAGTGTGACCGAGAGCTCTTTGCCACGCTACAACCAGACATGATCCTGCTCAAAGAGAGTGGCGACACGAGCGGCTTTGCGGCAAAAGTGGAGGAGGCACTCGCACTCGGCATCACCGTGCTGGTCATCCGAAGGCCTCAGATCCCTTATCCCGCTACCGTCACCGTTGAGGGACCCGTAGGTCTTCGCCGCTCCATCGAGAAACTATTGGGAGACAACTTCTTTCCGCAGCGCATCGGCTTGACAACTGGCACCACCGCCACAGCTGCTGCTACGGCAGCCCTGCTCACACTGCTCAATGAGGAGTCTTACAGCGAGGTGACCGTAACCCTTCCTCAGGGCGAGCGGGTGCCCTTCTCCATACAGCACAGTGAGCTAACGGCGCAAGGCGCTCGAGCGGTCGCTATCAAGGATGCCGGTAGCGATCCCGACGTAACCGACGGCGCTGAGATCGTCGCTGACCTATCGCTCACGCAGGCTCATAGCGGGGTCGCCTTCCTACAGGGCGAGGGTGTCGGACGAGTCACGCTCCCTGGCATCGGACTAGAGGTCGGAGAGCCTGCCGTCAACCCCGTACCGCGTCAGATGATGCGCCAAGCACTGGGCGCCTTGGTCGACCTCTCCCAAGTAGGCATTGACCTGACCATCTCCGTGCCCGAGGGACGACGGCTCGCCCACAGCACCTTCAATCCACGGCTCGGCATCCTAGACGGCATTTCTATCCTCGGCACCACAGGCGTCGTGCGACCATACTCAAGTGAAGCTTTTGTCGAGTCGATACGTCGTGAGCTGGAGGTGAGCAAATCAGTCTACGGCAAGCAGCTCGTGCTTAACTCTGGCGGACGCAGCGAGCGGTACCTCAAGGGGCGCTTCCCTGACCTTCCCGCCAACGCTTTCGTTCAGTATGGCAACTTCATCGGGGAGACGCTCAGCCTCGCCAACGAACTGGGTTTCCCGCAGATCACCCTCGGCATCATGATCGGTAAGGCGGTCAAGCTGGCAGCTGGCGAACTAGATACACATAGCAAGAAGGTCGTGATGGACAAAGCTTTCATCACTGCTCTCGCATCTGCCTCTGGTGCGAGTGAAGCGCAGAAGCAGCAGATCAGCGAGATGACCCTAGCCCGCGAACTATGGCAGATCTTCCCCGATGGCACACACCCGCTCTACCAGAGCTTCGTCGATCACTGCTATCAGGTCTGCAAACCTCTCGTTCCCTCGGCTCAGCTCGAGGTACTCCTCATCCCTGACTCTCAACTTTAGTCAATTCCTTATGTCAACTCTTCCCTCCCTCCTCATTGCTGCGCCCCTCTCTGAGAGTGGCAAAAGCACGCTCACCATGGGCCTGCTCCGTGCTTACACCCGTCGTGGTCTGGCCACCCAAGCTTTCAAGTGTGGACCCGACTACGTAGATCCTAAGCTACACAGCGTGGCTACGGGTCGCCCGGCGGTCAATCTGGACCTTTTTATGTATGGTGCCGAGCGGGTGCAGGCGCTCTATGGCCATTATAGTCAGGACGCTCAGGCTGTCATCGTGGAGGGGGTGATGGGTCTCTTCGATGGTTACGATCGGGACAAAGGTTCCGCGGCCGACATAGCTCGCCTCTTAGACCTGCCCGTCGTACTGGTCGTGACCCCGCGTTCGATGGCTTACACGGTGGCTCCGCTACTCTACGGGTTGCAGCACTTTGATCCTAGGATCAAGATAGCGGGAGTCATCTTTAACAAAGTCTCCTCGGAGCGTCACCTGACCTATCTCACGCAGGCTGCCGCAGATGCGGGCGTGCCTGTCCTGGGGTCGCTACCTCGTGTCGACGACATCGCCATCCCCAGTCGCTACCTAGGGCTGGACGTTGACGACTTGGCCCAGATAGACCGCTATGCCGATCAGGTGGCCGACCTCTTAGAGCAACATCTAGACATTGATCGTCTCCTAGCCATCTCCTCTGAGCGAAAGGAGCTGCCTCACGAAGCCCCTTTGCTGCAAAAGCACTCTTCGTCAGCTCCTCGTCGTATAGCCGTGGCTCGTGACGACGCTTTCAACTTTCTCTATCAGGAGAATGTGCGCCAGCTAGAGCAGTGGGGCGAGATAACCTACTTCAGCCCGCTCTCCGATAGCTCACTACCACCGAGTGACTTCGTCTATCTCCCAGGGGGCTATCCCGAGCTACATCTGGAGCAACTTTCAGCCAATAAGTCAATGCTCGACGGTCTCCGCGAATACATTCATGGTGGCGGTGCGATGCTTGCCGAGGGCGGGGGCATGCTCCTCCTCTGCGAAGCAATTGTCGATGAGAAGGGGACCAGCTATCCGCTCGTGGGTGCGCTACAGCAGACCGCCACGATGCAGCAGCGCGGGCTAGCACTCGGCTACCGACAGCTCGAGATAGCGGGCGTGGCGGTTCGCGGGCATGAGTTTCACTACTCCCGTATTCTCGACCCGCTGCCCTCGACAGCGCAGCAGTACAATGCGTGGGGCGACCCCGTAGCGACAGCCCTTTGGCATACGGGTCGCTGCTATGCCACCTACACGCACTTAGCTCTTACCGAAGAGCTCTTGGCCCAGCTATTGTAGCTGTTGGTCGTTAGCTGTTAGCTAGTTTCCTATTGGGGTGGAGTAGGGGAGCAGGTCTGAGCGTTACATTATTATTGCTGTCCGATAAAAGTTAGAATGAGCATAGCAATAAACACAACTCGTAGTCGCTGGTATGTCTATGACGACCAGTGACTACGTCTTATGTGTAAACCGTCGAGACGAATACGAGATTCGTCCCGACGGTTTGCTTAGTTGCTTGCTTCCTCCCAGCGAGTTTCACTAAGCGAGCTTAGCGACTCACTAGACAGGGCTACTGTATGATGAGTGGATACAAGCTAGGCACACCTTCTAGTGGCGAGATGCGAACTATATAGCGTCCTGCGGGGAGCTGTGCGACAGTGATAGAGGTCTCAGGTCGAGTAGCCTGAGTGGTAGCTACGAGTAGCCCATCACTGGCGAAAAGCTCGATAGTATTCCCCTCAGCCGTACGAATCGTAATGTGATCTGTCGCAGGATTGGGGTAAATGCTTTGCTGCTTAGGGTCAATATGCGCTACTCCCGTATGGTCTATAAAGGAGGCATGTACCTCTGTATCGCTCATGACGACAAACTGCTTGGAGGTGAGAATGTCGTTCTCATTTGCAGTAAGAGCGTCTAGCTCAAAGTGCTCTGCGGGAGTGACTACTACTTGTAGCATTGTCCCCTCTGGGACTTTCTCCAGATCGTTAGCCCCTAAGAGCTGTACCGTGCCACCTTCTGCAGGTGTACAGCGTACAGACACTTTGTAAAGAGGCTTGGGAGAGGAGGTGCCAAAGGTCGCCACAATCAGACTATTCTGACTCACGATAAAACGCTTCTCCTTAAGTATGTCTACACCATCTACTGTGAGTGCCGTGAGAGAGGAACCATCAGTAGGTGTAGCCTCGACAAGCAGCGTCGTACCCTCAGGGACTTTCGAGAGGTCTACGGCATCAGCGCTATCTGCGTTAGAGACCTTGACCATGCCTGATCCTATCTTAGCTACAAGTACATCATATCTAGGAGTGGTGGGTACTAGCACAGGGGGCATGTCTGCTCCAGCTTGATAGTCGGCTCTGACTGGAACAAGGTATGTGGCAGTCTGAAGGTAGTCTAGAGAACCATGTATGTCATAGTAAGCGACTTGAAGTTCGATCTCCTTTGCTGAGAAGAGACCTTTCTTATCTTTTAGCTTGAAGGTGTAGTTACCTGTCTTGCCCGTCTCTACCGTGGTCATATCATCACTCAGCTGTCGCCAGGTACTCTCCTCTTGAGAGCCCTTAGGTCTACCACGCACGAAGAGCCTATTGGTGTACTCCTTTGATCCGCTATTGTGTAGCTGCAGTGTGACAGTTGCTTGTGTATTACTAGAGGCTATGAGCTTAAGATCATTAGGCAGTAGCTCTAGGCTCCACAGGGCACGCACGTAGTCACGAGCTACTATGTAGTTGCCATCGGCAGCGTGTGAGATGTGATAGACGGCAAAGCGGTTTTGATCGCCTTCATAGAGTATGGAGTTAGCTCGCCAGTAGGTGCCTCCCTTGCCGTCTTGTACCTCATGTATGGGGCAGAGTACGTAGTCTCCTTCGGAGATGTATTTTGTTAGGTCTAGAGGCTTGGTTAGGGTAAACTTTGCCTCCATCAGGTAGAGGTCAGCATTAAACGGCTCCACCTGCTCTACTATTGGAATGATCTCCTGTGTCTGTAAAGAGACAATGCCTATAGCTACTCGTCCCTGGTAGGCTGGGGCATCTTCGAGCCGAGAGGTAAAGGAGGCACTCTCTAGTGTGATGCTCTTACCCCCAGAGACCTCTGCCTCAAACACGACCGTCCCGAGCCACGCATTATAGACGGGTGTCGACGTCCCCTCACGGTCTGGCTCTATACCGATTATAGCACCTTGACCCTGACTATATCCACCACCAGCACCACCTCCGATACCAGTGGTATTGGGGGTAAGGTAGTTCAAGTTAAAGTATCCGTTGCCACGTCCAGACCATCCCCAGTTGAAGTGAAAGAATCCTCTCGTATCATATCCATCACAGACGAAGCAGTGAAGACCGCCAAAGCCTCCTCCCTCATAAACGATGGGTCTACCCTGTGAGAGCTCTACCTTGAGGAGGTCGCTCCAGTCCTGAGCCGTATAGTCTCTCCGCTTAGGCATGTATAGATCTCGCTTGTAGCGAAAGTGATCTCGTAGAGCTCGTATCACAAGGGGGGTATGTGTACCACTCTCATCACCATACATCATATCCACTGCGATGCCAGCATCAGAGGCTAGCGTACTCAAAGCGTTGCGCTCTTCAGCCGAAGCATATACGGAGGATCTAGCAGGCATCAAGTCCCAGCGATACTCCTTATCAAAGTTTGCCGTCAGTGTGTTATAGGCAACACGCCAATTGCCCTCGTTGTCCTCATAGTCGTAGCCATAAGTGTAGGTGTGTGTCCCCACGCCTCTGTTGGGCCACTTCCAGTATCTCATCACCTGAGTGTAAGCTGTCGCTACACACCCTACAGCAGTCGTAGACCCTTGATGTCGCGGAGTCTGATCATTCCAAGGGGAGCCTTGATCCCAGCAGATATCTCCTAAGAGGGGCGCCACTTCACTCTTAGCCTCTCTAAGGGTCGCTATCTCGGCTCGTAGCTCTCTAGCTAGCGATGGGTCAGCATCAGCAGCATCCATCGTCTCTTGGCAAGCTCTTAGGAAGCCACTTAGGCTCTCTGGTATGTCCTCTCTACTGATATGTCCCTCGTAGGCATACCCTATGAGTTCGGGGTAGCGATCATCACCAGAGACGATGACAAATCCTCCTTGCGCTCCTCTGTTGTAAATATAGTAGTAGTGACTAACGACTTGCTCTGTCGTGCTATAACTGGCTCTCTTCTTGGCGGCTACACGTGGCTCCGCAAGCTCTAAGCTGATCGTCAGAGAGGAGTTGCAGCTCCTCAAGGGTTGGGGCGATGTGGCAAAAAAACTCTCAGCAATCTGCCTAGCGACTTGCTCTGTGCGAGGTGCTGGTAGCACTACTTGGATTACTCCTGAGAGTAGCAGTAGAGCGAAGAGTAGACAATTCCTCAAGTAGGGGGAGAAGGTCTTATATGAGTTCATAATTAGTTTGTTTTGGAGATAAGCAAGCAAGGAGTACTCCTAGTATTGCTAAGCAAAAAGAAAGTGTCCCGAAGAGAGAAGACAAGAGTCGCTCCTTCGGGACACTATATCATCTATTCATATTGATGGTAGCACAGGTGCTATCAATACACCAGCTTGTAGGCGGCACTCTGACCATCGACGGTGACTCTGACTACATAGACACCACGCTCCAGGAGAGCCGTTGGGTCTAGCTGTACACCATGGACGTTGTACAGGTCGATCGCACTATAGTCACCCTCTACGACTAGATAGCCAGCCTCGATCCTGACGACAACATCTAGGGCTGCTGTAGGAGTCTCTACAGCGTTATCCTCCTGGTAGAAAGGTACAGGATAGCCATCGTTCTTTCCAGCGATGATAGACCAAACCTTACGTCCATGATTGAGTTTGTTGAGGAACGCCTCCGTCTTCATCTCTTTGAGAGAGACGTCGATAGCTGCAGCCTCTCCTGTGACATTTTGGTCGTACATCTCTCCATACACCTCACTAGAGTAGTAGTTGTTGGATAGTTTAACTTGAGATGCGATCTTTGTTGCGTCAAATATCGGGTGGAACTTTGGCGCCTTTTTATTTGACTCGCCAATGCTATAGCAGTTTGATATAGAAAGCACCTCGTCTAGAGACTGTGCTCCGTCAGCTAACTCAGTATCACCGACGATGCCTCCCGCGCGTGTGTTTTCGGCATCTTGCGTATCGACAGCCTCGAGGTAGCCTACGTTAAAGCAGTCTGAGATCACCACTGGATGTGTAACAATCGCTACGATACCACCTATTGAGGAGTTTTTATCTGAGACAGAGCCGTAGTTCCCACAGCGCTCTATGATGAGACCTGGGTGCCCTGCTACGCCGATGACACCACCGATGCCACCCTGCTCGCCCTTGACAGTAGCTGCGTTGGTACAAGAGGATATACGGCTCGTCTTACTCTTATCGCCAAAGAGTGTCCCAGCTATGAGCCCTCCAGCGTAAATGCTATTGGACCATACGGTGACGTCTGATGTGGTATGACAGTTTTCCATCGTTATAGATCCCATAGCGACACCGACGATACCCCCTAGACCTGCTGTGCCATAGATCTTGCTCTTAGAGAGTGTGAGGTTTTTGATTGTAGCATTCTTGACGATTCCGAAGACTCCGCTAAACATCTGTTCTGTCCACTTGACATCGAAGTCCGTAATGGCGTGACCATCTCCATCGAAGATGCCAGAGAATGGCCTAAAACGTGTCGGGTCTTCCTTCTTGCGGCCCCAGTCGTTGCCAATAGGTCGAAAATCCTTCGCCTCTGCCATACTGATATTGGCAGTCATCTTAAAGTAAGTATCAGCGTAAGGATTTTGGTTATCCTCTACTTCAGAGGATAGCTCCATCAGATCCTCTGCACTTGAGATGAGATAGGGGTTTTCTTTCGTACCGTCACCTCCACTGTAGAGCGTGGTTTTATCCTTTTTCTTACCGATCATCTTCAGCACGACAGATACCTTGAGCTCTCCATAGGAGATCTCTAGAGATGCCGTGTGGTTGCCACGCTGTGAGGCTTTGCATACGATCTTCACTTCGTCCTCGCCTTCAGCCTTTGTTTCTTGACTTGCGATGGTAAAGTCTGCCTTGTCGTCACCCTGAAGCTGCAAGGTCGGCTTCTCATCTAGTCCTGCGTAGGAGATGGTAAAGCTCTTCTCGACAGACTCCCCTAGCGTGATCTCTCCGAAGTCAATCTCAGAGCCTGCTGTCGTCGTGAGCGTTGGAGCTGGCGTAGCTCCGCCCATGTCAGTGATGGTCATATCATCTAGGTGAAAGACGTTGGCAAAGGGCTCCGTCGGCTTCGTATAGTCAAATGTCTGGTAGTCCTCTCGCACGATGCGTAGCTGAGCATTCCTTTGGTTGATCTCTCGAACTACCTCTGAGGGCTCATCTGCAGGGACAAATGGATCACCGACCGTGACCCAAGTCTCACCATCTGCACTCCACTGGATGATCCATGAGACTTGACGTCCGTCTCCAAACCAGCGCTCATTGCTGCGGATCCAAAACTTTAAGGTCCCGAGGTCGCGCTTGGTGACTAGTGTGATGTTGGTCATCTCTTTGGCAGAGCTATAGACCTGGCCGAACACTTTGAGCGAAGACTCGCCATTCTTCCAGTCACTCCAGTGCCCTCCTGAGTTGGTGACGCCACACATGTGCCAGTCCAGACCATTGAGGGTCATGTTCATCTGCGTTGTTGCTCCATCTCCTTTGCTTTGCTTTGCAAAGTCCTCGAAGTCGTAGGTCCAGGTGTCTGCTTGTAGCTGTGTCGATAGAGACAGCAATCCTAGCAAGCATAGTAAGAAGTAGAATTGTTTCATAGCTGTTATTGTTTAGTGATAGTGTTGTATGCTGATATGATTCATGTGCCGGTGCTAGGGCAAAACCTTGACAGCAGGTGCCTCACCAGCTCGTACGATTACAGGGATGGCTGTTGGCATCTCGATCGTTTGTACACCTCTGACGAGGGCCTTTTGGAATAGGAGTGAACCTCCTATGGAGTAGATGGAGATTTGCTCTCCAGATGCTTGCTCAGTCTCTATATATAGTGTATTCCCCTGATAGTAGGCTCTTAAGCTCTGCTCAGCACGAGTTACATCTGCCACACTATTGGGCATATAGTTTCGATTCATCTGTGTCACAGCCATCACATGGACACCTTGTAGTGAGAAGAACTCACAGGTGACTTGTGTTTTGGTCTGCTCGTTTAGCATTTCAAAGCAACCGGCTTCATCCGTTCCTGTCTGCACGAAGCCTTTAGACTCTAGCATAGCTCGGATGGGGGATTTGTCAGCGGGGATAACTCGACTGAAGTTGATGAGGACTAGAGCTGAGCCATATAGCTCGTCATTGTCATTGTAGTAGTTTAAGACAAATGGGGTCTCAAAGGAGCCATTCTTGTAGACCTCTATAGGCTTCATCAACTCTGGAGTCAGTGAAGGTGTCATCTCTGTATAACGCTCAGTTATATTGGTGTAGTGGAGCTTATTCACCAGCTCTTTGTCTACCTCTTGGCGCTTGGTACCCCAGGTTGTGTACCACTCTGGTATTTGGAGGTCGACAGCCGACTTGTTGACCACATGAAAGGTCGCCTTATCCAATAGGTTGTTGTAGTCTGGAGCCCCTAAGACGCCATCTTCCTCCCCATAAATCATAAGGGTCACGTCTGTCTCTCCCTCCTTGATGGCTTTGAACCAAGTACCACCATTTTGGATTAGTGAGGGGTCTGCAGGCTTGTAGTCTACGACAATACGAGGGTGATCCTTGAGGTATTCGTAGACCTTGTCAGAGTAGTTGGTCATAAGCATCTTGTATTGATGCCCTACGACACACTCCACCCTGTCGGTGATGATAGTGAGCTGATTCTTATCTTGCCCAAAGAGTGTGTAGCTAGACAAGAGCGTTACGATGAACGCATAAACGAGTAGTTTTTTCTGCATAAGTATTTGTTTGATATGTGATGATGATTTAGTTTTGATGCTTTAGCCAAGTCGCTCGAAGGTGTTATCGAAGCAGGGTCTTGACGCCGTCAATGATATAGATGCCAGCGGGGAGATCCTCTCTATTGACTAGTTGCTCACCCTGGATGGTAAATATTGCTGGTTTGCGACCCTTTGAGAGGTCTCTTGTTATATCGTCTAGGCCCGTGGTCTCTTCAATCTGTAGGAATTCTTGCCATTGAGAAGCCTTAGCATAGCGCTCCTTGCTTCCCTCGGGAACAATCAGCTTACACTTGTCAACCCAAACATTTGAAAAAACAGACTCTCCCATAGCTTCACCTTCTATAGGGTCGACCATCTGGCACTTGACCGTCTTGAGTGCGGTGTCATCTCCAAAGGCGAAATTGCCAAGCCGTTTTAACCCCTGAGGGAGTTCTATTGCAGCAAGCTTCGAGCAATTACTAAACACAGCACCCTCAATAGCCTCTAGGGTACTCGGCAATTTGATCTGCTCTAGAGAGGTACAGTATCCAAAAGCCCAGTCTCCAAGGCTCTTCATTCCCTCAGGGAGGGAGATGTCAGATAGTGCTGAGCAACTATCGAAGGTGTACATCGGGAGCTTCTCTAATGGTGCCTTAAAGTCCACTTTTTGTAGTGAAGCACACTTCGCAAAAGCGTAGATTTGTAGATCTCTAACGCCCTGGGGGATCGTCACCTCTCGGAGATTGATACAAGAGGTGAAGGCGATGAATCCTATTGAGTCCAGAGACTCGGGCAGAGTGATAGACTCTAGCTCGAAGCAGTTAAAGAACGCTCCAGACAAGATCTTTTGAGTACCTTCAGGCACACTAAAAGTCTTGCCATGAGCATTGGGATAGCACAGCAATGTCTTCTGATCCTTACTATAGAGTACACCATCCACTGAGCAATAAAGAGGATTTGCCTTATCTACGACAAAACTCTTGAGCCCCGATAGAGACAAAAAAGGCAACTCGCCCATCTCACGGACAGACGCTGGTATCGACAGCGAAGTGATTTTGAAGCAAGCTCCAAAAGCACTGTCGCCAATACGTACAACGCGATAGGTCTCACCATCGGCAGTGATCTCTGCTGGGATATGGATATCCCCCTCAGGGATGTGCTCGTACAGAGGCCCATTTTCCGTCTTAGGCTCCTCAAGCTCACGACACACCTCTACTTCTCGCGACTCTTCGTTGATTATCTTGTAAAAGAGACCGCCAGTGGCTATGTCATAAAATGTCTGAGCTGTACTAATAGCTACTCCTCCTAAGAGGAGAAAAAGAGAGAGAAGCAGTCGTTTCATAATTAATATCTATTTTTCTGCTAGGTTACGATTACAAAGATAGCTAATCTAAAATGAAAAAACAAGAGGTGATTTCAGTTGCATGGACTGGAGAATTTCTACTTGAGTGAAGTGGGGAAGGAGGTTCGAGCATTACACCATAATACGGAGTCATTGAATCTTCGTGGCATTGTTGCTTCAGAAAAGACTAATCTCCACGTGCCTATCGTTTTGTATGCTCATTTGATTAGAATGCCCACTCCGAGATTTTCCCTAGCACTCCCAAAGTAGCACCTGACCTTGGAGCTATTAGAAGCGAGCTTCCAACAGGGCTGAGGTATTATATACAATGTGTCAGTCCTGCCTTCGAACCTCTAATTACATATCTTTACAGGGAAATTCGTTCGATTCCCTCCTTTATTGAATATCCACGTGGGGAATCTCAAATCTCCACGTGGATATTTTTTATTTTCCACGTGGGCGTGATTCATTTCCTCCGAAGTTTCATTTGATTCTTCCGAAGTTTCATTTCATTCCTCCGAAGAATTTTTTATTCTCCACGTGGAGATTTCGAAATATCCACGTGGAAATCCGTTTTCCCCGACACGGCGTCGTATCGATGTGTAATCGACTCTAAATTTTTGTGACGAGTCAGCGTTGGATTCGCCCTGTCAGGACTGATGCTTTTGATAGTTGAATCTACGCTAACCTCTACATTCCTTTGCTCCTTAACTTTTTTCGTACCTTTGTGAAACAACATCCTTGAGTGGTGGTGCATCTGCTCGTGAGGCGAGTGATGCAAGAGGGAAGTCCAGTGAGAATCTGGTACAGTGCCCGCTACTGTGATCCCCCCTATTTCACAGAGCCTATCACAAGATGAATACAAGCCACTGTCTGACTGAGGTCAGATGGGAAGGCGCTGATAGGCTGGGGTAAGTCAGGAGACCTGCCACTACTCGCAACTTAGTATATAATTGTGTACGCTCGGTGGCAAGTGTACCTTAATGCTATGTCAGTCGATCAGAAGCATATCTCTCAAGAGGTGCTGCGCCTATGGGCGTGGGGCTATAGCTGCGCTATGCCTCAAGCTATGCTACGCTGGTGGTCGATCGACTTGACTTAGCAGATAAAAGCAACAATCGTATGATGCAACGACTCCTATTATTATATATGACACTACTCCTCGGTGGGCTATCGCTACAGGCGGGCAATAAGATCTTTGAGACTGACTCGCTCTTTGCAGGTATGGGGCCTAATGACAAAGGAGCTATCCTCGTGGTTCACTTTGGCACAACGCATGACGACACCCGTCGGGTCACGCTCGATGCGATCAATGAGCGCATAGCTACCGCCCATCCTGAATTAGAGGTTCGTCAAGCTTATAGTTCGCGTATCGTACGCAAGCGTCTAGCTGCGCGTGGCATAGAGATCCCCACGCCAGGCGAAGCGCTCAAAGAGCTAGCCCGTGAGGGCTTTACCCATCTGCTGGTTGTCTCGACGACCATCGTCGATGGGGTAGAGATGGAGTCGCTATCCTATGAGGTGGCGCATCAGCAGAGCCTCTTTAAGAAGATCAGACTGGTGACGCCACTCCTCTTCTACGAGAACGATTACAAGGATTTGGTCTCCATCATGACGGCTCACCTCGATCCAGAGGTGGCTTACATCTGGGTGGGGCATGGCACTTACGACAGTGCTACGGCTCAGTATGCGATGCTGGATCACTATCTGCAGCGTCACGGCTATGGGCAGGTGATCGTGGGCTGCGTGGAGGGCTACCCTTACTATGAGGAGGCGCTGGAACGTCTGCGTGCTACGGGATTGAAGCGAGTCTGTCTACAGCCGCTGATGATCGTGGCAGGCGAGCATGCTAAGGAGGATATGCTCCAAGAGTGGCAACCCAAGCTAGAGGCTCTCGGCTATCAGGTCGAGAGCGTGGTGCGTGGTCTGGGTGAGCTTCCGGAGGTACAGGAGATGATCTTGAGAAAGGTCGACTTCTTCATGACCCATCGTCGTCTCTCTATTATGGACAAAAAGGCGATCTACGAGGAGACAGGCGAGAAGCTGCACCAGTCTAACTCTATAGCTCAGTAAGCCGATGAGACGTAGCTACTTTTACCTACTCCTGCTACTGGCTAGCTGTGTGCTCCCGCTCACAGCGCAGCAGAAGACACGCACACAGCCTCACGACACGATAGACTACAAGAACCTCGGCGAAGTGATTGTCGTGGCACCTACGCATAGACGTATCATGCAGCAACAGGCGCTCTCGGCGATTAGCCTAGATGTCAAGCCGCTCATCGCTTCGATGGGTAGTCTCAATGAGTTGGTCGCTCAGAGTTCGGGTGTACGGCTCAGAGAGTCTGGAGGGGTAGGCTCTAGCAATGAGCTATCGATCAATGGTATGTCGGGGCATGCTGTCCGCTACTTTATCAATGGCGTGCCGCTCTCCTCGATGGGCGAGGGGGCTTCGCTTGCTACGCTGCCGGTGAACCTCATCGATCGTGTTGAGATCTACAAAGGGGTCGTGCCGCCAGAGCTAGGTATGGACGCTCTGGGTGGTGCGGTCAACATCGTGACCAACAGCCGTGGGGAGAGCTATCTGGACTGTTCGCTGCGGGGTGGCTCCTTTCACACCTATGCCTTAGATCTGACGGGGCAGTATAGAGAGCAGCGTAGTGGCTTTACGGTGCGCCCCACGCTACGCTATCAGTACTCTAAGAATGACTACATCATGCGTGGCATGGAGGTGTGGAATGGCGAGACGCAAGAGTATGAGCGGCGAGACTTCAGACGCTTTCACGATGGCTACCAGTCGCTCTTAGGCCGTCTGCAACTGGGCGTGACTAAGAAGCCTTGGGCCGATGCCGCCCTGCTCGGTGTAGGCTATACAAAGAGCGTGAGCGAGATACAAACTGGCTTTCGTCAGACGCTAGTCATCGGCGAGGCGATGCGTGATCGTGATGACTTGAGCTTCTCAGCGCACTATGCCAAGCGCAATCTCTTTACCCCTGGGCTCTCTGCTACGATAGATGCCTCCTTTGCTCGTAACCATATCATGATCACGGATACCGCCTACCGCAAGTATAGCTGGGATGGCACCTTCGTAGAGACACATTATAGCGAGCTGATGCGTCGCACACGTATGATACGCCACACGGTGCGCCCGACCTGGACGGCTCGTGCCAACTTCGCCTATACGCTCCCCAAGGGAGGGCATCTCAACCTTAACTATCAGATGAGCTCCATAGCGAATGAGCGGTACGACACGTACGATCCCAACTTTGAGTCGTCACGAGACCGCATGGCGCAGCACATCTTCGGACTCTCGTACGGGACGACACTCCTCAATGGTCGTCTGCGTGGGATGATCTTTGCCAAGGACTACCTCTACCACGTCGCTATCGAGCAAGCTGATATGTATTGGCTGACGGGTGTCAAAGATGTGCCTACGCAGCAGACGAAAAACCAAGTGGGCTACGGGCTAGGGCTACGCTATACGATTGCTGACGAGCTAGCTGTCAAAGCCTCTTTCGAGCGTGCCACCCGTCTGCCGACAGCTCGCGAGCTGATGGGCAATGGTGCTAACATCTATCCCAACTTCAAGCTCCATCCCGAGCAAGCTTACAACCTGAACTTGACGCTCTACGGTCAGGCACAGTGGGGCGACCTGCACTTCCTCAACTATGAGGCGACCGCCTTCTATCGCAATGTGTCCAACTACATCCATCGTGTGGTGCTGGGAGATGTTGAGAGCCAGTACGAGAATGTCGGCTCGTCGCTCGTCCTCGGTGGCGAGATGGAGGTCAAGTACAACTACGCCAACCTCTTGGACCTCACGCTCAACGGCACTTACACCGACGAGCGTGACCGCACGCGCATCAACATCTACGGTAAGCCGAACCCGACCTACGGCTATCGGATCCCGAACGACCCCTTCCTCTACGGCAACCTGCTCCTAGGGGCTAACTGGCGCAAGCCATTTGGCATCCAGGCGAGTGCCATACACTTTAATGCGGGCCTAGGCTACATTCACTGGTTTTACCTCACGTGGGCAGCTTTCGGTCGCAAAAGCACCAAGGCGGTCATCCCGACCAGCTACGACCTTTCGGCCGGTGTCACCTGGAGCTTCGCTCACGACCGCTACTCCATATCACTGCAGAGCAGCAACCTGCTAGACCGTCCGCTCTACGACAACTATATGTTACAGAAGCCTGGACGAGCCTTCTACTGCAAGCTCCGCATATTCCTCAACTAGAAGACATACAAACACTTATATCAATCACCAAAACTTATATTACTATGACTAAAGCTTATCGCTTGCTGGCGGCTCTCGTAGTCGCCCTCGTCACACTCTCGTTCACGTCGTGTGAATCAGATACGCCCAATCCTGAGAAGGAGATAACCATGGGCTATGACCTATGGGTTCCTTTGGGAGGAGCCACTGGCCAGTCAACCGCCAACAAGGATGCACACATCATCGCACGTGTTGCTGACCTAACCAAGGGTGTCCTGAGTATCAAGGGCGAGGGAGTAGAGACTTCAGCATCTACCATAACGCCTAACGTATTATATCACCAGGGCTACTACTACAGTGTCTCTCGTGAGGGACGCTTCGGCAAGTTCCGCGTCTCCAACACTGGCATCGAGACGATTAAGGAGTTACCTATGCCACAGATCCTCGATCGTCGCTTTTCGCACGCTTGGCTAGACGACAACACGCTCGTCATGGTTAGCTCCGTAGGTGACAAGCAAGAGGTTTCTTGGGTCAAGGTCGATGTCAACAAGATGGTCATCACTGCTGAGGGCAAGCTCGATCTACCTAAGCCTGCTGAGGACGAACTCTTCAACTCCAGCGGTCTGCTAGGCTATCGCAAGGCTGACAATATGCTCATCTACCCACACGTCTATATGGAGAAGTCTAAGAAGACCTCTATGGCACTACCTCCCAAGCGTAATGAGATCTACATCGCTTTCATCGATGCAAGTACTATGGAGGTCAAGAAGATCGACAAGGACACACGCTGCGAGCACCTAAGCTCTACCTCTTTTGGAGAGACACGCAGTCAGAAGACTTTCTTTGACTCCAAGGGCAACTTCTACTTCGCTGCAGCTACCTGCAATATCCCCGAAAACGCTAAGAAGAAGAGTGGTACGAAGCAGCGCAGCTTCCTCTTCCGTGTCAACGCTGGCTCTATGGAGACGGACAAGAGTTTCGACGGCTATGCACAGCCTCGTGGCAAGATCATCACCGTCTTCCCGCTCAATGATGACGAGGTGCTCCTCTATATGCAGGACCCCGACTTCAAGGAGAAGGGCAATACCGACTGGAGTAGCAAGACCAATCGCTACATCTACTACTGGCTACGCTGCAACATGAAGACGCATCAGGTGGAGCATATCAAGGATATCCCCTTTAGCAATGGTAACTTCGGTCAGTTGGTCGTACGCAATGGTGACTTGGTCAGCATCGGTGCCAATGTAGAGGGCGCTCCTACGACTATCTACCAGTACAATGTCAACACCCGCCAGGTGACCAAGGGCGCAACACTCGCTGATGGCTTCGAGATAGATCGCATCACGCCAATCGTCAAAGAGTAAACTTCTAGTACGGCTACACTAGTGGCTGAGCTACTAATACGGATCTCTCTTTCGTGAGAGACTCACCACATGGTGCGGCTGCTGCGTTTGCTAGCGGTCGCACCGTTGCTTCTTATGGGAGACTTCACAGCTTAGGAGACCTCTCTTATAAACAATGACAACCCTATAATCCTATTACATACCAACTATGCGCTGGCTTCACAAAGTACTAGGCACCGTCTGTGCTCCGCTCTTCCTCTTATGGTTGATCTCTGGAGGGGTGATGATCTTCTGCTCCTTCCCCCGCCTCGGGGACAAGGACTTACCACTGCAAGACACCCTTGCGACCTCTGCGACTCTTCCCTCAGAGACTACGCTACTGGCGAAGCTACAGCCTGGCGAAGAGCTGACGGCACTCGCACTCACTACGCATTGTGGCAAGCCGGTGTGGCGTGTGGAGACGAGCGAGGGGGGGTATCTGTGGCATGCGGACTCGCTCCTTACGACAGCTACGGATTCGGTGCCAGAGGCTTGGTATGAGCAGTATGCGTCGCGCTTTAGCTCTGCGCCCATCGTGGCGGTTGATACGATACGACACATAGACACGTGGACGCCTTACCCGAGGATCAAGAAGGATCTGCCCCTTTACCGATACCGCTTTGACGATCCTGAGGGAACTTACCTTTATCTCTCTAGTCAAACGGGCGATGCGGTACAGCTCTGCACTCGTTCGGAGCGTATTGGGGCATCGTGTGGTACGATTCCCCACATGTTTTACTACTGGTGGCTGCGACAAAACCGCACCGTCTGGCTTTGGGTCATCTCAATCTTTGCTTCGCTGGCTGTCATTGCTGCATTTACGGGGCTATACCTCGGGATACGTCTCTACGTCCGTATGTGGAGGCGGACGAAGCGTTTGCGCAGTCCCTACAAGCGCAATAGGATTTTGCACTGGCACCTCGTCGGTGGCGTGATCTTTGGTCTGTCGCTAACGCTTTTCGCCCTCAGCGGGGTGATGTCGCTCTACGACTTGCCGTCGTGGATTGTGCCTCAGCATGAGACTGAGACGAAGCGCAAGGAGGCGCAGGTCGCAGAGGCTCCACAGCTGGGCCGCTCGGATACGTATGACTACCGCTTGCTACTTGACCTAGGCGGTGTGCAGCAGATTACTTGGCGGAGCTATGGCGGGCACCCTTACTACGAGGTGCAACGCCACGGACAGCTAGAGAGCTGGGATGCGCTGGGCGAAGCTCCACAGCCGTTGCATCTGACCGAGGAGGATATCAAAGCTAAGCTCACGCCAGTGCTGGGAACCTCCGACATGCAGATCGAGCTAATGGATCACTACGACAACTACTATGCTAGCCTAAATGATAAGTATGAGTTGCCGATCTACCGCATATCGGCACAGGACAAGGAGTCGAGTCGTATCTACATCAGTCCGACGACTGGAGAGACACGCTATTACAGTCTCAACGGGCGGGTCAAGAAGTGGCTCTACCCCTTCTGTCACAACCTCCGCATTGGCTTCTTTGCAGAGCACCCCACACTGCGCATCATCTGCATGTTGGTGCTGGTGCTAGGTGGTTTGGTCGTCTCGGTGAGTGGTGTAATACTCGGTTTTCGTTATCTTCGCAGAGTTATTCATCGGGCTAAGTCTCGCCGCAACAAATAGAGGTGTGTCAAGCCCGTCCAACAATAGCAAAGAGAGACTATGAAAAAGATCTATATCGCCGGCATCGGCCCCGGCAGTCCTGAAGATATAACGCCCGCTGTGCATCAAGCCCTCAGAGAGGCTGATGTGGTCGTGGGGTATGCTTACTACTTTCAGTTTATCCAAGAGTACTTACACGAGGGTGCTGAGTGCATTGACACTGGTATGCGCCAAGAGCGTGAGCGAGCCAGGCTAGCTATCGAGCGAGCTGAGGCTGGGCAGACCGTCTGTGTCATTAGCTCTGGCGATGCGGGCATCTATGGGATGGCTCCGCTCCTCTATGAAATGTGCGATGAGCGGGGTAGTGATGTAGAGCTAGAGGTCCTACCCGGGATCTCCGCCTTTCAGAAAGCAGCTGCACTCCTCGGGGCACCCATTGGTCATGACCTCTGCATCATCTCGCTGAGTGATCTGATGACTCCGTGGGCAATCATCGAGCGACGCGCCATAGCGGCTGCGGAGGCTGACTTCGTCACGGCACTATACAACCCTAAGAGCATCAAGCGGTACTGGCAGCTGGAGCGTGTGCGCGAGCTGTTTCTCAAGCACCGCTCACCCGATACGCCCGTAGGACTGGTCCAGCAGGCGGGGCGTCCCGACCAGCGTGTCTGGACGACGACCCTACGAGAGCTGGATACGCAAGATGTCGATATGTTTACCGTCCTCATCATCGGCAATAGTCAGAGCTTCCTCTCAAAGGGCAAGATCGTCACACCACGAGGTTACTATCGAGATAAAGGAAGTGACGAAGAGAAGGTCGGGCAGCGCATCATGAGCGAAAGCTTTCGCACGATCCTCTCGCTACTCAAGCATCCCGAGAGCTATCCGCTAGACCATCTATGGGCGATGCTACACGCTGTCCATACGACGGCCGACTTTGAGATGGAGGAGCTACTCTACAGCGACCCCAATGCGGTCTCTCGTATTTACCAAGGCTATGTCGATGGCAAGATACGCACCATCGTGACCGACGTGACGATGGTCGCCTCGGGCATCCGCAAAGGTGCCTTGGCACGCTACGGTATCGAGGTGCTCTGCTACCTGCACGACCCACGTGTGGCTGAGATGGCAGAGCGTCTAGACATCACCCGCACACAGGCTGGCATACGGCTCGCCGTCGAGGAGCATCCCGATGCGCTCTACGCTTTTGGCAACGCTCCGACGGCACTCATGGAGCTGGCGCACCTCATTCGCCAGGGCAAGGCTCACCCCGCTGGAATTGTCGCAGCACCCGTCGGCTTCGTCCACGTGTGTGAGTCAAAGCACATGGTCAAGCCCTTTCACGACATCCCTAAGCTCATCATCGAGGGATGCAAAGGGGGCAGCAATCTTGCGGCAACGCTGGTCAACGCGACCCTCAGCTATGGCGATGCCGAGACGCTCAAGCCTGGTCGTGACTTATGAAAATCATCCTCATAGGACTTAGCGACGACCGAGAGCAGCGGTGGAGCCCAGATCTGCTGGAGCGACTCGCTGGTGAGCGCATCTTCTCAGGTGGCGCACGGCACCACGAGATAGTTCGTGACATCTTACCGACAGAGTACTACTGGATCGATATAACCCCGCCGATAGACGATGTGATCGATCAGTACAAGGCGTACGACACAGTCGTTGTCTTTGCTTCGTGCGACCCCATCTTCAACGGCATCGGGCAGCGCATCATGCAGCTTCTCCCCGAGGCGGAGATCGAGTTGCACCCTTACTTCCACTCCCTGCAGCTCCTCGCCCATGCGGCTCTGCTACCATATCAAGATATGCACGTCGTGTCGCTCACGGGGAGACCGTGGCAAGCCTTTGACGCAGCACTAATCTCCGGCGAGCGCATGATCGGCATCCTAACCGACCGCAAGGAGCACACCCCTCAGCGCATCGCCCAGCGCATGCTCGACTACGGCTACGACAACTACCGAGCCATCGTCGGGGAGCATCTAGGCAATAAGGAGCGACAGCAGCTCTCCCGTCTCTCTATTGCGGAAATGTCTGAGCGCACTTTCGCCTATCCCAACAACTTAATCCTCATTCAGACGAAGCCCTTGCCTCGTCCCTTTGGCATTCCCGATGCAGACTTCATCCCACTCAACGGACGTGAGCGGATGATTACCAAGCGGGCGATACGTCTCGAGACACTCTCGCAGCTAGACCTGCACCAGACGCATGTCCTGTGGGATGTCGGCTCCTGCACCGGCTCCGTCTCTATCGAGGCGCGCCTACAGCAGCCGAGCCTGCAGGTGGTTGCCTTCGAGATACGTCCCGAGGGCGCCGAGCTTCTCGATGCCAATGCGCGTCGTCATCACACCCCGGGCATCACCTTCTGCGGGGGCGACTTCCTCTGCGCCGACCTCGACCCACTACCTCAGCCCGATGCAGTCTTCATCGGAGGGCATGGCGGACACCTGCAGGAGATCGTCGAGGAGGCGTGGCGTCGTCTCGCCGTAGGCGGGCGGATCGTCTTTAACTCCGTCTCGAGCGAGAGCCAGGAGGCCTTCAGACGAGCCATTGCTGCCGTCGGTGGTTCCATCGCCTCCACGACCCGTATGCAGATCGATGACTACAACCCGATAGCTGTCCTACAAGCGACCAAAAGCACACACTAATTTGTATGAACTCAAAACCACGCATAGCGATCCTAGCCATCTCTCCTGATGGTCAAAAGATCGCACTACAGATAGCAAGCCAACTGCCCGACGTTAAGCTCTATACGACACACCAGGAGAAGGCAAGCGACTCATTCACCCTGCTGCCCTGCCTTGCCGAGGGGGCTAAGACTCTCTTTGCCGAGAGCGATGTCTTACTCTTCGTCTCCGCTATGGGGATCTGCGTTCGCACCATTGCCCCACTGCTCAGAGACAAGCATCACGACCCAGCGGTCCTCTGCGTAGACACCACGGGGCGATATGTCATCTCCGTCGCTTCGGGACACATCGGTGGCGCCAACGAGTGGACCGAGCGCATCGCACACATACTAGGTGCCGAGCCGGTCATCACCACTCAGAGCGACCGGCAGGGGCTGTGGGCGTTAGACACCCTGGGCGCAGAGATCGGGTGGAGTCGCGAGACCGCAGGCTGTAGTATGAACGCCGCCATCACCACCTTTGTCAATAAGCGCCCTGTCGCCCTGCTCCTCGAGATGCGCACCGAGGGTACCGCCTATCTAGAGCGCACACACCCAGAGCATGTAGATCTCTACTACCGCTACGAGGATGTCGACCAGAGCCGCTACGATCTGCTCATTGCGGTGAGCTATCGCCTGCTGGAGGACTTGACCATCCCTTGTCTCTACTTCCGTCCGCCACTCCTGCACCTTGGCGTGGGGTGTCGCCATCAGGCAAATCCCGAAGGCGTCGTGGCGCATATCCTCTCCGACATTCGTGCCAAAGGGTACGCCCCCAGTGCCATCGCCACGATCAATAGCATCGAGCTCAAGCGTGGCGAACCGATCCTCGACGAACTCTCCCAGCACTTAGGCAAGCCTTGCCACTTCTACAGTAGCGACGAACTAGCGGGCATCGAGGTACCCAACCCCTCAGAGCGTGTCGCCACAGCCACTGGTTCGACGAGCGTCAGCGAAGCCTCTGCCCTCGCAGCCAGTCAGGGCGGACTACTTATTATAGAAAAGCAAAAGGGTTGTCTCACGCCGCAGAGCGACTTCACCTATAGTCTTGCCGTAGCTCCCGAGGGGCTGCCCCACGGACATATAGAGATTGTCGGGGCGGGGCCAGGAGACCCTGAGCTAATCTCTGTGCGTGGTAAGCACTTCCTCGAGCGTGCCGACCTAATCCTCTATGCTGGTAGCTTAGTCCCTATCGAACTAACCTACTATGCTAAGGAGGGTGCCATGGTGAGAAGTTCTGCCGATATGAATCTCGAGGAGCAGTTTGCCTTGATGCGGGAGTTTTACGACAAGCATGCGCTTATCGTGCGGCTACACACGGGAGACCCCGCCATCTTTGGTGCCATACAGGAGCAGATGGCACTCTTTGATGAGGCGGGTATGAGTTACCACATCACGCCCGGCATCTCCTCCTTCCTAGCAGCCGCCGCAGAGCTTAGGTCTCAGTTTACCATCCCCGAGCGTGTGCAGACCATCATCCTAACCCGAGGCGGCGGTCGTACGCCAATGCCCGAGCGAGAGCAACTGCACAAGCTAGCTGCCTCGCAGAGCACGATGTGCATCTACCTCAGTGCCACCCTCGCCGAGGAGGTGCAGCGGGAGCTACTCGTTCACTACCCACCCACGACACCCGTGGCGGTCTGCTACAAGCTCACTTGGCCTGAGCAACGCATCTACCGCGGTCAACTCTCCGAGCTGGCGCAGATAGTTCGTGAGCACCACCTCACGCTTACCACGCTGATGGTCGTCGGGGATGCCATCGACAACCGTGCGGGACTCTCTAAGCTCTACAATGACAACTTCAAGCACCTCTTCCGTCGATGAAAGCGCCACACCCGATAGCGATTGTCTCTCTCGGTGCTGCCACGCCTGAAGATATCTCCATGCGGGCCTATGGCAAGCTCCAGACGGCAGACGAGATCTATTGCCTAGGCGAGGCAGCTCACCGAATTGTCGCTGCGCTACCCGAAGGTACCGCCCTCGCTCAGCGGTGTCAAATCCTAGAGATACCGATGAGCAGTGACCGCACAGAGGCGATCCGCTACTACGAGCAGCTGGCCACTCGACTGCTAGATCAGCAGGGTAGGGGACTCGCCTGCAGCGTCGTTACCATCGGCGATGCCGGCACTTACGCCACGGTGCAGTATCTCGTGGACCTACTCCGTCAGGCGGGTGCTGCGATAGAGGTAGTGCCAGGGATACCTTATTATATAGCCGCAGCGGCAGCCGTCGGCGAGGGACTGGTGCGCCAAGATGAGTCGCTCCTCGTGCTGAGCAAAGTCGACAGTGAGTCTCAGCTTCGCGAAGCTCTGGCGCAGGGACATACGGTGGTAGTGATGAAGCTCTCGCGCTGTGCCGACATCGTTCGTGAGGTGATCGCCGAGGACAACAACGACTTCATCTATGCCGAGCATCTCGGCAATCCAGCTCTAGAGCTGCTCACCAGTGATCGAGAGACGCTTCTCGCTCGTCAGCCCATCCCTTACTTCTCGCTCATCATCATACGTCCAAGCCGAAGCAGCACTCACTAAGTCACTACTTGCGATACCGCAGCTCTCACGAGTAACCCTTCTGCAGGCTCTAGAAGCACTAGGTCTACTAGGAACATTAGTGCTACTAGCCCTCTAACCTCTAGTCTCTATTTACATATCTTTACGGGAGAGTTCGTCCGATTCCCTCCTTTCTCGAATATCCACGTGGGAAATCTCAAATCTCCACGTGGATA
>OLQA01000612.1_pt1 | contig 33621 bp, 38 predicted proteins | sample 1673151 | NCBI WGS metagenome assembly OLQA01 (sample SAMEA3136760, study PRJEB25190) | human gut metagenome | biome: human gut; feature: human-associated habitat; material: faeces | place: Austria | collected 2013
GAAAAAAATTTGATCGATATTATAAAAGAAGAACAGGCAAAACTTGGATTTCGAAGAGAAGCAATCCGTTTATATTATCCTTTAAGTTCCTTAAATCATTTCTTTGAAACAGAATATAGTGAAGAAGAGATGTTGAATAAACTTCAGGAACTACCGGATTTTATTAAGGAGACATTAGGAGATATCAAAGTTACCAGTAAAAAGGAGAGATTTTGTTTCCATATTCCAGAAGAAGGAAGCAGTTATGTTCATAACAACACAAAGCCAAATGAATTTATTAAAGAGCTGGTGGAACTTGTTGGACAACATGGATGTAAGATAGAAGATATCATTGCACTATTTAAAGAACATAATAAAGATATCGTTGTAGAAGAAATCAACAATGGAGAATTCGATTACCTGATCCGTTTTCCGAAAGAAAATGAAGATCCATATTATTATTGTTTTCACGATGAAGGATGTCATATCATCTATCATCGCTTTTTACCAGCAGATTATGAAGATTTTGATTTTTAAGACAGTTTAGTTAATGCAGTTTAACAAACTACATACAGTAGGAATAAGTTATGAGTGAATTACATGAATTAGGAATCGGAAGCTGCTGGATTCACAGAGCTAAAGAAGAATTTGAAAGCGAAGAAGGAAAAGAAGCTTTTGAAATCTCTTGGAATTGAAGGAGAATATGCAGAAGGTGCGAAACGTAAAGATAATTGGGTGTATTATGTTGAATAAATTAGCCAGTACCATTTAACATACATACCCATAGTGGTTTCGATAACCAAAAAAGCCTGAAGATAATCAATTCTTCAGGCTTTTTTGCAACTTTATATTTATTTTTAAGGTAGGTAGGATAGCAAGTTAAAATTTAAACTGCTTTATTGTATTGTTGTATGTTTGTTAAGTATATCTTACAGATATTCGTGATCTGCAAGTACGTTTAAGATGTTATGTCCTTCCTGAACACCATCAATGATTCTTCTAGCACGAACACTATCACCAATGTTAACAATTTCAACGTTAGTATCAGCGAATGCTTCACGGATTTCATCAAGAACAGGAGCGTTCGCTCTCATTCCTAAGCATACGAATCCATAGTCAAATGGCAGATCTTTTTCTTCTCCATCAACTTTTACTGTAAATGCATCAGATTTCACTTCGCAAAGAGCAGTGTTAGTCATCTGGTTTACATGATGTTCTCTCATTAATGTGTTTGTTCCACATTTAGATACTGGATCTAAGTCTTTACCAATCTGAGGCATCATTTCTACGATGCTTACCTGCGCACCTTTAGGAGCGAAGTATTCAACAACGTCAAGACCTACAGCTCCACCACCAACTACAACGACTTTCTTACCTGTGCAGTCTTCTGGATAATCAGCTAAGTGGTTGATCATTCCTGTGATAGAAGCTACTTTAGATCCTTCTTTGTCGATGTGGTCATGTAATCCTTTGATTGGTGGAAGTAAAGGATTAGAACCTGTTGAGTTAACGATGATGTTTGGATGCAGTGCTTTAATTAATGGCAGAGTTGCTTCCTGTCCTTTGAAGATAAACAGGTTTGTTAATTTAGAAGCACGGTTTACAAGGTAGTCAGGGAAATCTCTTAAACGTTTCTTATCTGGAATCTTAGAGATTTCAACAGCTAATCCACCAAGGTGATCGTTCTTTTCGAATAAGAATGTAGTACATCCAACTTCAGCAGCAGTACAAGCAGCTTCAAGACCAGCAGTACCACCACCGATAACAACTACGTTACAAGGTTTATTTACTTTTTTCTTCTTATAGTCAAATCCAGAGTTTACAGTAGGGTTTACTGTACAACGGATAGGACGGTTAACTCCGATACGGTTTCCAGCACATCCAACGTTACAAGAGATACATTTTCTGATCTCATCTTCACGTCCTGTAGCTACTTTTTTCACCCAGTGAGGATCTGCGATCAGTCCACGACCCATACCGATGATATCAGCATCACCGCGGTCTAAGATATCGTCAGCGACACGAGGATCACGGATGTTACCCATAGTTACACAAGGTTTGTTGTATTTTTCTTTCACAGCTTTTGCCATGTAAGATCTCCAACCATCTTTTAAGTAGTTCGCATCGATCTGGAACTGAAGAGAACCATTTAATCCAGCGGATACGTCAAATGCGTCAACTTCTTCCTGGAAGTAAGAAAGTAACTCTAAAGTATCTTCTAATGTGTTTCCACCTTCCATCAGTTCATCAGCACTGATACGAACGAAGATAGGGAACATAGGACCAACCTGTTTACGAACTTCTTCAACAACTAATTTTGTGAAGCGGGCACGGTTTTCTGGACAGCCACCAAATTCATCTGTACGTTTGTTAGTTGTAGGAGACATAAACTGGCTTAATAAGTAAGAATGTCCTGCATGAATCTCAACACAGTCAAATCCACAAGCCTGTGCACGTGCAGCAGCCTCTCCATATTTTTTTACAATTTCATAAATTTCTTCTACTTTAAGAGGGCGAGGGATTTCTCCACCTGCTTTTGATGGGATATCAGATGCAGATACTGGCTGCATATTTGTTCTTTTAGACTGAGCAGAAGCACCAGCGTGGTTTAACTGAACACCAACGCAAGCTCCGTGAGCGTGTAATGTTTCACATAATTTGAAGAAACGTGGCATATAGTTGTCATGATCGATACGGATCTGAGTTGTTCCGTTAGATCCAAGTGGTGAATCAACACTTGCGTTTTCAACCATGATCAGACCAACTCCGCCTTTTGCTCTTTCTGTATAATAATCAATGTGTAAGAAACTCATTTCACCTGTCTGTTCACCATAGTTCGTTCCCATTGGTGTCATCATGATGCGGTTTCTCATTGTCATGTTCTTAATTGTTAATGGTGTGAAAATGTTTTTATAATTGCTTTTCATTAGAATTGAACCTCCAAAAAATTAAATTCCATATAATCTGAGGTTGTTAGAATCATAAAAATTTGGGTAAATGATTTATGATGGTTTTAGTATAACATACGGTTAATTATTTAACAAATAAATCTTTTTTGAAAAATCAATAGGGATTATCTATGGTTTTTTTTGTAAAGTCAATAAACTTACGAACGGCAGGGATCATTGGCATATTTTTAAGATAAGCCATATAAACAGTGTGGTATGGCTTCACATTACTAAGATGTAGGATTTCTACGTCATATGCTTGTAAAGATTCTACATGGGCAACAAAACCGATTCCAAAATCTTCTGCAACAAGAGAAGCAATCGCATTTTCATCGGATGATTCAAAAGCAATGGAAGGTTTGATATGGTTTTGTTTATAAATGGAATTAGTAAAACGTCCAAGACCAGAGGTTCTATCATAACCAATAACTGGATAATCAAGCAAATCTTCCAAAACGAGATCCTTCTTATATTTTAATGGATGTTCCGGTGGGGTGATGATGACCATTTCTTGGTTAACAACAGGCACAAACTCAACTTCTGGTTCATTAGGAACGAGAGAACCAAAGACAACATCATATTTTTCATTTTTGAGATCGGCGATCAGATTTCTTGTGATCTCCTGGCTTAGAGAAAATGTGATCTCATGATTTTCCTGTTGATTTAGAAAACTACGCACTAATCTTGGAATATAACTTTTGGCAAGTGGAAATACATAGCCGATATCAATATGTCCGCTAGAGTTGCTGGCTAAGGACTTCATTTTATTCTCTGCAACTTTGATTTCTTCTATAATACGGTTCACATGTTCCAAAAAGATGGAACCGTATTTGGTCAGTTCGATATTACGACCATTTTTCTGAAATAAAGAAACACCAAGTTCGTCTTCAAGATTGGCAATGGAACGGCTTAAACTGGGTTGAGAGATATTTAATTCTTTTGCAGCCTGATGATAATGTTGTAATTGTGCAACTTTTTGAAAATAATACAACTGATTTAAATTCATACATACCTTCCTTATTATATTAATTGATGGTTAAGATCATTATAACATAATTGATAGCTTAAAGCTATCAAAAAACGCCAAAAGATATATTGGAAGTATCAATCATTATGGAATATAATATAGCCATAAGGTTGTTAAAAAATTAACTTTTGGGTGAATGAAACTATTAACAAGCATATTATTAAGGAGTAAAAATTATGGCAGAGAGAATCACAGGACATACTGAATTAATCGGATTAATGGCTTATCCAATCAGACATTCAAGCTCACCTGCAATGCACAACGAAGCATTTGCAACATTAGGACTTGTCTATGCCTAACAAAACAGTTGTAGGACAGTACTTAGATGAGTTATCTTCAGCTGCTAAAATGGCAGGAGCTGTTAACACAATCGTAAATGACAACGGAAAATTAATCGGACACATCACAGACGGTATCGGATACATGCAGTCATTAAAAGACAACGATGTCGATGTAATCGGTAAAAAAATGACAATCGCGGGTGCTGGTGGAGCTGCTACAGCAATCGAAATCCAGGCTGCATTAGATGGTGTCAAAGAAATGTCAATCTTCAATATTAAAGATAAATTCTGGGCGAACACTGAAGAAACAGTGAAGAAAATCCGTGAAAACACAGATTGTATCGTAAACCTTTATGATCTTGATGACAAAGAAAAATTAAGAGAAGAGATCGCAGACAGCTACTTATTCGCACAGGCAACTGGTGTAGGAATGAAACCATTAGAAGGACAGTCGGTTGTTCCTGATGAAACATTCTTCCGTACTGACCTGATCGTAACAGATACAGTTTACGCTCCAAGAGAGACAGAAACATTAAGACTTGCTAAGAAAGCTGGATGTAAGACAATGAACGGTCTTGGAATGATGTTATTCCAGGGAGACGCTGCTTTCCACTTATGGACAGGAAAACATATGCCAATTGACCATATGAAAGAAGTATTAGATATCAAATATGACTAGAGTTTAGTCATAACCATATAGCAAACGAGAGGAATTATAAAAATGGATAAAAAATACATACCAAGTGCCTTAGTTCTTTATCTGAACTATTTCATTCATGGAATCGGGTGCTCAATCTTAAGTCAGCAGGTAGTAAAAGAAATGCTTGCAAGTCAGTGGGGATTAAAAGATGTTATGGCAGTAACATCCATTGCAGCAGCATTAGGACTGGGACGTTTGATCTCCCTTCCATTTGCAGGACCTTTATCTGACAAATTAGGACGTCGTTTATCAGTGATCATTGGATGTGCTTCATACGTTATCTTCTTAGTAGGAATCGCATTCTCACCAAACACAACAATTGCTTATGTAGCAGCCGTTCTTGGTGGTATCGCTAACTCATTCTTGGATACAGCAACATACCCAGCTGTAACTGAAATCATTTACAAATATACAGGTATTGCAACAATGGGAATCAAATTCTTTATTTCCGTTGCACAGTTATTAATGCCTTTCTTCTTAGGTGTTGTAGCAGGAACAAGCATGTCATACTTAATGCTTCCAGTCGTAGCAGGTGTATGCATCGGTATCCTTGGAATCTTAGCAATCTTTGCACCATTCCCAGCGGCATCTGAAAGTGGTAAATCAGAATCTTTCATCAGCAACTTAAAGAATGCGCATTTTTCTATCGAGAGTATTGCATTAATCCTGATCGGATTCACAAGTACAGCAACATTCCAGTTATGGTTAAACTGTGCTCAGACATTTGGTACTGAAATTGCGAAGATCCCATCTCAGAATGTATCTGTTATGCAGACATACTATTCTGCAGGTACAATGGTAGCATTATTCGTAACAAGTGCATTGATCACAAAATTCAAACAGGTTAGATTCTTGGTTATCTATCCAGCAATCTCTCTTGTAATGTTAGCATTAGTTTACATTATTAAGACACCTATGATCTGCTACGTTGGAGCATTCGTCATCGGATATGCAGCAGCAGGTGGAGTCCTTCAGATGGCTACAGCCGTTGTAAATGATCTGTTCCCTAAAATCAAAGGAACTATCACAAGTTTAGTTATGATCGCATCAAGCTTATGTAACTACACAATCTTAACAGCAGCTGCGAAGATGACATCTACAAGTGTAATCATGATGAATATCGTAATTACAGCAATCGGAATCTTATTAGCACTTTTCGTAAACGTACGTTATGGTGTATTATTAAAGAATGCAGAAGAAGCATCTAAAAATTAATTAGTATTGGTAACATGAACTCCCGAGGCTTTTGCTTCGGGAGAGCATTCAGACAATAGGAGGAAAATTGTCAATGAATACAGTAAAAGTAAGAAATATTGAAATCGGAAGCGGAGTTCCAAAAATTTGTGTACCTATCGTAGGTGTTACAAAAGATGAGATCATCGCAGAAGCGAAAACATTTGACAGCATCCCTGTAGACGTTGTTGAATGGCGTGTTGACTGGTTCGAAGGGGTGTTCGAATTCGATAAAGTAGAAGACGTATTAAAAGATTTAAGAGAAGCTTTAGGTGAAACACCAATCCTCTTCACATTCCGTACATCAAAAGAAGGTGGAGAAAAAGCAATCGAAGCCCAACCTTACAAAGAATTAAACATTGCGGCTGCAAAAACAGGATATGTTGATCTTGTAGATGTAGAAGCATTTACAGGCGACGAAATCGTAAAAGAGATTGTAGCAGCTGCTCATGAATGTGGAGTAAAAGTTGTTGCATCTAACCACGACTTTGACAAAACACCTGAAAAAGATGAAATCGTAAGAAGACTTTGCAAAATGCAGGAACTTGGTGCTGACATCCCTAAGATCGCAGTTATGCCAACTTGCAGACGTGACGTATTAACACTTCTTTGTGCAACAGAAGAAATGTATACAGATCATGCAGATCGTCCGATCATCACAATGTCTATGGCAGGAACAGGACTGATCAGCCGTCTTTGCGGTGAAGTGTTCGGATCTGCTTTAACATTTGGAGCAGCGAAGAAAGCATCTGCACCTGGACAGGCAGCAGTCAACGACTTAAATAATATGCTTCAGTTTCTTCATGAAAATCAGGGATTATAAGAACTGAATCTTTAAAAATTAAATGCAGAAGAGGAGAAGATTCTTGGTTATTCTTTTCCTCTTTTTTAAATACATAAAAAATATTTGCTGAAATCCTATTTTTTCAGTATAATTTAGTAGAGCAAATTGTTAAAGTTTTGCCATAGTTTGTGAAAATAAAGACTTTTGTTATAGAAAGTAGAAAGAGGTGAATCATGCTAAAATGGCTTGATGAGAATCTGGAAGAATTTTTAATGGTAGCATTACTGATTGCAATGACAGTGATCATGGGAATTCAGGTATTTGCAAGATATGCACTTGGAGCTTCTCTCTCTTGGTCAGAGGAACTGACGAGATATTTATTTATCTGGTCAGGTTTTATCAGCGTCAGCTATTGTACTAAGAAATGTATTTCCATTAAAATTGAACAGTTTGTAGCAATGTTCCCAAGAAGAGGGAAGGCATTGTTCAAAGTGGTGAATCACACAATTGAACTTGCATTGTTTTTGTATTTGATTCCATTTGCAGTTCTTTACTTAAAGAGTGCATTTGAAAGTGGACAGGTAAGCCCTGCCTGTCAGATTCCAATGTATTATATTCAGGCAGCACCACTAGTTAGTTTTGTTTTAGTAGCATTTCGTATTATTCAGCGTTGGATCATTGAATTTAAGATTGTGATCCGTAAAGATGATAAAGAAAAGGGGGATAAATAAATGTCAGCAGCAGTTGTATTTTTACTCTTCTTTATTTGTCTGATCATTGCAATTCCGATTTCAATCGCCCTTGGGATCGTATCTGTACTTCCAGGAGCATTTGATCCATCATTTACAGCAAGCGGGACATTTGTCATTCGTTCTATGCTTGGAGGAATCGATAGTTTTCCATTGCTTGCAGTTCCAATGTTTGTATTATCTGGAATGATCATGGCAAAAGGAGGAATCTCTAAGAAGATTTTTGACGTTTTTGCGTTTTTTATTGGAAAATTAACAGCAGGAATGCCTTGTGCAGTGATTGTTACCTGCTTATTCTATGGAGCAATTTCAGGGTCAGCACCTGCAACCGTAGCAGCGGTAGGAAGTATGACAATCCCAATCTTAGTACGTTTAGGATATGATAAGTCATTTACAACGGCAATTGTAGCAGTAGCCGGTGGACTAGGGGTTATCATACCGCCTAGTATTCCGTTTATCATGTATGGTATGGCATCTGGAGAATCTGTAAGTGATCTGTTTATGGCGGGAGTTGTACCAGGATTACTAATTGGTGCTTTATTGATGGTTTATGCCATTTACTATTGTAAAAAACATGGAGAAGATAAGGAAAAGATTGCAGCAGAGATCGATCAGTTGCATGCGAAAGGATTTATCGGAGTATTTAAAGAAAGCTTTTTTGCAATCTTAAGTCCGGTTATTATCCTTGGATGTATTTATACTGGAGTTGCATCTCCAACAGAAGCAGCGGTTATTTCCGTATTTTATTCTTTAGTAGTCAGCTTATTTATTTATAAATCCATGAAATTTAAAGATATCTGGGGAATCATGGTAGAAGGTGTGAGAACTTATGCACCAATTCTGTTTATCTTAGCAGCATCCATTGCATTCTCAAGAGTATTAACTTTAATGCGTGTACCTCAGTCCATTAGTGCGTGGATCTTAAGTAACTTCCATAATAAAGTTGTGATCTTACTTGTGATCAATGTATTCTTACTAATCGTAGGAATGGTCATGGATACAACACCAGCGATCCTTATTTTAACACCGATCTTATTACCAATTGTCACAGCAATCGGTATGAATCCAATTCATTTTGGTGTTATGATGGTTGTAAACCTTGCCATCGGTTTCGTTACACCACCGATTGGAGTCAACTTATTTGTGGCATCATCCTTAACGGATATCCCGGTGATGAAGATTGCACAAAAAGCAATGCCTTTAATCGTTTGTTTCCTTGTAGCATTACTTCTGATCACATTTATTCCGCAGATCAGTCTGGCATTTTTATAAGGAGGTTTAGGATTTCATGAGAAAAATCATAAAAAGATCCGTTGTTGTTCTTCTTGCGGGAGTCGTATTATTCAGTTTATCTGGATGCAAGAAGAAACAGAGTAAAGATGAAGTACAAAGATATGCATGGCCGCTTGGAACTTCCAGTCCGGAAGATACAGTTACACAGTTATATGCAGAGAAATTTGCAAAAGAAGTTTCTAAATTAAGCCATGGGAAGATGAAGATTGAGGTTTATCCTAACAGTACACTTGGAGGAGACCGAGAACTTCTTGAAAGCTGTAAAGATGGAGATATCCCATTTGTTGTACAGAATACAGCACCACAGGTAACTTTTCTTCCAGATACAGCTGTATTTGACTTACCAAGTGCATTTACAACGATCAAACAGGCACGAGAAGCTGTAGATAATCCGATATTCTATAAGAAGATGGAGAAGGTATATCAGAAAGGTGGATATAAACTTCTTGGATATGCCGATCAGGGATTCCGTGTTATGTCTACAAACAAGAATGTTAAAAGTATTAAAGACTTCAAAGGACAGAAGATCCGTACAATGGAGAATAGTTACCATCTGAAGTTCTGGAAGACACTTGGAGCAAACCCAACACCAATGACATTCAGTGAAGTTTATATTGGACTTCAGCAGGGAACGATCGATGCACAGGAGAACCCTTACGAAGTTATTGTTTCCAGCAAATTATATGAACAGCAGGATTATGTCGTAGAGACAAACCATCTGCCACATTATATTTCACTGATCGTCAGTGATGAATTTTATAACAGTTTGTCAAAAGATCAGCAGAAGATCATTGATCAGGCATCACAGATAGCGAAGAAATATGCAAGAGAAGCATCTGATAAGAGAATTGCAGATCGTATCAAGATTATCAAAGATAGTGGTACAAAGATTGTGAAACTAGATGCAAAAACACAGAAAGAAGTGCGAGAAAAAGCACAGCCAGTTTATGATGCGATCCAGAAGAATATTTCAAAGGATATTTATAATGCATATTTAAGCGGTGTAGAAAAATAATTGTGTAAAAATAGGATGAATTCTAAGAAAGAAGCATGTAAGACGAAAGTACATGCTTCTTTTTGTATGCAAAAATATAGATTATTTCTTATATTTTTCTCGAAATTCAAGAGGAGAGATTCCATAGATTTTACGAAATTCATGACTGATATAATCGGCACTGATATGAAAATGTTCAGAAAGCAGCTTTAAAGTTATTTTTTTGTTATAATTTTCATTGATATAGATCAAAATATTCTGTGTGAAGGAAGAATCTTTTCTTCGATCAATGGCATATGAATCCCTGCTTTCATATGCGGCACAAGTCCAGCAGTCAAGAGGAGCATCCTTATCTGAAATCAGAGAATGGATCGCTCCTTTTTCTACGATCAAGATATCGCCTTTGGAGACATGATAAAAGTTTGTGTTAATGTTGAACGTTCCTTTGCCGCCTGCAATATAAATAAATTCTGTTTCATTTTTGTGAAGGTGGTATTGATAACTCCAGTTTGGATTATTGTAAGTATGGGACAGACGAGTGATCTTTGCATACTGATTATTTTCAAAAACGGGTGGTTTAGTCTGCTGTGGGTATTCTTCTAAAAACATAATAGGGTGAATGATAAATATAAGGTTGATTTAAAGGAGAAAAATTATGGCAGAGAGAATTACAGGACATACAGAATTGATCGGATTAATGGCTTATCCAATCAGACATTCAAGCTCACCTGCAATGCACAACGAAGCATTTGCAACATTAGGACTTGTCTATGCCTAACAAAACAGTTGTAGGACAGTACTTAGATGAGTTATCTTCAGCTGCTAAAATGGCAGGAGCTGTTAACACAATCGTAAATGACAACGGAAAATTAATCGGACACATCACAGACGGTATCGGATACATGCAGTCATTAAAAGACAACGATGTCGATGTAATCGGTAAAAAAATGACAATCGCGGGTGCTGGTGGAGCTGCTACAGCAATCGAAATCCAGGCTGCATTAGATGGTGTCAAAGAAATGTCAATCTTCAATATTAAAGATAAATTCTGGGCGAACACTGAAGAAACAGTGAAGAAAATCCGTGAAAACACAGATTGTATCGTAAACCTTTATGATCTTGATGACAAAGAAAAATTAAGAGAAGAGATCGCAGACAGCTACTTATTCGCACAGGCAACTGGTGTAGGAATGAAACCATTAGAAGGACAGTCGGTTGTTCCTGATGAAACATTCTTCCGTACTGACCTGATCGTAACAGATACAGTTTACGCTCCAAGAGAGACAGAAACATTAAGACTTGCTAAGAAAGCTGGATGTAAGACAATGAACGGTCTTGGAATGATGTTATTCCAGGGAGACGCTGCTTTCCACTTATGGACAGGAAAACATATGCCAATCGATCATATGAAAGAAGTATTGTTTGTTAATTTAAGATATGATGTTTTATTAAAAAATACTGAAAATCAGTAAAGAATATAATCTGTGCATAGATTTTTAAGAATTTATGTACAGATTCTTTGCATTTCTATAGTTTCGTCTTGCCAATATCAAAAACGTATTATAAAATAAATAAGATAATATTAAAAAAGATATATAAAAAAGGAAGATAAATTATGTTTCAGAAATTCTATCCGTCCGAAGATATCAGAAGTACCTATGATATTGATTTCGAACGATATTACCAAGAAGGATACCGGGGAGTGATCTTCGATGTCGACAATACGTTAGTACCACACAATGCACCTGCGGATGAACGTGCAAAGAAATTGTTTAAAAGACTGGATGCGATCGGTATGCAGTACTGCTTTACAAGCAATAACAAAGAACCAAGAGTCAAAGCTTTCTGCGAAGCGGTTGGTGGAAAGCATTATGTATACAAAGCCAATAAGCCATCTGTGAAAGGCTATGAGACAGCAATGAAACTAATGGGAACGAATAAGAAGAATACATTCTTTGTAGGAGATCAGTTGTTTACCGATGTTTATGGAGCAAACAGAACAGGATTACATAGCATCTTAGTCACACCAATGAATCCAAAAGAAGAGATTCAGATCGTGTTAAAACGTTATCTTGAGAAGATTGTACTGTGGCAGTACCGTAAGAAAAAACATTAATTATATTTCATTTCAAAATAAAAAACACGAGTCAGATAAAATAAATACTGACTCGTGTTTTAATTTTAATTCTTATATTTTTTTATTTCTATCTGGATCTTAGATGAAATCCTGACGTTCTAATGCAACTAAGATGTCACGACCTTCTTTTACACCTTCAATGATACGACGTGTCTGAGCACTGTCACCGATGTTAAGAACTTCAACACCTTCATAGATGAAGTGGTTGTATAATTCCTGAAGAGAAGGAGTTGCAGACTGCATTCCAAGACATACAAATCCATAATCAAAGTCTAATTCAAGATCTCTATAGTCATGTTTTACAATAAAGCTATGTTCTTTTACTTCTAATAAAGAAGCGTTTGGATACTGAGTTACTTTATTTTTATTCATGAATTCAATAGAACCAGTCTTTGTGATAAAGTCAAGGTTTTCACCAAAGTGAGCTTTCTGCTCAACGATTGTTACATCAGCTTTTCTAGGAACAAAGAATTCAACAACGTCAAGTCCTACGTTACCACCACCGATAACAACAACTTTCTTTCCTGTTAAATCTTCAGGATAAGAATCTACATGATCTACAAGATCAAAAATTGTAGATACGTTTCCAGCTTCTAAGTTTTCCTTTAATCCAGGAATATTTGGAAGAAGTGGAACAGATCCTGTAGCATTTACAACGATATCTGGTTTGAAACCTTCAATGAATTCAATAGAAGCTTCTGTATTCTTGCAGATAAACAGATTTTTAAGTTTCATTGCACGACGTTCTAAATACTGTGGGAAATATCCAAGACGCTGTTTGTTTGGCATCTTTCCTACACGGCGGGCAAGTCCTCCAAGTTCTCCGGATTTCTCGATAAGAACTGTAGAACAGCCAACTTCAGCAGCTGTACATGCAGCTTCAAGACCAGCAGTACCACCACCAACAACGACAACGTTGCAAGGTTTCTTTAATTTCTTATTTTTGTATAAGGAACCTGAAACAAGTGCAGGGTTAATGCTGCATCGAATAGGTTCATCACCTAAAGTTGCTGTACATCCATTATTACAAGAAATACAACGATTGATATCATCTGTGTTACCAAACTGAACTTTGTTTACCCATTCAGGATCAGCAATCAGTCCACGTCCGATAGCGATCAGATCGGCTTCCTCATCTTCAAGAATACGATTTGCAACTTCTGGTTCACGGATATTACCGCTTGTCTGGCAAGGTTTACCAGTTTTTTCTTTAATGGCTTTTGACATATAAGATTTCCATCCATCTGGAAGGTAATCTGCGTCATACTGGTACTGAATAGAACATGTAAGTCCAGCAGAAACATCAAATACGTCAACATAATCTTTGAAATATTCAACAATCTCTAATGTATCATCTAATGTGTTACCACCTTCAGCAAGTTCATCAGCACTGATTCCTAAGAAGATAGGAATATTTTCACCAATTGTCTCACGAACAGCTTTTAATACTAATGTAGTGAAACGTGCACGATTCTCTTTAGAACCGCCGAATTCATCAGTACGATCATTTGTTGTTGGAGATAAGAACTGGTTTAATAAATAACCATGTCCGGCCTGAATCTCAATAGCATCAAATCCTGCTGTAACTGCACGTTTTGCTGCTTCGGCAAATTTGTTAACGATTGTATAAATCTCATCGGTTGTTAATGCTCTTGGAATATCTCCACCAACTCTTGATGGGATATCAGATGCAGATACTGGCTGGATGTTTGTCATCTTACCATTCGCTGCAGATCCAGCATGGTTTAACAAAATGCTGACTTTAGACCCACAGTCATGAATGCTTTCGCATAATCTGTAAAGACCAGGAATGTAATTGTCATGGTCAATACGAAGCTGATAAGCACCGCTTGCACCCTGTGGTGAATAAACGCTTGCTGCTTCAATAGTGATCAGACCAGTTCCGCCTTTTGCACGCTGTTTATAATAATCAATGATTCTCTCATTTACTTCTCCGGTATGCTCAGCAAAATTTGTTCCAATGGGAGTCATGACAATACGATTTCTTAATGTCATAGATTTTACTGTGTACGGTTCAAATAATTTACGGAAATTCTTTGCTGCCATAATTATGATCCTCCAATATGTTTAATAGTTTTCTAAGAATAATTATAGCAAAGTGAATATATAAATGCAATGAAGAATGTGGTATACTATCTATAAATAAATTTTATGGATTGGGAGATCATAGATTATGAATTTGAATCATTTATACTATTTTCGGGCATTAGCAAAGGAAGAACACTATACGAGAACTGCTGATATGCTGTCAATTACACAGCCAAGTTTAAGTCATGCAATTTCATGTCTTGAGGGTGAATTAGGGGTAAAATTATTCGAAAAACAGGGAAGAAATGCAAAATTAACAAAATATGGAGCTTTATTTTTAAGATATGTAGAACAATCTCTTGATATGCTAGATGAAGGAAAAAGAGTTTTAACAGAAACTTCAGGAATCAGCGGCGGATTTATCGATATGGGGTATATTTTTACACTGGGAAGTCATTTTATTCCAAATTTGATCAAAAGCTATCTTGAAGAAAAAGGAGAAAATCATATCAGATTTTCTTTTGGACAGGGAACAACGAAAAAAATCGTAGAAGAATTAAAGGATGGGAAGTACGATCTTGCATTTTCTTCCTATATAGAAGGAGAAGATGAATTGGAGTTTATTCCGGTAGGACAGGAAGAATTGGTTCTTATTATGCCAAAAGATCATCCGTTGACAGAGAAAAAAGAGATTGATCTTATGGATACTGTTGATTACGATTATGTATATTTTACAAGAAACAGTGGATTAAGACCGGTGATCGACAGTTGTTTTTCAAAGATTAAGAGGCAGCCAACGATTGCATATGAAGGTGAAGAAGATTCTTCAGTAGCAGGTCTTGTCGCAGCAGGATTTGGAATTGCAATCGTACCAAAAATTCCGTTGCTTGATACAATGGATATCTGTATCCGTCCAATTGTATCGCCAGAAATTGAACGATATATTTATCTTGTATTAAAGAAAGATAAATATCTGACACCAGTTGTAAAGGATTTTATTTCATTTATTACAGAACAAAGTGAATTTGCTTAAATTATAGATGCAATGAATTGAAAAAAGATAGAAATGTATGATATACTATTTAAGGCCATACTTTGTATTTATGAAAAGATGGAATATTTAGGATAGAAAAGGAAAGAACAAGAAGATGAGTCAGTTAGAAGAGATTAGAGAGAGACTGGATCTGTGTGATAAGAAGATTGTCTCTGTATTAGAAGAGAGAATGGATATCATCAAAGAGATCATGGTCTACAAGAAACAAAATGGATTACCAATCCTTCAGCCGGAACAGGAAAAGAGACAGCGCAAGATGCTGCTCACTCATGTGGATGAGAATACATATAAGGATGAGATTCTTGATATCTTTACATATATTGTAGAGAACAGCAGAAGAATTCAGGCAAAGACATTGTTTACACATAATATCTTGCTGATCGGATTTATGGGAGCAGGTAAGAGTACTGTTTCTACATATTTGAGTAAGATTCTTGCTTCCCCACAGGTTGAGATGGATGAAGAGATCGTTAAGAAGGAAGGAATGTCTATTAATAAGATTTTTGAGGAATATGGAGAAACATATTTCAGAAACTGTGAGACTAACCTTTTGATCGAACTTCAGAAGAAGAACAACCAGATCATTTCCTGTGGTGGAGGGGTCGCACTTCGTGATGAGAACGTCGCAGAGATGAAGAAGAATGGAAAGGTTGTTTTATTAACAGCATCACCAGAAGTAATCTTAGAGCGTGTTAAGGACAGCGATGACAGACCATTATTGCGTGGTAATAAGAATACAGAATTCATTTCTAATATGATGGAACAGCGTCGTCCAAAGTATGAAGCAGCTGCAGATGTTGTAGTAAATACAGATTATAAGACAGTAGAAGAGATTGCTGAAGAGATCGTCGTAAAGCTAACAAGAGGCGATAACTAAAAAACATATATATTATTTTCAAGATCAGATGATCAGATGGAGGAAGAAGCAATGCATGGATTTACTCAGTACACACCAACAAGGATTATTTTTGGTAAAGCGACTCAGAAACAGGCAGGAGAGCTTGCTAAGAGATTTGGAGCAACCAAAGTATTTGTTGTATATGGTGGAGGAAGTGTTGTAAGAAGCGGATTGTTAGATCAGGTTACAGCATCATTACAGGAAGCTGGGCTTGATTATATGACGATCGGAGGAGTAAAACCGAATCCGAGACTGTCATTTGCAAGAGAAGCAGTAAAGAAATCCATTGAGTTTGGAACAGATTTTGTATTGGCAGTCGGAGGCGGAAGCGTGATTGATACTTCAAAGGCTGTTGCACATGGAACTGCCAATCCAGAGACAGATATCTGGGAATTCTGGTCTAAGAAGCAGACGGTTACGAAGTCCCTTCCAGTTGGAGTTGTACTTACACTGGCGGCAGCCGGAAGTGAGACAAGTGATTCAGCAGTTCTTACGAATGAGGATACTAAGATCAAACGAGGACTTTCTACAGATTTTAATCGTCCGGCATTTGCGATCATGAATCCTGAACTTACATACACATTACCAAAATATCAGGTTGGATGTGGGGTTGTAGACATTATGATGCATACACTGGATCGTTATTTTACTCAGACAGAGAATAACGAATTGACAGATGAGATCGCAGAAGGACTGCTTCGTACCGTGATCAGGAATGGCGCTGTTGCGATCAAAGACTCTCATGATTACAATGCGATGAGTGAGATCATGTGGGCAGGAAGCCTTTCACATAACGGAATCACAGGTCTTGGAGCTGAGAAAGATTTTGCAGTTCATCAGTTAGGACATGAGTTAAGTGCGAAGTTTGACATTGCACATGGAGCAAGTTTATCTACTGTGTGGGGCGCTTGGGCAGCTTATGTATATGATGCGAAACCAGCAAGATTTGCCCAGTATGCAAGAAGAGTCTGGAATGTTGAAGAAGCAGACGATGTGAAAGCAGCTCAGGAAGGAATCAAGAAAACAGTCGCATATTTTGCATCACTTGATATGCCGACAAGTTTCAGCGAAGCAACAGAGATTGGCTTAAAAACAGACGAAGAAGTGAAGAAAATGGCGCATGGATGTTCTTATGAAGGAACCAGAACGATTGGATCATTTAAGGTCTGTGATGAGAATGATATATACGAAATCTATAAATTAGCAAATAAATAGTTGATTCAACTATAGATTTAAGATAAAATAAGAAAAGATATAATTTAAGGAGGACAATTATAATATGGTTACAGCAGGAGATTTTAAGAATGGATTAACAATTCAGTTCGAGAATAACATCTACCAGATCATCGAATTCCAGCATGTAAAACCTGGAAAAGGAGCAGCGTTCGTACGTTGTAAATTAAAAAATATCAAGAACGGGGGAGTTGTTGAAAAAACATTCCGTCCAACAGAGAAATTTGAAAACGCTCATATCGAACGTAAAGAGATGCAGTATCTGTACAATGATGGAGAATTATTCTACTTCATGGACAACGAAACATTTGATCAGATCGCATTAGGACCAGATGTTATCGGAGATTCTTTAAAATTCGTAAAAGAGAATGAGAACGTTACAATCGTTTCCCACGCAGGAAATGCATTCCAGGTTGAACCACCTATCTCTGTAGAATTACTTGTTACAGAATGTGAACCAGGAGAAAAAGGAAACACAGCACAGGGTGCTACAAAACCATGTATCGTTGAAACAGGTGCGCAGGTAATGGTACCATTATTCGTTAACGAAGGTGATACGTTAAAGATCGATACAAGAACTGGAGAATATTCTTCAAGAGTATAATCTTGTTATGAAAGATAAGAATCGAGGAATTTTATGCATCATACTGTCATCTTGTTCTTTTGCCCTAATGGCAATGTTTTTAAAGATGGCTGGGGATCTTCCATCGATTGAGAAGAGTTTTTTCCGTAATTTAGTTGCATCAGTCATCGCATTTGTGATGCTTATTCGCAGTAAGGAAAAGATTCAGATTCAGAAAAGAAATTTGCATTGGTTTATTCTAAGGTCCCTTTTTGGGACCTTAGGTATTTTCTGCAACTTTTATGCGGTAGATCACCTGATGCTTTCAGATGCTTCCAGTCTGAATAAGTTATCGCCATTTTTTGTTATCGTATTTTCTTATTTAGTACTGAAAGAGAAGATTACACCGACACAGTGTGCCTGCGTTATTGCAGCATTTGTCGGAAGCTTATTTATTGTGAAACCAAGTTTTGCGACTGGAGTAACACCAGCAGCGGTCATTGGTTTTGCCGGAGGAATGTGTGCAGGTTTTGCATACACCTGTGTAAGAAAACTAGGACTTCGAGGAGAGAAAGGTCCAATGATCGTATTTTTCTTCTCAACATTTTCCATGCTTGCATGTGTTCCATATCTGATCGTTGATTTTCATCCAATCTCTACACAGCAGATGATCTTCCTGTTATTGACAGGACTTGCGGCAGCAGGTGGACAGTTCGGTATCACAGCAGCTTATACTTATGCACCAGCAAGAGAGATTTCTGTTTATGATTACACACAGATCATGTTTTCGGCAGTTCTTGGATTTTTGTTCTTTGGACAGCTTCCAGATTTGTTGAGCTTTATCGGATATTGTGTGATCGTTGCAGCAGGAGTGATTATGTTTCTTTATAACAAGAGACGTGGAGGAAATTAGATGAAATTCATATCATGGAATGTCAATGGAATCAGAGCATGTGTGAAGAAAGGATTTTTAGACTTTTTCAATGAGGCAGATGCTGATATTTTCTGTATTCAGGAAAGTAAGATGCAGGAAGGACAGCTTGATCTTGAGCTGCCAGGATACCATCAGTACTGGAATTATGCAGTGAAGAAGGGATATTCAGGAACAGGTATTTTTACAAAAGAAGAACCAATGAACGTTTTTTATGGCCTTGGGATCGAAGAACATGATCAGGAAGGGCGTGTGATAACACTGGAGTTTGAAGATTATTACTTTATTACAGTGTATACACCAAATTCACAAAGTGAACTGGCAAGGCTTTCTTATCGTATGAAGTGGGAAGAGGATTTTCTTGCTTATCTGAAGAAGTTAGAGGAGACAAAGCCTGTGATCTTTTGTGGGGATCTTAAAGAATCACAACCATCACTAACACAAGAAGCCAAGCCGAAAAAGAAACCAATTATAATCTGTGGAGACTTTAACGTTGCAGCGACCGAACTAGATTTAAAGAATCCGAAAAATAATGTCAAAAATGCCGGATTTACACCGGAAGAACGTGAAAAGTTCAAGACATTACTTGACTCTGGATTCACAGATTCTTATCGATATTTACACCCAGATACAGAGAAGTATTCATGGTGGAGCTATCGATTTAAGGCAAGAGAAAGGAATGCCGGATGGCGTATCGATTATTTCTTAACATCAGATTCTATCAAAGATAAGATCAAAGATGCGGAGATCTTAACCGATGTCATGGGTTCCGATCACTGCCCAATTGAGTTAGATATAGACATTTAATCCTTCAGGAAAACGTCTAATATAAATTCTGTATTATTATCCCTGCTATATTCAATGGAGCTTATAATGCTTTTTAGATAAGTATTTTTAATATCAGCATCAAGTGTTGGATCTAGCAGGGATTTTAATGCATCTGATAAGCACATTATTTTTTCTTCGTACTCATCTCTCGTAGGTATGGAGTCTTCCAGATGATCCATTTGCTTTTGAATAGATTCAATACGTTCTTTATTAACGAGCTTTCGTCTAGTAAATTCATCATCAGTCAAAATGCCATCTTCCCAGGCATCAAACAGCTTTGGCAGTTTCTTTTCTTGCTTTATTAATTCTTTTTGTAAAGACTCCAATCGACTAAGAATACTGTTTTCATCAATGTTTGGTAGATTATCTATCTTCATCTCAAAATTATCAATATACAGTTCTAGAGCGTGAGCAACTGCATTCATGACATCTTTTAGCATAGCAGATTTTACATTACATATCTGCGAAGATTTGTGTAAGATACGGGGTGGAGTGTTAGGACGTTTATTATATCCCTGATAAATCATGGCCTTTTTGCATTTGGCGCAGATTAATATGCCAGCAAACGGATTCATTAATTTAAGGTTTGCTTTTGTCTTGTCTGAGTGAAAACGTGCGGCAGCAGCATGGAATGTGATTTCATCAACGATAGCTTCATGTTTTCCTTCGTATAGCATGTATTGATCGGTATGATTTGAACGTGGCCGGCTTTTTACCAATTTTCCATCTACCATTGTTTTTACTTGCATTCGATCGTTCCAACGGACCTTTCCTGTATATGTAGGATTAGTTAGTATTGTTTTTACTGTACCAATAGCCCATTCAGCACTGCCAGTATAAGTAGGGACTCCTAAACTGGTCAATCTTTTGCAAATCTTACCTGGAGTTAAATGTTCCCTTACGGTCCATTCAAAGATATTCTTAACGATTGGAGCTTCTTCTGGGTTCGGAACGAGGGTTCTTCCTGTTTTAGTTTTTAGAATATCATATCCGTATGGCCGATATGTTGCCATAAAGTTTCCTTCAACAATAGCTTGCAATTTTCCACGCATCATTCTTTTGCGAATCATCTTATATTCACGTCTGGACATAAAAAGTTCAAATTCCATATATTCTTCATCATCCGGACTTCGAACAATATCGTATGTTTTGGTTGGAGTAATGACTAGAATACCATTATTGTTATTAGAATATCGCAAACAATCCATAATCGTCTGTGCATCGCCCTGGTTTCCACGAGATAATCTTGTGACTTCTACGACTAAAATTCCTTTCCACATACCGGCATAGCAATCATTGATCATACGCTGAATCTCTTTTCTTGCTGCGATAGTTTCTCCGGATACGATTTCTCGGTAGATCTTACCAATTGGAAGCCCTTCCCTTGTTGCAAACTCTGTTAAAATTCTTTCATGTCTTGCTAAGGTTTCGCCTTCTCCAAGTTTTTCGGCTTCGGCATCTGCACGGCTTTTTCTTAAGTAAATGCAAAACTGATCTGATTCAGACAATCCTAATTGTTCCGCTAATGTCATATATCATCATTCCTTTCTAAAAAAGGGTACAAAAAATACACCCTTATCAAATTGTGTTTTTGCAGGATGTATGATATAATTCTAGTGTTTAGGTAGAGACATATCATACACTACAATGTTGATAGGTTTCTAAAATTCGCCTGGTTGGTAGCCAGGCGTTTTTTATTGGTTTTTCTGATTTTTAGCTATGGTTTGTTTTATATTTAATAATTTCATATTTTCTAGTAATACTTTCCTATTTTCTGGTTCAAGATTTCTATATTCTTGTATTAAAGTTCTTTCTTGAGATGTGATTTCAAAATCTTCTTTTGCTGTATCATCAAAGTTGTTAAGATTTTTAATTAAAAGTTTGGTAGAACAAAGAATATCAAAAATAAGAGCAAACATTAAAAATAATGAAAATACTAATATTATTTTATATAGGTTAAAATACTTAAAGTTACAAATTAAAATTATATTTTTTGTTAACGAAACAATAAATAGAGATACGATTAAAGCAAATAAGCCAATTGTATCTTCGATTAATTCTGATAAAATACATTGTGTCCGTTCTAGAAATAATTTTGGATCATTTGTTTTTTCTTTGTATCGATCTAATATAGTGAACATTATAGCAACGATAGCGAAAGAAACCGCAAAACTGCTCATTAGTGTATTTAATATGGTTGAATAATTTATTATATTTACGTCATATCCATTTGTAAAAAATGAAACAATTGTTGAAGCTACAAAAATTATTATTAATTTTGCACTTGTTGATTTCATTATTTCCTCCTTTCAACTCATTTTAAATTAGTATCATCATTTAAATTAGTATCATCGATGGAATTAATATTATCAAAAGCTTTTCTTAAATGCAAGATATCGTCCGCTGTTAAATTTGAAATATTGTCGATATCAATGGTTTGCTGTGCTATACGGTTTGTACTGGATAAAGATCTAGATTTATCATTTGTCGTTATTTTCCATGATCCACATCCTGATGATGAATAGCTAACGGCATCATTGATAAATTCATCATCCTCAGGGATTTTTAAGTTTCCTTGATCATTAGAAAATGAAAGTTTGGTACTGGTATTATTGAAAGATTTTTTACATTCATCTAATAATTCCGTTACGCTTCGTATACTTCCTAAGAAATTTCTTGCCGTAAGCTGAATTTCTAATTTTTTTATAGAACCCTTATTTTCTTTTACAAAATTCCAAAACTCTTGTTTTTCAGTAATGAAATCAATAGAAATGGTTAATCCTTTGGGCTCAAAAATTTCATTTAGTGCACGTACCAGATCGTTTTTTTGTGTATCAAATTTTACAGAAAATTTTAAAGCTTTTTGTATAAGAATAATTTGTCTAGCTGTATTAATTGGAATATAAAAATTAACATAATTTGGAACAGATTGACTTTGAATATCGGTATCAGTCATTACACCTATGGTTTCTTCTTTGTTTTTAGCAAAATTTAAAATATAAGTGGTATCATCAACTTTAACACAATATATAATATATTGATCTTGCCCAATATTAATTGTGGTATGTTTATCTTCATATAACTGCTCAAGCCAACTATTAAAAATCTGTTCTTTTGTTTTTGTAAGAGATTCAAAAGTAATTTGATCATCAATTAAAAGAGAGTAGCGTGCAGTTGCATAAATACTATTTTTGGTTTCGTTTGACATTATTAATTCTCCTTGGTTAGTTATGTAATTATGTCCAATAGTAGCTGTGTGGTTTAAAAATTATGCTTGTTTTTCCATGTTTTCTTTCATTTTTAAAGAAATCCTGTATTGATCGGCATCAGGAACTTCGACAAATTCTACGGTTTTATCAAAATTATTTTTGACAACATCTTTAATTTCATCCAGAGAAACTTTAAAAAATTCTCTTCGTTGGTTTACAAGATTTAATTTTCGATTTTCAAAAGCTTTATGTAATTTTGCTTCCAGAGCTGGAGCATCTTCTGAAAAGATCATAGCATGTACATCAAATTTAAAAGGAACGGAAGCATCACCAAGTTCATCAACTCGTTCTTGTGGATTTAATCTTCGTGTCATTCCGATTTTATATATTCCTTCGCCAAATGATCCAATGTTAGAAATTACATAAACATATCCAGCTTTTTGGTTAGCTTCTCTATAGTCGATATTTTTGATTTTGGTATCAATGTCAGATAAAGACTGTATAATTTCCTCTTTCTTTTTATTTAAATCTTCAATATCTTCATCAGAAGAAGAGGATAATTGCTTATTAATATTAGAAAGAGCTTGTTCATAATGTTTGCGTTCTTTATCAATATTTTTGCGTTGTTCTTTAAGTTCTTTTTGTAATCGTGCTTCTTCACGTTGTTGAGCTCTTAATTCAGCTTTTTCTTCCTTCTCACGCTGCTTTTGAATCTGATATTCCAATGCTAATTGAAGCTCTTGGATTTTTAGATCATAATAGTCAGAAGTTATGGAAATAGCCATGGTCACTCCTAATTTCGCAATTGCATTAAAGCTTCGTTCCATTTTTTTTACAGAAGAATCATAATTATTGTATTTTACTTTATTGATAATTTCATCACATTCACTGTTAAATGCACGGAGCAATAGTTTTTGCATATCTTTTATCATTTTGCGGCCTCTGACTGCACTGCCATTTACTTGCCAGTCAGCATTACCAGATACGGCAGAACCATCTTTGATCATGGATTTTTGCATATTGCGTATATTTGTAAGTTCGGCCTTATAAGAATCTGCATTAATAAAAGAATATCTTGGTTCGTATAATCCAAAGTCCTGAACTAATATTTCATCGGAAAATGTGATGATAGATTTTTTTAGTCCATTTATATTTGAATTTAATTCATTGATTTCATCATTGTATGCAACAATGAGTGATTTTTGTTTAGTAATTTCAGACATATATTTGTCGTATTGTTCTTTTAATTTTTGCTCTTGCATTACTTTTTGGTGTGCAAATTCAACTTGTGATTCAGCAATCTGTTTTTTTAATGATTCTAAATCCTGCATTTCTGGAGTGAGTAATGATTCCAATGCTACTTTCTCATTTTCAAGAATAGAAATTTTTGCTTCCATTTCAGAATTGGTATTTTCTAATTCTTGAATTTTATCATTTAATTCGTTATTTCCAAATATTGAATTTAAAAAACTCATTATATTCCCTTCATTTTTGATTTAATCTTAGCTTAATTAGTTTCTCAGTGTACCCAAGAGCGAGTGCAATTTGTCCAGTTGTATATTCTTGATATTCTAAGAATGTTTCGTCTGGCACAAGAAGCTCCATAGCAAATAGATCAGCTTCCTTTTCATACTTTGTTGTATTGAAACCAGTATATGTATCCATAAATAAAGCATTAGCTTTTTTGTGAAGTAGCATATGACCTAACTCATGGGCACAGACAAGAATCTGTTCATGTTCTGGAAGAGAATCATCAATATAAATAATGTTATTTCTTTGGAAATATTGATAAAATCCTCTGACACCTTCAAGTGGCACTGGCACAAGGATAACATTCATTCCCTTGATAATCTCAAATGGGTTTCTTGTTTTGTGTTTCTTGACAAGCGAATTTACAATCTTTTTTATGTCCATTCACATCAGTCCTTTTTATATTTTTTAGGTGTATATTTTTCCTTGTTCTTTTTCTTTGCCATTTCCATACCGATTTCCATTGCACTTAAAATAGATTCAATTGCTTCAGCAGAAGCAGGATCTCCGTCAAACATTAATCCTTCCTGGGATGTTAGTTTATCTTTTGTTTGTTGTAGGATTTCTTCTATTTGTTTTGTGTCTCTTTTATTTAGTTCTGGCTGATTAGATGAATCATTCATAAGATCAGAACGATTTATGTTAAAAAACTTACATATCATATCTATTTTAGACATTCGTGGCATTTTAACACCTTTACACCAGTTAGATACAGTAGCTTGGGAAACATTCATGTATTCAGCTAGTTCTAATTGAGTACGATTATTTAATTCCATTTGACGTGTTATGTTGTCAGCAATGATTTTGTTTAGTTCCTTTTCGGACATTTAGTTCACCTCCGTCTCCATATATTTATAATACATTAAAAGTTATAAAAAAGCAACTGAAATCAAAAAAATATAACTTTTAGTATTGACAATAACTTTAAGTTATACTATACTAAAATTGTAGCAAGGAAATAGAGAAAAAAAGAAAGGAGGAAAAGATGGATGACTTGGTAGAAAAAATAAAAAAAGCTGAGAAAGTGATTGGAGCACTTACTCAGCTAACATTAAGCATCGGGACTCTCTTAGCTGTCATAAAAATGATTATAGAAAGCCTGATGTAAGGAAAAGGGGAAGGAATTTTCCCCCGATTCCTTCTCGATTCTACCATATATTCATTATAAATACAATTATGTTAAAAGAGATTTTGAAATTGACAGGTGTAGTTTTATTGTTTATTTGCACTATCCTAGGGATGTTTCTATTATTTTTTAACTAAAGAATAGCTGACCTATCGGCTATACGGGGAGAAAGGTTATGAGGAAAATGTATAAAATCAGCTTGGCATCAGCAAGAGTAAACGCAAAAATGACACAAGAAGATGTGGCTAAGAAAATGAAAGTTTCAAAAAATACAATAGTAAATTGGGAAAATGGGAAGATTGAAATGAAACCTGCTCAATTTAAAATGTATTGTGACGTAGTAGGTGCACCAGAAAATATTATTGATTTACCCATAGTATAACTTTAAGTTAAAAATAAATTACTAGCAAACTGAATAATACAGATGGCTTAACGCTCCGCCCGATGAATATTTCCAAAAGAATCCATCACACGCATGGCATGAGCGTGACTCCTTAAAAGTCTTAAAGATAAACAACTGTACACAGATCGGACGGAGAGTTAAGCCATCTGAAGAAAGGAAGTGAATATATGGAGGATGGTTCATCAGAAGTAACATATAAAATTGGGAATGCAACTGTCCGGATTCATGGAAAAGTAAATCCAGACAAGCTTAAAGAAGCAACAGTTGAGTTTCTAAAGAGTGCCGAGAGACAAAAGAAATCCAAAAAACTTGTAGAGAAAGGAGCATAAATGGCAACAGCAATAGTATTTACACTTTATGTATTAGTTAGTATGATCATTTGTTTCGTTTTTTCTAAAACAAAGATTGGGAAGAAAACAATGAAATGGATGCTTGATAAGCTAACAATGAAATGAAATGAAAGGGGGCGAAAAAAATGATTGACGAGAAGATATTGCTACAAGAGTTGGATGAAATGATTAAGATTCAACAGAAATCTGTTGAGCGAGCAGAGCAGGGATCTAATGAAGCTGTTGTGTATTTAGAGTCCAGAGAGCTCGCAGCATACATGAAAGTAAGAAACCTGATAAAAGAAAAAAGTGCCCACGGAGCGGCAACTCCATTAGGCACACAGTTAAATAGACAAAAACAGTATAACACAGATCGTCAGAAAAGTGAAATCAGAAAAATAGTAACTGAGATCTTTGATCTATCTTTGCGACTGCAAGAAATGACAGATGGAACTATAGACTGGATAGATTGGCGAGAGCCAGGTGTTCCGTGTGTATACGTTGAATATCACGGAGCCACCGCAGTGCTAAGCGTTAAGATCTGGGAAAATGGCTTTAGTGCAGAACAGCGACCAGATTACAGTACAATGCTGTTTCTCGACAATCCGAACTGTATGATCGAAGCAGGGTATCTGAAAGAAAAATTGATGGGATTATTAGAAGAAAGAAGAGGAAGCGACAATGGGAAAGATGATTCTGATCACAACTGATAATGAGGTAAAAGAGCTGGAATATCCAGATGGGGGACTTAAATCATGGAAAAAGTTGAGAGAACACATCGGGAATGGATGTGAGCTAATTGAACATGTACAGCCCAAGAGATTATATACAGAGATCGGTGCAGGAATTGAGATTAAAAATGTACCAGGATCAAAAGTAAGCATGTTGGTTGATGAAGAATTTTATTTTCATTGCGACGAAACCAAATTAAATAAGATAGCTTCATGGCTGTATGAGACAGATTGCCATGGATACCAGATTCTTGGAAATGCTTTGATCATTGGAGAGAAGTATGGAAATGCAGGAATTGAGTTTTGTGAAATGTCAGAAGAACAGTTTGATCTTGTCTTTCCTAAATTAAAAGAATTGGGAAGGAGGTTTAAAGATGCAGACCATAACAGGGTATGAGTACAACGGTTTTGCTATTCCAGAAGAGGAAGCAATGAAAAAAATTGAATATGAAGTGTGGAACCACGATGAAGATAAACAGGATGCTTTTGATTATCTTTGGGAAGTTGTAACAAGTGATCCGAAGTTAAAAGAAGAATTTAAAGAATGGTTCTTTAATGGGGTGTCGCATGAAATAGAGTGCGATGATCAAAGAAGAATCAAAGGTTATTTTGAGGTGATATAGATGTTAAAACCATATGATGAATTGGTAAAAGTAAATGTACTTCCGTATTGTGCAGAACGAGAAGGGTTTATGTATTTGAACTGGGCAAAGTGCATGGAACTTTTAAGAGAGAACGGTGCGGAAAAGGTATATTTTGAACTTTGCCAGAACGAAAGAACAGGGAATAGTCTTTTTTGTAGCGATCAGACGTTTCAAGACAAAAATGGAAATATAAATCAATGTTACGAAACAAGGATTAAAGTATGCATTGATGATCAGGTGTATTACATGCAATCGCCGGTCATGAATGGTAAAAATCCAGTAAAGGCAAATTCGATGAATCAAGCCAGAGTTTGGGCTAGTGCTTGTAGGTCGTTTGTTAAGTGCGTAGCTATCAATACAGGGCTAGGGTTCAATCTTTGGGTAAAAGAAGAGAACATGGATTATGTTCCAGTTGAAGACGGACCGGCTACAGAATCACAGAAAGCAACGTTAATTGAAATTTGTTCTAAGCACGGAATCAATATAGATTATTGGTGTAAAAGAGAAGGCACAACACTTGATGCATTAACTGGAAGCGAAGCAGGAAGAATGCTATTAGCGTTAAAAACAAAGTATGGAGATGATTAAGTGATCAATGCATGAATTAGCAAAGATAACAGGAATCAGATCAGATATCGAAGGAACAGAGATGAAAGTCTTTGTTCCGGAGAAAAATCTGTTTAATACGATTCTGGATAAGCGAATCCATGATGTGGAGCTTCGGTTGGATGATGGTAGAACAATAACAAATGCACAGAGAAAAAAGACATACGCAACGATCAGAGACATCGCAGACTATACCGGTTATCTTCCTGAACAGATGAAAGAGATCATGAAGTATGAATATACCATACGGACAGGAAATGATTATTTTTCTTTAGGGACATGCACAGTAGATACAGCACGCGAATTTATATCAATGCTGTTGGAGTTTTGTTTGGAGCAAGGAATACCATTGTCAGATCTAGCGATCAATAGGACAGATGATATCGGAAGATACTTGCATTACTGCATCAAGAATCGTGTATGTGCAATCTGTGGCCGCAAAGGAGAAATCCATCACGTTGACAAGATCGGCATGGGAAATGATCGCAGGACCGTAGACGACAGCAATTATAGAAAGATATGCCTATGCAGAACGCATCATACAGAAGATCACACGATCGGAGAGAAAGCTTTCCAGAAGAAGTATAAGGTTTATGGAATCATAGTAAAGGAGCAGGAGAATGGCTTGGAAGAATTACAACAGACCCAACAAGTACAACAATCACAAAACGATAGTTGATGGGATCAAGTTTGACAGCATCAGAAAATATGGAGATCTGTACGATTTACGAATAACGAGGTGATCACATGAATGAAGGATGGGTAAAGACATACAGAAGTCTTACGGATCACTGGGTATGGCAGGATAAACCATTTTCAAAAGGACAGGCTTGGATGGATCTCTTACTTATGGTAAACCACAGTGAGAAAAAAATCTTGATCGATGGAAAGCTTGAAAATGTGGAACGTGGTCAGACGGTCTCATCCATCCGCAAGTTGTGCGACCGATGGGGATGGAGCAACACTAAAGTTAAGAACTTTTTAAAAATGCTCGAAAACGATTCCATGATACACGTAAAAAGCGACACCAAAAAGACGGTCATAACCATAGTAAATTACAGTGTTTACCAAGATTCTGAAAATGAAAAAACGACACTGAAACGACAGTCAAGCGACACCAAAACGTCACAGAAACACACAAACAAGAATGAAAAGAATGAAAAGAATGAAAAGAAGAGTAATATAAAGCGTTTCACGCCACCTACATACGAGCAAGTCTTCGGTTATTGCAAAGAGCGGAACAATAGCGTTGATGCAAATGTTTTTATTGACTTTTACGAATCCAAAGGTTGGATGGTTGGTAAAAACAAGATGAAAGACTGGAAGGCAGCAGTACGGAACTGGGAACGGAATAGGGGTACTGGAGCAGTAAGAAGAGAGAAAAAGAATCCTGCGCACTTGGATTGCGAGAGAAATCATGATTTTGATTCTTTGGAACAGCAGTTGTTACAGAAACAGTTAGGAGATGAATTATAACGTGAGTGAGATTAGAGACTTGATCGCAGTCAACTACGAAACAGAACAGCCGACAGTATCTGCAAGAAATCTGCATGAACAGTTACACATCGAGACACCGTTCAAGAAATGGATTGATCGAATGTGTGAATATGGGTTTGAAGAGTATAAAGACTTTTGGACAAAAATGTCCGAAAGTACCGGAGGACGACCATCAACAGAATATGAGATTTCTATCGATATGGCAAAACAGATCTGTATGATTCAAAGATCGCCAGAAGGAAAACAGATCCGACAGTATTTTCTCGATCTCGAGAAAGCATGGAACACGCCAGAGCAGATCTTTGCTAGAGCGTTGAAGATGGCGGATAAAACGATAGACAAGCTCAAATCAGACAACGCAATACTGATTGAGGATAACGAAAGAATGAAACCAAAAGAGATATTTGCGGATGCAGTTTCCACGAGTGATACATCTATCCTGATCGGAGAGTTGGCTAAGATTCTTCGTCAAAACGGAGTACAGACGGGGCAAAATAAACTGTTTGAATGGATGCGATGCAATGGTTATCTGATCAAGAGAAAAGGCTCTGATTGGAATATGCCAACGCAGCGAGCAATGGATATGGATCTATTCGAGATCAAGGAAACAGTGATCAATCAGCCAAATGGATCAACGAAGATCAGCAAGACAACGAAAGTTACAGGAAAAGGGCAGCAGTACTTTATCAATAAGTTACTCGCAGCAATGTAATAAAAATAAGACTCTCCGGTTGATCACTGCCTGCAAGACACTATAAACCATGATTGTTGTTTAATAAAAAGTCGTAGTATTAGTCGTGGTAGCTGTGGATTTAGGAATGATCTTAAGTGACCAACAACAGCACAAAGGGATCATATGCAGGCAGTGATCAGCCGGAGAGCTAAATTATATACCACATGTAACTATTAACCGCATAAGAAACAGCAAGTATAAGCCATGAGCCTGCTGCCTAAGGCAGTGGGCAGAAAGGAGAACTGATGGCGGATTACAGCAAAGGATTTAAACGCCGTGTTGTACAGTTATGGATCCAACATGGTATGTCCACAAATGAGATCAGTAGAACATCCGGTATCGATCATAAGACACTGATGAAGTGGTATAAGCGTTTCTACCCTGAGATAACAAGGGGGGGGGCAAACGAGACAAAGTGCAAGGATTTAAGATGGCACTATATAGGCAATTGTGCCGGATACCATAAGTAAATAAGTAAAGGAGTATGATCAGACAGCTTAACTTTCTATCTGATTAAGATTTTTTGAGTAACTATTAACGAAGCAAGCAAACGTAAACATATTTTTCGGGTTTTTTGTATTTTTATTTTTCACAAACTAGATTTGGTATTACAATTTTTCAAATCACAGGAGAAGAATCACGGCAGTTTATATGATCGGGCAAGAAATTATAGAAATGTGATCGGTATAAATGCTGTTTCAGGTAGAAAGTTAAGCTGTCTGAGAAAACGATATGAGATATAAAGAAAATTTCAAGAAAGGAATGGTCCGGCTGATCATCTCAACAGGGATAAGCTACAAGAAGCTGTCAGAACTGACAACGATCAGTCAGCCAACATTGAAAAAATGGGATGATGAATATCGGCAGGAGTGTCTGGATGAGAAGAAAAGCTGAGAAACTGAAGAAGCAGGAAGAAGAGAACATGAGATGCACGGCGTGGCATCAGTATGGATCTGGTGCAGGTCGGTTTGAGTAAGAGGAAGTAAAATGACAGAGCAAAAAGAACAAGAAATCGTAGATAGAATTGAAAAGAGAGTTTTAGAAAAACTTGAAAAGAGTGTATGCAAAGAAGATACACAGAAAGTATTACAAGAACCAAGAAATAAATGGTTTAATGATGAGAAAGAAGGATGATCAGAATGGGGAAGCTTGATAAAGAACAAGAAGCAAGAATGGCAGGAATGAGCTATGGTGTCAGAATAGCAAGAGAAAAAGGGATAGATGAAGCAGAAAAAGAATTAAAACTTAGAGGTGCGTTAGGAGTCGGATTACTGATCGACAATACAAGATTAGATAAAGCTTTTGAAATCCTAGCAACAACACTCTATGGAAACATCATGACAACAGCATTATCAGCACTGGCAGATAGCGAAGGCTTTGGAGAAAAGAGACTTCGAAGATTCAAAGAAGCATATGATCATAAATCCATGTGCCTGGTATCTCTGGATCAGTACGCAGAACATTTTGTAACATTTGAAGACATGGCAATTGATTTAAAGAAACGTTATAACATCGACATGAATGCAGAAATGATTGCATTAAACCAGAAAGTGATCGATAAAGGGCGAAGAGTGTTACCGAATGTGATTAAGTTATTGGAGCATGAGAATCAACACGAGGCAGCAGATGTATTAAGAGAACATTTACATGAGGCGGTGGCAGTATGGTAAATAAGAAAGAATTTAAAGGCTACATCTGTGAGATCACAGGCAAGAGAATCAATGAGATGAAGTTGTGTCCGGACAAGTAGCAGAAGTTAAAGGTTCGGATCAAGTGTGATAAGAGCTGCATTTATTGCGAGAAGGAGAAAAAAGCAGATGAGCGATGACTGGAAAGAGCAAAAGAAAAGACAAAAAGCTATCTTCACAGCACAACAGAATCTGCCATATGACGTAAAAGTAAGAAGGGCGGAGTTTAGAGCAAGAGAGTTTATACAGGAACTTGATCGCAGAGGAATGAATGCACATGTAAGTGTAGGCGGTTTGGATAGTATCGTTCTTTTGATGTTTTTAAGAAGTAGGGGGATCGATGTACCTGCAGTATCAGTATCATCCCTGGAAGATAAAAGCATTATCAAAGTACATAAGCAGCTTGGAGTAATATCATTGCGACCAGGAAAACCAAAGACAGAAATCTTACAAGAGTTTGGCTTTCCAGTGATCAGCAAGAAGATTGCAGGACGAATTGACACGTTACAGAATCCAACAGATCGCAATAAGACGGTCAGGCACGCGATCATAACTGGAGAATGTGGAGCGCAAGGTCATTTTGCAAAGAATAGCCGAATGAGACTACCAAGGAAGTGGTTGCAGCTGTTCGCAGGATACGAAAACGAGAATGAGGGTGTGAATTATCAGATCGCACCCTTCAAAGTAAGTAATAAGTGTTGTTTATACATGAAAGAAAAGCCATGTGAGATATATGCAAAGGAAAACAATAGCGCACCATTCTTAGGTTTGATGGCAAGCGAAGGCGGACAGAGAGAAGAAGCATTAGTGGAGCATGGATGCAATTATTTTGGAAAATCAGTGATCAGATCAGCACCATTTGCACCATTCTTACGACAAGATTTACTGCAACTTGCATTAGATCTTGATGTTCCAGTACCAGAAATCTATGGAGAGATCGCAAGGAAAGCAGATGGAACACTATACACGACAAAAGCACAAAGAACAGGATGTTCGATGTGTGGATTCGGAGTGCATCTCGAGAAAAGACCACATCGATTTGACATGTTAAGAGAACGCAACGAAAAAGAATGGGAGTTCTGGATGTATCGATGTTGCACAGATCCAGAAACAGGAGAACGATTCGGATGGGGACGTGTCTTAGATTACATCGGAGTAAGATGGGAAGATAAGTGGGAACCGGAGCCGGAGCAGTTAGAATTTCATTTTTGTTAAGAAGGAAAGGAGATAGTGAAGATCTATGTTGATACAAGCAGAAGATAAAACGATTTTGAATACGCAATGTATACGAGATATATGGATTTACAAACATCAGTTCAAAGATAATGAAAAGAAATACTATGACGATGAAGGAGATAGAATAAATGGACGATTTTTTATATATCTTAAAATTGCAGTTAGAAGGTCGCTTAAGTGACGATCAGATCACCGATCAGATGCACATT
>OLQA01000615.1_pt1 | contig 33515 bp, 29 predicted proteins | sample 1673151 | NCBI WGS metagenome assembly OLQA01 (sample SAMEA3136760, study PRJEB25190) | human gut metagenome | biome: human gut; feature: human-associated habitat; material: faeces | place: Austria | collected 2013
TGCAGAGGATATTATCAAAATAAGTTGACAAAACCCAAAAAGTTTCCTAATATCAATACATATATATTGATAAGGCAGAGAAAAGGAAAAGTAAGCTGCATGTCTCATCCACAGAGAGAAAACCGATGGTGGGAGGTTTTCATGAAGCCGCAGCCCAACCGGCCTTGGAGCCTTGTACGAAGGAACGTGAAGGTTCCATAAGTACAACGTAATTCCGGCGTTAACGGAAAAGTAAGTGAACGCATCAGCAGATGTGTTAATCAGGGTGGTACCGCCGGTTTTCCGGTCCCTCAGACAGGTTTCCTTTAGGAGGCCTGAATGGCGGATCAGAAAACGGCGGTTTTTTTGACTGAAAAAAGCAATGAAGGAAAAAGGAGAAAGAAAAATGGCAGACAAGAAATTGGTGGAGGCAATAACCTCCATGGACGAGGATTTCGCTCAATGGTACACCGATGTGGTAAAGAAAGCGGAGCTGATTGACTATACCAGCGTTAAGGGCTGTATGGTGATCAAACCTGCGGGCTATGCGATCTGGGAGCTTATCCAGAAGCAGCTGGACGAGAGATTCAAGGCAACCGGCGTGGAGAATGTGTATCTTCCCATGTTTATACCGGAAAGCCTTCTTCAGAAGGAAAAGGATCATGTGGAAGGCTTTGCCCCTGAGGTGGCATGGGTAACCCATGGCGGCCTTCAGCCTCTCCAGGAGCGTCTGTGCGTGCGCCCTACCTCGGAAACTCTTTTCTGTGACTTTTATAAAAATGATATCCACTCTTACCGTGATCTTCCCAAGGTATATAACCAGTGGTGTTCCGTTGTCCGCTGGGAAAAGGAAACCAGGCCTTTTCTGCGTTCCCGTGAATTCCTGTGGCAGGAAGGACATACCGCGCATGCCACTATGGAAGAAGCGGAGGAGCGTACGATCCAGATGCTCAACCTGTATGCGGATTTCTGTGAGCAGGTTCTGGCTATGCCTGTTATCAGGGGACGCAAGACAGAGAAAGAGAAATTTGCGGGAGCGGAATCCACTTATACGATAGAGGCCCTGATGCATGACGGAAAGGCACTGCAGTCCGGCACGAGCCATAACTTCGGCGACGGCTTTGCCAAAGCCTTCGGCATCCAGTTTACCGATAAGGATAATACCCTGAAATATGTTTACCAGACCTCATGGGGAATGACGACACGTCTTATCGGCGCGATCATCATGGTTCACGGAGACAATTCCGGCCTGGTGCTCCCTCCTAAGGTGGCTCCCACCCAGATCGTGATCATTCCTATCCAGCAGAAGAAGGAAGGCGTTCTGGACACCGCTTATCAGCTGAAGGACAGGCTCAGTAATTTCCGTGTGAAAGTGGATGATTCCGACAAGAGTCCCGGATGGAAATTCTCCGAACAGGAAATGCGAGGCATTCCCATCCGTGTGGAAATCGGCCCCAAGGACATCGAAGCAGGAAAATGTGTGCTTTGCCGCAGGGATACCAGAGAAAAAATCGAGGTTGCCCTGGAGGATCTGGAGGCAAAGGCAGGAGAGCTTCTTGAGCAGATTCAGACGGATATGCTGGAACGCGCCCGCGCCCACAGAGATTCCCATACCTATGTGGCGGAAAACATGGAACAGCTGGAAGAAACCCTCAATACCAAGCCGGGCTTTGTAAAAGCCATGTGGTGCGGCGACCAGGCCTGCGAGGATATGATCAAAGAAAAATACGCCGCCACCAGCCGCTGTATGCCTTTCGAGCAGGAACAGCTTTCCGATAAGTGCGTATGCTGCGGAAAGCCGGCCAAAAAAATGGTTTATTGGGGAAGAGCTTATTAATCTTTCCCACATCATGGAAAAAGTATGATAGAATACCATTATGGAAATGCGGAATAAGGCAGGAAAATATACCTTCCTGGCGGCTCCGTATGAAAAAATGGATGAAAACAGCAGGAGGGTATCATAAGTATGAAGGTTTTGGTTATCAACTGCGGCAGCTCTTCCCTGAAATATCAGCTGATTGACAGCGACAGTGAAGAGGTACTGGCAAAAGGTTTATGTGAAAGAATCGGAATTGACGGCAGCAACATCGCCCATCAGCCGGCAGGCGGTGACAAGGTGAAGCAGGAAGCGGATATGCCGGATCACACTGCGGCGGTGAAGCTGGTAATAGAAAAGCTTACCGATGAGAAGGTGGGAGTGATACGTTCCCTTAAGGAAATTGATGCGGTAGGACACCGTATGGTTCATGGCGGAGAGAATTTTTCCGGCTCCGTATGTATTAACGAAGAGGTCCTTCAGGCGATCGAGGACTGCAATGACCTGGCTCCGCTGCATAACCCGGCGAACCTCATCGGCGTCAGATCCTGCCAGGCTATCATGCCGGATGTGCCCATGGTGGCGGTGTTCGATACCGCATTCCATCAGACCATGCCGGAAAAGGCATATTTGTACGGCCTTCCTTATGAATATTACAAAAAATATAAAATCAGACGCTACGGCTTCCATGGCACCAGCCATGATTTTGTATCCGAACGCGCGGCCCGGATCCTGGGCAGGGACAGAAAGGATTTGAAGATCATCGTATGCCATCTGGGCAACGGCGCTTCTGTTTCCGCAGTGAAGTACGGGGAATCCGTGGATACCTCCATGGGACTGACTCCCCTGGAAGGCCTCATCATGGGAACCAGAAGCGGGGACATGGATCCTGCTATTGTTTCCTTCCTTGCGGAAAAAGAAGGCTTGAGCGCGTCTGAGGTAATCGATATCTGCAATAAGAAATCCGGCGTTCTCGGTCTGTCTGACGGGTATTCCAGCGATTTCCGCGATCTGGTACAGGCTTCGGAGTCCGGGAATGATCAGGCAAAGCATGCGCTGGAGGCATATGCCTACCGTGTGGGCAAATATATCGGTGCTTATGCCGCCGCCATGAACGGCGTGGATGTGATTGTATTCACGGCAGGCGTGGGTGAGAACAATTCTGAAGTACGCGCGATGATCGCCCAGTATATCGGATATCTGGGAACCAATATTGATTTGGAGAAAAACAAAGTGCGCGGGGAAGAAATCATTCTTTCCGATGAAGGAAGCGCGGTGGTTACCATGGTGGTTCCCACCAATGAAGAGCTGGCTATTGCCCGTGAAACGGTGCGGCTGGTGAAATAAGCAGCATGATCCGACTGTAAATGCAGGGGTGCCGGAATCGGCGCCCCTTTTCCCATTAAGAAAACAGCAGGAGAACGTGAATATGAACAATGAATATATAGCAAGTGTGAACTCAGGTGTTTTTTATCTGATAGTAGCCTGTGTCCTACTTTTCATTACAGTGATGTGTTTTGTATATCTGATAAAAAGCTATCGTGCCGGCCTGGCTATCGGCATGGACAAAAAAGTTCTGAAACGTGCCATTATATCCAGCGCCACCTTTACCATCCTGCCCAGTATAAGCATTCTGCTGGGCGTTATCGCCCTCAGTGGAACGTTGGGGGTCCCCTTTTCCTGGCTCCGCCTTTCGGTAATTGGTGCTCTTCAGTATGAATTGAATGTGGCGGAAATCGCCGCCCAGAGCATCGGCCTCACAGGTCTGAAGCTGTCGGAAATGAGTATGTCGGCGTTTGCAACCATTTCACTGGTAATGACCATCGGCATTCTGGGCGGGGTGTTCTGCTGTATTTTCTTCCTTAAAAAGTATCTCGGCAAAATCCAGAAGGCCCCTAAAGCGAAGGGCGACAGCAAGCCCGGTTTCGGCGACCATGCCACAACCTGTATGTTTGTTGGTTTGTGCGGCGCTTATATCGGTTCCTACGTGGGGACGTTTACCAGTACCGGAAACTATGTCCCTCTTGCAGTTGCCGCGGTATCTGCGGCGTTTATGGCGGTATTCGAATATTTTACCAACAAAAAAGGCATGGCGGTCCTGGATAACTTCAGCATGGCGGTGAGTATGCTGGCAGGCATGGCAGCAGCTGTGATCATGAGCCTGGTATAAGGGAGGGATGAAAATGGACGAAAAGAAAATCGAACGAATACAGGAAGACGAAGCCCTTAAGCAGGCTTTTCTGGATGACTTCAACAAAGGAATCCACAGGATAGGAAGATGTATGCTCATTGTCAGTGTAATCCTGCTGATAGGAGTCCCTTTCTTAATCGGAGCGGTAAACGGCGTCACACCAAGCCTGAAAGGCTTTCTGATTGGTTTCGCCAAGGTGGGGATTATTTATATACCTGTAGCGATTGTGGAATTCCTGGTATACACACCCATGCTGGGAGCCGGCGGCAGCTATCTGGCCTTTATCACCGGCAACGTGACGAACATGAAAATCCCCTGTGCCATGAATGCCAGGGATATCGCCAAAACCAAGGTGGGAACTCCGGAAAATGAAATTATTTCCACGATCAGCGTGGCCACCAGTGCCATTGTCACCACTCTGGTTATTGTGGCGGGGGTTATATTAATGATTCCGCTGCGTCCGGTCTTGGAAAATCCGGTGCTCATCCCCGCGTTTGACAACGTGGTACCCGCTCTGTTCGGCGCTTTGGGCTTAAAGTATTTTATGAAGAGCCCCAAGATTGCGGCAGTACCGGTTCTTTCCATGACTCTGCTGTGTGTATTTGTGCCGGCGGCTATTTCCCAGACCAGCCTTTTGATGATTCCGGCGGGTGGGATGGCCCTGCTGATTGGCTATTTCCTGTTCAAAAAAGGAAAGCTCTAAGCTTTTCTTTTATAATAAAAAATATTAGGGGGAATCAGATATGACAGGCAATATAATCCTGGCAATTGTAATTCTTATACTTCTGCTTGCGGCAGCAGTTATAGTGAGAACCTGTATGCTGCAGCCCACATCGGCCATGACGGCTAAGGTGGAGCTTCAGGAAAACGAAAGAGCAAGAGGATACGGAGAAGCTCTGGCAAAAATGATCCGGAAGGAAACGGTATCCAGCCGGTTTGATACCGATAAGACAAAATTTTATGAATTTCACGAAATCCTGGAGGAACTGTTTCCTCTGGTACATAAAACCTGTGAGAAGCATGCATTCAACGGAAGCCTGCTTTTTAAATGGAGCGGCAGGGGAAAGGCGGATCCCATCCTCCTCATGAGCCATCATGATGTTGTGGAAGCCAACGGAAAATGGGATCATGAACCCTTCAGCGGTGATATTGACGGACATGGAAACCTCTGGGGCAGGGGAACCGTGGATACCAAATCCAGCCTGTTCTGTATTTTTACCGCGGTGGAAGAATTGATAAAGGAAGGCCATCAGCCGGAGGGGGATGTCTATATCGCCAGCAGCTGTACGGAGGAATTCAGCGGAGAAGGCGCGCCGTCAACGGTTGCTTATCTGAAGGAGCAGGGAGTAAAGCTGGCACTTTTGATAGATGAAGGCGGCATGATTATGGAAGAACCCATCGGCGGCGTGAAAGGGACCTATGCCATGGTGGGGGTTCTGGAAAAGGGTTACGGCGACCTGAAGTTTATCGCCAGGGGAAAAGGCGGCCATGCCAGCGCGCCGGGGAAAAATACACCTCTTGTCCGTCTGGGTAAATTTATGGCGGATGTGGAAAAGCACGATCCCTTTACCAGTGAATTTAACCCTACTGTGCTGGAGATGTTCCGCCGTGTAACCCCTAATATGAATTTTGGGATGAAAATGGTATTTGCCAACCTGTGGCTTTTCAAGCCTCTTCTTAAGAAGCTCATGCCTTCTATAAGCCCCGCCGGCGCGGCCATGCTGCATACCACAATTGCCTTTACCATGGCAAAGGGGGCGGACGGCCTGAATGTACTGCCTCAGGAAGCATATGTAACAGGCAATCTTCGTTTTATCCCTCATCAGCCAACGGATGAAAGCATTGAGCTGATCAGCGAAAAAGCGAAGCAGTACGATCTGGAGACAGAGGTTATTTACAAGGATTATCCCTGTCCGGTTGTCAATTATGCGGAGGATGCCTTCCGGAAGGTGGAAGAAACCATCCATGAAATTTATCCGGGAATCGGGGTCAGCCCTTACGTGATGACCGGCGGTACCGATGCTAAATATTATAAGGATATATGTGATAACTGCATACGTTTTGCCCCGCTTTATATTAATAAACAGCAGTATGAAAGCATCCATGGGCTGAATGAAAATATTTCCATCGGGGCGCTGCCCATGGGAGTGGATTTCTATAAAAAGATAATAAAGGAAAGTTAGTTCAAAGTGCTTTAGGTACTTTGGAATCATTTACTTACGGTCGGCGGAGCAAATTTGCTGACCTGTTGGAAAAGGACTGAATCTGTGTATAAAAGTACACGTGGTTCAGTCTTTTTTTGTTGCCCATGTATGCAGTTTATGCTAAGATAAATTTATCTGTAAATTCTTTTTTTATCAGGGCAGTTCTGCCCATAAGTTTCCGTATTTTTATTTTAAGGGTAAGGGGGGATGTCTATGCTTGTTTTTCGTTTCTGAATATTGATTCCCGCGGGCAACGAGCTAAACGGGCACGCTGGCAGAGAACCGAAGGTTCTCTTGTCCACTTGGCGACTGCCGCGAGGGTCAAATACCCCGCTGTTCACGGCGGGGTATTTGACTCAATTCCTGTGTATATGATAAAATAAAGGAGAAGATTAAATGACTGAAAGAAAAACCAAAATGGTGCCTCTTGGCGAATTAACCCTTATGGACCGCTTTCTCTTTGATGCGGCAATGGAAAACGAAGAGGTACACCGGGCGGTGCTTGAGATTATTTTAGGCAGAGACATTGCCCTTTTGACGAAAAACGAAACAGAGAAGGAGCTGCGGACAAGCCCGCTTTTGCGTTCCATTCGTATGGACGTTTTTTCCATGGATGAGGACAGGATTATATATAATTCGGAAATGCAGAAGCAGCTTAAGTATGATTTGCCGAAACGCAGCAGATACTACCAGTCACTATTGGATTCTTCGCTGCTGGAACCCGGTTCCATTCACTTTAACCTGCTGAATGAAACTTACATTATTGTGATCACGCCGTATGATATATTTGGACTTGGTAAATATAAATATACCTTTCAGGCCAGATGCAGTGAGGATTTATCGTGTGTTCTTGAGGATGGGGCAGTCCGTATTTTTCTTAATACGAAGGGAAAGAACCGGGACGAAGTGAGCAGTGAGCTGGTGGAATTTTTGGAGTATGCGGAACAGACAGACGGGAAACAGGCCTGTGAGTCGGAGAGCGAAAGAATCAGAAAAATCCATAATTACATCTGCAAAATAAAATCCAGCGAAGAGATGGGAGTGAGATATATGCAGGCATGGGAAGAAAAAGTGAAGGATTGGGAAGAAGGGGCAAAGGACAAAGCCTGTCAGACAGCTCATAATTTGTATGACAGAGGATTCTCGGCGGAGGATACGTCCAGGATCGTGGAGGAAAGCCTGGAAACAGTAAGGCAATGGTATCAGGAATGGGCCGGTAAATAATAGTGATAAAAATATCCCCTGAACCCGGAAAGGCGTTCTGAGGATATTTTTGTTGTACATTAAGGATGGAACACAGAACTCGGCATCTATGTTTCAATGGGCATCAGACAGTCTTGAATTATGTTTTTAATGCCCGAACAGCTACATAAGAATTCATATATTGATCAAATAATCCGCCGCCGTCTCCATCTTCATAAAGGTCGGTAATAAGAAATCCGGCCTTTATCAGCCCTCCTATTTGTTCTGTCAGGCTATGACTGAACAGAAGTGGTTCATGATTCTTAAGCATTTTCTGTTTCTTTTCCTCACTTAAGTCACGAAGGGAATGAAAAGGAAGCTTATATATGGTGGTAAGTGCCTGATCCCTGCTGAAATCCGGTTCAAACATAAAGTGCTCTTCTTTAACATAACCCATCATTAATATTCCGCCTGTTTTTAAAATACGGGCACATTCTTTCCATACCGGCAGAATGTTTTCAATATAACAATTTGATACAGGATTAAAAATGATATCGAAGGAATTATCATCAAAAGGCAGAGTCTTTTCCATGTCGCACAGTAATGTTGTTATGGAATAGCCTTCTCTTTTTGCTGCCAGTTTTTCGTTTTCCAGCTGTCTGGGAGATATATCTATAATAGTAACATCGGCACCGTGTGCGGCAAAAACAGGGCCCTGCTGTCCGCCGCCGCAGGCCAGGCCCAGAATCTTTTTTCCTTTAAGGGATGGAAACCAATTTTCCGGGACATATTTTGAAGAGGTTAGGGAAACCTGAAGAAGCCCCTCTTTTGCACGCAGATAATCTTCATGACTGATCATCTGAGTAAATTGTGCCCTGCCATCTTCCGAGCTGCCTTCTCCTATGACATCCCAGGCTTTTGCATTGTGTTCTGTGTAATTCATGGTTACCTCACTTTATAGGTGTGTTCTTAGAATTTGTGTACAGTTTATTTGATAAACCTTGTAAATGAACATTTTAATTGATAATCAATAGAATATATATTCTGTTTATGGTATGATTGAGTTATAGAATAACGGTTATATTGTGAATAACTATATTCAATATTAAGTATATCATAAAGGATATATAAGTAAAATGAATTTGCTGCACTCTGTATACGATTTTTACTTAAGCAGACAAAATCAGTAGTATTACTACCGGCAGATAAAAAAAAGCTTGTGGCGCTAGGACAGAAAGGAATAAGGAAATCTATAATTATATCTGTAAAAAAATTCACTGAAGAGATGGGAGTGAGATATATGCAGGCATGGGAAGAAAGAGTGAAGGATAGGGAAGAAGGCTTTGAGAATGGAGCAAGAGACAAAGCCTGTCAGACAGCCCATAATTTGTATGACAGAGGATTCTCGGCGGAGGATACGTCCGGGATCGTGGAGGAAAGCCTGGAAACAGTAAGGCAATGGTATCAGGAATGGGTCGGTAAATAAGAGATACGATTTATACGTAAAACCGAAGTTCTGCAATAGAAAATTGAAATGATAAAATTCTGTAATATATAAAGTTTATAATGGTTAAACAAGATTTCAACACTTCACCGCGTGAATACTGTAGGATCTTGACAGAAGAAAGTGGAAGTGCTATATTGAAAAAGCGCACGAAGCGTGTCACACTGACTGAAGTCAGCATATAGAATTATTGTCCGATTATGTTTTTTACTTAAATTATTTGCAGTCATGTAGGCTGCTTGGTCTGTCAGAAGTACAGACTGAGCAGCTTTTTTATTGTTTCAGCCGTTAAGTGAAATATTATTTCATGGCTGCACACTTACTTGCAGTACATAAAAGGAGGGGTGCAATGACCATACAGGAAGTAAAAGATCGGTGGAGTCCCGGCATGAAAGATCCGCAGGCTGCCATCGACTGGTGGAACAGCAAGGCCGGCGCATTTGCGTCCAGAGACATACCAACAGCACAGAGCAGTCTGGCTATACGTCTGATCACAGAGAAGCAAATGATCGAACGTGGGCAGAGCTCGCTGGATGTCGGATGCGGAGGTGGTCGTTTTTCCTTTGCATTGGAGCAGCTGGGAGCCTGCGTCACAGGCATTGATTTTTCACCGCGAATGATCGAGGAATGTGAGAAAAGCAGGATCGCCCGTGCTTCTTCCGCCTGTTTCTGCGTTCAGGACTGGCAGAATATTGATTTACAGGCTCTTGGCTGGAAGAATAAGTTTGATTTGGTATTGGCGAACATGACTCCGGCGGTAGTATCTGCCGATTCTTTTCTTAAATTATCGGAGGCGAGCCGGAATTGGTGTCTCATGGTAAAGCCCACCAGACGCAGTAATTCCATACTGGACAAGCTGAACAGTCTTCTTGAACTGGAGGCAGATACGAATTCCCTGGACGAGGCTCTTCTGTATGCATTTGAATTGCTGTGGCTTAACGGAAAAAAGCCAAAAATCGAGTATGAAGAGCAGCAGTGGGAAAACAGCTGGAAAACGGAGGATGCAGTTGAGGAATATACTTTAAGGATTTCGTCCTCCCATTCGCTGTCATCGTATCAAAAGGAACAGATTAAAGATTTTTTACATAGGGAAAGCGTCAATAACGTTATAAAGGAAACAACACATACTACAATTGCAGCTGTTTACTGGCAGGTGTAGATGGTATATCATCGCAGGAAGGCCTGCAATCGAGGGAGGAAAAAAATGAAAAAAATAGTATCTATGATAGTAGTATCCATCATGGCCATGTCATTATGCGCCTGTACAGGCAAAGCGGATCAGTCCGCGTCTGCTGCCGGAAGCTCTGTACAGCAGAGTGAAGAATTCACGGAACAGCTCAGTACCGACAGTGCGGCAGAGTCGGAAGCAGAAAGCATGGAAGAGTCGGCAACTCGTATTATTACCGACAGTACAGGCCGTGATGTGGAAATTCCGTCCAAGGTCGAAAGCATTGTCTGTGTAGGTGTCGGCGCGTTAAGATACAGCTGTTATATGGATGCCGCCGGTTTGGTGGTTGGCGTAGAGGATTATGAAGTGAAGGAAGGAATGTCCAGGCTGTACAATTATGTGAATTTTGATAAGTTTAAAGACCTTCCGGTTACCGGAACCAATGGGGAACCCAATATTGAGGAAATCATCACCGCAGGCCCTCAGGTTATTGTAATGTCCTCCTATGCGAGCGCGGATGCGGACGATCTGCAGGCGAAATCCGGTATCCCTGTTGTGATGGTTCCCGGCAGTGATACGACTTTGGATGATAATGCTTATGAAACCATCCGTATTATGGGGGAGCTTTATGGAAAGGAAGATCGTGCGCAGGAGCTTACGGCATATCTGAAGGGGATTCAAAAGGATCTGGATGACCGTACAGCCGACATTCCCGAAGAGGACAAGCCCAGTGTCTATGTGGCGGGTGTTTCTTTTAAGGGCGCACATGGTTTTGAAGGAACGGAAGCTTATTATGGGCCTTTTGAGCTGATTCATGCGAACAATCTTGCAAACACAACGGATCAGACAGGGGCGTTTGATATTGATCTGGAACAGGTATTAACCTGGGATCCTGAAATTATTTTTCTTGATTTCAATGGAATGAGCCTGATTAATGAAGATTATGCCGATAATCCTGATTACTACCAGAATCTGACGGCTGTTAAGGAGGGTAAGGTATATTCTCAGATCTCTTTCCGCTCATCCGCTTCCAATCTGGAAACGGCTCTGGCGGATGCTTATTATGCGGCATGTATAATGTATCCGGAACAGTTCTCCGATATTGATCCGGTTGAAAAAGCAGGAGAAATTTTCACTGCATTGTTGGGGACTAACCCTTATGAAGATTTGAAGGAGGCCGGTTATGAATTCCGCCAAATTACAATCGGCGAATAAGCAGCTCAAAACCGTTTACCAGCAAAACCAGATAAAAAGTATCTGCTTTCTGGTGCTGATGGCTGTCATTTTGGTGATCACAAGTCTTTTGGCGTTAAGGGCCGGTTCCTATGCTACACCGCTTAACGAATTAATCAAGGGAATTTTCGGATTATCCGGGGATGATAAAATCAATCTTGTGGTCCGCAATAACAGACTGCCGCGGATCTGCACTGCAATTATCGCGGGTGCCGGGCTGGGGCTGGCCGGCTGTATTTTACAGGCTATTTTGCGGAATCCGCTGGCTTCCGCATCGACGCTTGGCGTTTCACAAGGAGCAAGCTTCGGCGCCGCGGTTGCGATTGTTGTCTTTGGTATGGGAAATACAATGGGGCTGGGCGTACCGGTGTGTGCTTTTGTGGGTTCCATTCTGGTGGCGCTGACCATTCTGGGGCTTTCCCGTTTCCGGAATATTTCTCCGGAAGGTATTGTCCTTTCAGGGGTTGCCATCAGCGCCATGTTTACCGGGGCGACTACGCTGATCCAATACTTTGCCGATGAAGTGCAGCTTGCTACGCTGGTGTACTGGACTTTTGGCAATTTGGGAAGCACGGGATGGGATGATCTCGGCGGAATGGGAATTGTTGTAGCAGCTTTAATTGTTTACTGCTGTTTTCACCGCTGGGATTACAATGCCCTCCTAAGCGGCAGTGAAACAGCTGTGAGTCTTGGAATAAATGTCCGCCGGCTGATTCTTGTGAATATGGTGCTGTGCTGCCTTACTACTTCGGTGATCGTAGCGAACGTAGGGCTTATCAGCTTTATCGGGCTGGTCGCGCCGCATATTGTCCGTATGGTGGTGGGGAATAATCATATATACGTCATTCCCGGATCCATTTTGACCGGCGCCACAATTCTGCTACTGAGTGATTTGTTTGCCAGAGTGGTCATCAGTCCGGTCATTCTGCCGATCGGAGCAATCACCTCATTCCTGGGAGGGCCTTTGTTCCTGTATCTTCTGTTTAAGGAGGGCAAACGGGAATGATAAGTGTGGAAAAAATCTGTTATCATTACCGGGGTTATCCGGATACACTTCAGGATGTCAGCTTTCAGATGAATGGGGGAGAATTCCTTGCTGTCCTGGGCAATAACGGTGTGGGAAAAAGTACGCTGCTCAAATGTTTCAATCATATCCTTTCGGCGGATTCGGGGAAAGTGATGCTGGATGGAGAGGATCTTCTGGCCATGCCCATTCTGGAGGTGGCGAAAAGGGCTGCATTTGTTTCGCAGAATGTCCCGAGCACACAAATGACGGTACATGATGTGGTAATGCTGGGACGTAAGCCCTACATGCGCTGGGGGTTCACGGAGGCGGATCACGCTATTGTGCACGAGGTTATGGAGCGGCTGAACCTGGTGGGAGATATACAGGGACGTTTCCTGAATCAGCTCAGCGGAGGAGAACGGCAGAAGGTGATGCTGGCGAGGGCGCTTGCCCAGCAGCCAAAAGTGCTCCTGCTTGACGAGCCTACCAGCAGCCTGGATATCCGCAATCAATACCAGGTACTGCAGATAGTACGGGATATTTGCCATGCCGACGGCATTTCAGCTATCATAGTTATACATGATATCAATTTGGCTTTGCGTTTTTGTGATCGGTTTCTGCTGATGCGGAAGGGGCAGGTTTACAAATACGGGGACTTGTCGGTATTGGATTCGGAGGCGCTGAAGGCGGTTTATGACGTCAGCGCGAAAATTGTGGAAGTCGGCGGACATTATACGGTATTAGTGGATGATTAGGAGAGAATAAAATGGATAAGAAAGAATTGTGGGAAAAATGTGTTGCCTTTCACGGCCATGAATGCGGCGGCCTGACGATTGGCTATAAGGCGGCACTGTATGCGGCCGATTTGCTGGAACTGACTTTTTCATCTGATGAAGAGGTGGTGTGTATTTCGGAAAATGATGCCTGCGGGGTTGATGCTATTCAGGTGATTCTTGGATGCAGCATTGGAAAGGGAAACCTTTTGTTTCACATGACCGGGAAACAGGCCTTTTCCTTCTATAACAGGGCGGCAGGGAAATCCGTGCGCCTTGTACTGAAAAAGAAACCCGATTCCATGACTCGGGAAGAGTCCTTCGGGTATTATCAAAGCCTGGAGCCAAAAGATATGTTTGATGTGAAGGAGACTAAAATTACATTACCGGAACCGGCGCGGATTTTTGCTTCTTATGAATGTGACTGCTGCAAAGAGACCGCAGGTGCAAACTGGATCCGGCTTCTCGGGGATAAAAAGGTATGCATTGACTGTTATACGAAATACGATCGCTTTCATGTGTAAGCATCCTCACATTTATAATTTCACCGGACAAAAGGATGGGTAACTAAAAAAATCCCCTTATACTGATAAGGTATCCGGGGATTTTGCCTGTCTTGGGAATTCTGTAAGAAATAGGTTTTTAATTGTTATACCTGGCCGTCCTATCTTTTTCGTTTCTCAGCCCTCATAAATCCTACGGTGCAAAAAGGATTTTCTGGTCATTTTCCACTGCTCAGAACAGCTTTGTTTAGACATATCTTATATAATTAAATAAAATGAGATAAAAATATTGACAAATTGCGCATGATTGCTATATAATCGAGTTAACCGGTTAACCAAAAGGTAAACCGGTTCAAAAAGAGATATGAAAATCAGGAGCCTTTTTAAAAATAAGGCCCAAGGGGAAGCATTTATGAAGGAAAAAGCAACGATCCGGGATGTGGCCGCCGCCGCAGGCGTGTCCGCGGCTACCGTGTCTTATGTACTCAACGGAAAGAAAAAAGTATCAGAACAGACGAAAAATGCAGTTCTTGATGTGATCCGCCAGATGGAATACGTTCCGGATTTGAATGCAAGGGGACTGTCCCTGAAGGACACGAAGCTGATCGGAGTTGTGGTTCCCCAGACAGAACCGGGAAGTACCCTGATGTTCCGAAACAATTTCTACAGTGAAATATTAGGGAGCATTGAATTCCATGCCAGGCAGAATGGCTATCATGTTCTGATATCTGCCACGGACGTGACGGAGGATTATCTGGATTTGATCAGGGAACGCAACCTGGACGGGGTCATCATTATAGGAACCTACCAGAATAAATTTTTAAGCCAGCTGAAGCAACTGGATGTGCCGGTGGTCCTGGTAGACAGCTACTGTAAGTATGACTGGTTCCACGCGATCCGCATTGATGATGAAAAGAGCTCTTATCTGGCTACGAAATATGTGCTGGATGCAGGACACAGGAGAGTGGCGCTGGTTTCCGGTATCCTGCATGAAAATGGAGTCATGAAGAAGCGTTTCAGCGGGTATCAGAGAGCGCTGGCTGATTACGGAATTCCGTACCGGGAGGAATATCTGTTTGAAGGGAACGTAGATTATGACAGCGGCGTCAGTATTGCGGAGCGGATTTCCCGCGAGAAGGTGGATGTTACCGCGGTGGTCGCTGCGGCCGATATTTTTGCAATCGGTCTGATGAAAGGGTTTTATGAGGAAGGGATCCGGGTGCCGGAGGATATTTCCATTATCGGTTTTGACGACCTGGATATTTCCGCCTATCTCACTCCGGGGCTCACCACAATAAAGCAGCAGATTTCCCTGAAGGGAGAACGGGCGGTAAACATGCTGGTGCAGAATATGGCGGATCCCAACATGGCGAAGGTGGAAGAAATTCTTCCGGTACGGCTGGTGGAACGGGCCAGCGTAAAGCGTATCGATCCGGATAAGGAATAAACCGCTTTCCGGAAGAAACGGAAAAAGCCGGGAAAATGGAAACCAACAGGTAAATATACAGCAAATGATGGAGATGTGTGTATGGAAGAAAGGATAATGGGTTCAGCCCCCTGTATGTATCATGCGGCGCCGGAAAAGGGCGGGCAGGCCGTGCTTCGCAGGGAAAATGCCGGTGAGTCGGATATCCTGTACATTGACGTTCCTTATGAAGGCGCTTATGGTATGGGAGAAAAATATAACGGGCTGAATCAAAAAGGAAAAACTGCGGTAAACCAGGTGGTGGAAAAGTTCTGCCGGCAGGGTGAGAACACGTATCTGGCAGCCCCGTTTTTTGTAACGGATACAGGATTGGGAATTTATGTGGAAACGGCGGAAAAAACAGAATTCCGTTTCCGGGAGACAATCGAATGTGAAATACCTGCCGAAGCGGCGGTACATGTATTTACGGGTACGATAGAAGAGATAATCGCCGCATATATGAAGATTTTCGGACCGGCGCTGCTTCCCCCAAAATACAGCTTTGGAATCTGGATTTCCGCGAACCACTGGAACAGCCGGAAGGCGGTGGAGGAACAGCTGAGGGAGCTTGAGGAATATGGGTTCCCGGCCAGCGTGATGGTGCTGGAGGCGTGGAGCGATGAGGCCACATTTTACATCTGGAACGGTGCGGAATATGAGCCGAAGCCGGATGGAGGGGCACATACCTGTGAAGAGTTTGATTTTTCCAAAAGCCCTTACTGGCCGGATCCCGAATCCATGATCCGAAAACTGCATGAAAAGGATATCCGGCTGGTTCTCTGGCAGATTCCGGTCTATAAAAAGCAGGGAATGGACGAACGTGTCTGCAGACAGCTGGAGCTTGACAGGGAAAATGCGGTCCGGAAAGCGCTTTGCGTGAGAAAGGAAGACGGAAGCCCCTACCGGATTCCGGAAGGGAACTGGTTTGCCGGTTCCATGATCCCCGATTTTACCAATCCGGAGACGAAAAAGGACTGGTTTGGCAAACGGCAGTATCTGCTGGATATGGGGGTAGACGGATTTAAAACGGACGGCGGGGAATTTATCTATGAAAGCGATCTGCTGTTTTCCGGCGGCATGACAGGTGCGGAGGCTAAAAATGCTTATGCACAGACTTATACAGGCGCGTATACCCAATTCCTGAAAGAAGAAAATGTACTTTTTTCCAGAGCGGGGTTTGCGGGAGCCCACAGAACGCCCATACACTGGGGAGGCGACCAGCAGTCGGAGAACGGGGAGCTGTACAGTGTCCTTCAGGCAGGATTGTCGGCGGCCATGACGGGTATCCCTTTCTGGAGCTTTGACATCGCCGGGTTTGCCGGGCCTCTGCCTTCGCTTGATTTGTACCGGCGTGCGACACAGCTTGCCTGCTTTGTGCCTGTGATGCAGTGGCATTCGGAGCCGGACGGGGGACAGTTTAAAGAGCTGATGCCGGGGATGGACGGAAACAATGAGCGAAGTCCCTGGAATATAGCAAAGGCCTGGAATTGTCCTGCATTCATCGATGAAATGAGGTTCTGGCACAGGCTCAGGATAAATCTTCTTCCCTATCTGTACAGTACGGCGCTTCAGTGCTGCAGGGAGTACCGGCCGATGATGAGGCCTCTTGTTTATGACTGGCAGCAGGATCCGGAGGCGGTAAGGGCGGAGGATGAATATATGCTTGGAAACAGTCTGCTGGCGGCCCCGCTGCTGCAGGAAAATCAGAGAATAAGGAGCCTGTGGCTTCCGGAAGGCAGCTGGTACGGATTATTTTCCCGTAAAAAGTATGAGGGCGGAAGGCGTATAGAATCGGATGGCGAAGAACGGTTCCCTGTTTACTTAAGAACTGGTCACGGGCTTGCATTAAAGGGCCCTGCAAGGGAAGGCCTGGATGCCGATACCGGAAATGGAACAGGAAAATGTGAGGATCTGCATTTCCTTCTGGCAGGGGAGACAGGCGCCGAGAGATTTTGGGATGAGGAACATGAGGCATGGATCCGGTGGAATAAAACAAAAGTGGAGCTGGAGGGCACGGAAGGCCTGCATATCACATGGGAGTTTGTCACCGGATAGGGAAATTCAATTTTTTTTGAGAGGTTAACCGGTTAAACAAAAAATATATGCTTTCGGGCAAAAAGGATTTGCGCCAAATAATGCGCAGAAGGGAGAAAAAAATGAAAAAAGGAAACCTGAAAAAATTACTGGCGGTTATGATGAGTGCGGCGATGGTCGCTTCTATGGCAGGGTGCGGTTCGTCTGCAGCCACAACGGAAAGCCAGGCGCCTCAGGAAACAGTATCAAAAGCGGAGGAAACAGGGACAGCGGCAGCGGAAACCGTGGATATTTCCGCACAGGGGGATAACCAGGAGGCGGTGACCATCACCTATGCCAATTTTAATGCCTCCGGGAGCAATGAGGAAACACTTCAGAAGATGTATGAAGCTTTTCATGAGGAATATCCCAATATCACGGTAAATATCGAAACCATTGGCTATGATGATTATTTTACCCAGATGCAGACCCGTGTGGCCGGCGGGACGGCTCCGGACTGTTATGAACTGAATATTGAAAACTTCGCGGCTTATGCCAATAAAGGCGCGCTGGCCGAGCTGACCGGCATCGATACCTCCGGTTATGATGAAACGGCGCTGAGTGCATTCAACGTGGACGGCAAACAGTATGGTGTGCCCGGAAACTTTTCCAATGTAGTATTGATATATAATAAAGATCTGTTTGATCAGGCTCAGATCGATTATCCTAATGACGACTGGACATGGGACGATGCGCTGAAAGCGGCAGAGGCGATCAGGGCGCTGGATGAAAATACATACGGCATTTACCAGCCCATTACCTTCAATGAATTCTTTAAGGTGGCCGCGCAGTACGGCGGAAGCATTTTAAATGAAGGTAAGACCGCTTTTACCATCAATTCCCCGGAAAACCTGACAGCGGCGGAAATGATGATCAATAAGGTGACGGAGACGAATGTACAGCCGAACGAAGAGCAGATGGGCGGCATGGGCGACTGGGATTTGTTCCAGAGCGGGCGTCTCGGCATGATTCCTACCGGTATCTGGGCATTTGCAACCTTTACCGACGGCTGTGACTTCGCATGGGATATCTGTGTGGAGCCCGGCGGAACACAGAAAGCGACCCATTTCTTCAGCAATGCCCTTGTAGTGAATGCGAAGAGTGACAAAAAAGAAGCGGCGGCAACCTGGATCAACTGGCTTGCATCCAGCGACAAATCCGCACAGATGAGAATTGATGCAGGCTGGGATCTTCCTGCTGTTAATAACCAAGAGGTGCTTTCCGGATATCTTGCCATCACACCTCCCGAGAACCGTCAGGCCGTATTTGATTCCCTGAATTATCTGGTGGTAGCTCCTATTATTGAAGATTACTCTCTGATGGCCGATATTATAACGGATAAGCTCACTATGGCAGCCTCCGGGAAAATAACAGTGAAGGATGCGCTGGATCAGGCTCAGAGCGAATGTGAAGCACAGATTACCCTTAAGTAAAAAATAGTCTCAGCTTAAAAGTAAGTAAAATATGCGGCGGCAGCGGTTCAGGTACGTCTGAACCGCTGCAGGCAGTCTGACGGTCCGGCAGAGGACAGGGTGCAAAAAGGCCGCCGCAGCCAAAAAAGTGCAGGAAAAGTCCTGCGGTGGGGATAAACTATTATGAAGAAAAAAAGAAGGATTAAGGATCTTCTGCAGTCGGTTCCTTTCATGCTTCCCAGCTTTGCGGGCATGATTGTGTTCAGCCTGCTTCCCATTCTTATTTCCATTATTATCAGCCTGACCGACTGGAACGGGCTGGATGCGCTGAACTGGAAAACCCTGTCCGGACATTTTATCGGCCTTGATAATTATATGAAAATCCTGACCACGGCAGAGTTTTGGAAGGTTCTGGGGCATACGCTGTATTATATCGTCCTTTACATTCCGCTCGTTTTTGTGGCGGCCCTTGGAGTCGCTGTTATCTTAAACAAAAGCATGAAGGGAATCACCGTGTTCCGTATCATGTATTATATCCCGGTTCTGACCTCCTGGGTTGCGGCAAGCCTGATTTGGAAATGGGTGTTAAGCCCCCAGTACGGGATCTTTAACCAGCTTCTTTCGTTTGTCGGCATTAAGGGACCGAGCTGGCTTACGAGTGAAGTGTGGGCCATGCCGGCTATTGTGCTGGCTTCGGTGTGGAAGGACATGGGATTTTTCGGACTGTTTCTGCTCTCCGGGCTGAAAGCGATTGATGTAGGATATTATGAAGCGGCGAGAGTGGACGGCGCAGGAAAAAGCAAGCAGTTTTTCAGGATAACCCTTCCGCTTCTAACGCCATCTATCTTTTTCTGTCTGATTATGTCCCTGATCAATGCCTTCCAGCTTTTCCCTCAGGTAATGATCATGACGGAAGGCGGGCCGAACGGGGCGACCCAGGTTATGGTGGAACGGATTTATACATATGGCTTTAAGTACTTTAAGATGGGCTATGCATCGGCATATTCCTGGCTTCTGTTCATCATTATTTTTATCCTGACCGGCGTGCAGATGAAGCTGCAGAAAGGATGGGTGCATTATGAATCATAAATTCTGGCGGGCTTTCCGCTTTTACCTGATATCCTGCCTGCTTGCGGTGATCGTGATGGTTCCCTTTTTGTGGATGCTTTCCACTTCCCTGAAGAGCAAGGGCGCCCTGATGGAAATCCCGATCCGCTGGATCCCGGAAAATCCCACGATGGATGCCTACCGGAAGGTGTTTTCAAAATTCCCGTTTCTCAGGGCTATTTTCAACAGCTTCTTCATCACCACAAGCTATACGCTCATTACCATTTTGTCGGCCTCCATGGCGGCGTTTGCCTTTACCAAAATCCGGTTTCCCGGAGCGGACGGCCTGCTGAAGCTGTACCTGGCCTCCATGATGATACCGACTCAGGTGACGCTGATCCCGCTGTTTGTGATCATGAATAAGCTCGGCCTGATCAATACCTACCCCAGTGTGATTCTGCCGTCTCTTTTCCGGGTATTCGGTATTTTTATGCTGGTGCAGCAAATGCGATCCATACCCAATGATTTTATGGAAGCGGCCCGGATCGACGGCGCGGGGATGTTCCGGATCTTCCGGGTGGTCATTCTTCCCCTGTGCGGCTCTTCCATCGCCACACTGACCATAACCACTTTCATGGAAAGCTGGAACGATTATCTGTGGCCTCTGCTGATGCTGACGGATAAAAATAAGATGACGCTGACGCTGGCGCTCAACAATCTGAACGGCCAATATGGGACGGAGTATAATGTGCTTATGGCGGGCAGCCTGATTTCCATGCTTCCCATCATCATCGTTTATGCCTGCGCCCAGAAAAATTTCAAACAGGGCGTGATGGCAGGCGGAATCAAAGGCTGATAAAGGAGATTTTTATGATAAAAAGATATGTGTTCGGTACACCGCTTGAGACAGACGCTGTCCTGAATAAACCGGCGGCATGCCGGGATAAGCCCCCTTATCTGGGGAAATGTGAGAATGCCCTTATATATAAAATGGACGAAGAGGATATCGTATACGGCCTGGGAGAAAATGTGCGCGGCATGAACAAGCGGGGCTGGATCTATGAGAGCAATTGTACGGATGATCCTGTCCATCTGGAAGAAACCAAATCCCTTTACGGGGCGCATAATTTTATCCTTGTTTCCGGAGAAAAGCAGTTCGGCCTGTTTCTTGATACGCCGGGCAAGGTGGTTTTTGATATCGGATATACGAACAGCAGCCAGCTGAAAATTACCCTGGAGGACGGGGATTATGAGCTGTATATCATTGACGGAGGCACGCCTGATGACATCATAACCTGGTTCCGTGAGCTGATTGGCTCGAGCTATCTTCCGCCCAAATGGGCTTTCGGATTCGGGCAGAGCCGGTGGAGCTATGCATCTTCGAAGGAGGTAAGGCAGGTTGCCGCCCGGTACCGGGAAAACCATATTCCTCTGGACAGCATTTACCTTGACATCGATTATATGGAACGGTACAAGGACTTCACCATCGACAGGGAGGCCTTTCCCGATTTTGAACAGCTTGTTGAGGATATGAAACAGCAGGGAATTCATCTGATTCCCATTATAGACGGCGGTGTCAAGATAGAGGATGGCTATGATGTCTATGAAGAAGGGGTAAAAAACGGTTTTTTCTGCAAGGATGAGGACGGAGACGATTTCGTGGTGGGGGTATGGCCCGGCAAATGCCATTTTCCTGATATGCTGGACGAGAAAGCCCGGGCCTGGTTCGGGGATAAATATAAATTCCTGCTGGACAAAGGGATCGAAGGCTTCTGGAACGATATGAATGAACCGGCTATCTTCTATTCCGAAAAACGTCTGAAGAAGGTATTCGAAAAGCTGGAAGAATACCGTAAGATGAACCTGGATGTAAACACCTTTTTCGAGTTCCAGGATCTGGTTTCCACCATATCCAAGAATCCGGAGGACTACAGAAGCTTTTACCATACCTATAAGGGGAAACGGATCCGCCACGATAAGCTGCATAACCTGTTCGGCTATTTTATGACACGCTCCGCAGGGGAGGCTTTTGAACGGCTGGAGCCGGATAAAAGGATTCTGATGTTTTCCAGGGCTTCCTATATAGGAATGCACCGGTACGGCGGCATATGGACGGGGGATAATAAATCCTGGTGGTCTCATATCCTGTTAAACCTGAAAATGATGCCTTCCCTGAATATGTGCGGATTTTTGTATTCAGGTGCCGATATCGGGGGCTTCGGTGCAGATGCCACGCAGGATCTGGTGCTGAGATGGATGGCGCTCGGTATCTTTATGCCTTTGATGAGGGATCATTCCGCCAGAGGGACCCGCAGGCAGGAGGCCTATGCTTTTGAGGATATAGAAGCCTTCCGCGGGATTATCGGGCTGCGTTACCGGCTTCTTCCCTATCTCTACAGCGAATTTATGAAAGCGGCGCTGAAAAATGAAATGTACGCAAGGCCTCTCGGCTTTGTCTGGACGGAGGATCGGATCGCGCGCCGGGTGGAGGATCAGCTTCTGATAGGGGAGAGTATCATGATAGCCCCGGTCTATGAACAGAATGCCGTGGGCAGGACGGTATATCTGCCTGAAGAAATGAAGTTTCTGCGTTTTCACGGGCAGGAGGTGACGGAGGAAAGAGTTCTGCCTGCCGGTCATCATTTCCTGGAAATCCCGCTGGAAGAGGTGGTTCTGTTCATCCGGAAAGGCTGCCTTCTTCCGCTGGCTTCAGGAGGAGAAAACGTGGAGCAGGTGGACTGGAACCAGCTGAAGCTTTATGGCTTTGCAGAGAAAGGCGATTCCTATGAGCTATATGATGATGACGGCGTCAGCCCTCATGTAATCCTAGAGGAAAACCTGAGAAGGATTGTATTGAAATAAAAAAAGTAGTGAACATACCGGGCTGTGGAAGATTTATGTCCTCCGTGCCCGGTATTTTGGCGTTTCTGGTTGCCTGCCGGAAAATTAGTTGTTATAGTAAGAGGAAAGTACGCGGAGGTGACAACCATGGAAAATCAGGAAAAGAAGCATAAACGCCGTGTCCGTTATTCCGGCGCCTATCCTAAGAGCTATAAAGAAAAATATAAAGAACTTAATCCGGAAAAATACGCGGATACCGTATCGCGGGTCATACAAAAGGGAAGCACGCCTGCAGGGATGCATATTTCCATCTGTGTCAGTGAAATCCTGGAATTTCTTCAGATTAAGCCGGGACAGACAGGCCTGGATGCCACCCTGGGTTACGGCGGGCATACCCAGGAAATGCTGAAATGCCTGGATTCCCGGGGGCATCTGTATGCACTGGACGTGGATCCGATAGAATCCGCCAAAACAAAGGAGAGGCTTGAAAAGCTGGGCTTCGGAGAGGACATCCTTTCGATCCGGCTGCAGAATTTTGCCGATATCGACCGGGTGTCGGAGGAGGCGGGACTGTTTGATTTTGTGCTGGCGGATCTGGGGGTTTCTTCGATGCAGATAGATAATCCGGACAGAGGCTTTTCTTATAAAACAGAAGGGCCGCTGGATTTGCGGATGAACCCGGAAAAGGGGATCAGCGCCGCAGAGAGGCTTAGGAATATCACGCAGGAGGAACTGCAGGGCATGCTGCTTGAAAATGCCGATGAGCCTTATGCCGGAGAGATTTCCAGGGAGGCGGTTACCAGGCTGAAGAGGAGTAAAACCATTGATACCACAGGGGATCTGCGTCAGGTAATAGAGGATGCTCTCGCTTTTCTTCCGGCTGCGGAACGCAGGGAGGCGGTCAAGAAGTCCTGTCAGAGAACCTTCCAGGCATTGAGAATTGATGTGAATAACGAGTTCGAAGCGTTGTATTCCTTTATGGAAAAGCTGCCCGGGATTCTGGCTCCCAATGGCCGTGTGGCTATTCTGACCTTCCATTCCGGAGAAGACCGTATTGTGAAGAAAAGCTTTAAGCAGTTTTATAAAGAAGGACTTTACCGTGAGATTTCCAATGAGGTCATCCGGCCTTCCGCAGAGGAATGCAGCAGAAACAGCCGCGCCCGTTCCACGAAGATGCGATGGGCGATCCGGGCGGAGGATTAGTTCCTTCCGCCCGGAGGATGTCTTAAGAGGCATTTCTGCCGATGGATAAAATGCGGTCTGCCATCACTTTGACATTGTCACTGTCACTGACGATGACTGCGGCCCCATTGTCACGCCGGATCCGTTCCCGGAGGGTTTCCAAAATCTTTCGTTCTGTTTTCCCGTCCAGGGCGCTTGTGGCATCGTCCAGCAGATACAGGCGGGGATGGATGAGCAGCATGCGGGCCAGCAGGATCCGCTGCTTCTGGCCGCCGGAAAGCATGATTCCGTTTTCTCCCGCGAGGGTGCCCAGCCCGTCCGGCATATGCATTACTTCTTCTGCAATACAGCAGTCAGCCAGCGCTTCCAGGCAGGCCTCATCGGAAAAATCTCTTCCAAGAGTGAGGTTTTCACGGATGGTGGCGTTGAGCAGATGGGAGTTCTGCAGGCAGACTGCCGCGTTGGGCAGCTGAAACAGGGAGAAGGGATCCTCCGTTTTTTCTCCGTTCCACAGGAGTTCTCCGAAGGTGCCGGGAACAATGCCAAGGAGGGCATGAAGCACGCTTGATTTTCCTGAAGCGACAGGGCCGGTCAGGACAAGGATTTCTCCGGCGCGAAGGGTGAAATCCACATCCCGGATTCCTCTGCCGTCCTCATAGATGCAGGACAGAGCTTTTACGTCCAGCTGCCGGAAGGGCTTTGCAGGCCGGGCGGAAAAGGCAGGCGGAAGATCGGCCGTTTCTTTCGGAGTGAGATTGCTTTTTGGTGATCCCGCCAAAATCAGATTTCCTGTCTGTCCCAGAACAGCTGTATTTTTATCTCCTGCAGATTCCCTGATCCGCTGCCAGGAAACCTCGGCCTTCTTTGTTTCCGTATACAATTCTATTATGCGGAGGATACAGTCATTCAGCGTATCCAGATAACAGATGAAAATAGAAAAGTCGCCCAGCGGGAACCTGCCCGCACGCATGAGTCCCGCGACGCCTGCCATCATGGCGGCGACACAGATGACGGAGGCGATATCCACTGCGGCATTCACCCCGGACTGGAACAGCGTGTCCTTTACCTGTGTTTTGGTCCGCTGCTCCAAAACGGAATCGTATCTTCGCAGGACGGATTTTTTCCCGCCCATGGTTTTAATGGACAGAACAGCCGTGGTAATATCGGACAGCGTATCTGAGGCAAAATCGTGCATGGCCCTGTTTTTCTTCCGGCTTTCGCCTATTTTTCCCGACAGCTTTTTTATAAGGAAAAGACACAGGGATAAGGGAAGGAAGATAAAAAGGGTTATTTTCCAGTTGACAAGCAGAAGGGAACCGATGGCAGCTAAAGTATAAACCACATATCCGGTCACTTCCGTCAGGAGTTCCACGGGGAATGTGGCGGCAGGTACATCGTCGTCCAGCCGTTCGAAGACCTTTCCGGAATTGACGGCTTTTTCCTTAATATAATCGTTTTTCAGGAGTCCTTTGAAAAACTGCAGGCGGAGGCTGTCCTGATAATAATAGCTTCGAAGGACATCCGTATAGGCGGAGCCTTTGATGCACAGGCAGCGTAAGACTCCGTTCACAGCCATGATCAGGAAGCAGGGCCAGATCACGGACAGGATCCCCTGCCCCCGGATATTTTCCTGCAGACTGTTCAGAATCCAGCGTAAGCAGCTGATGTTCACGGCGGCATAACAGAAAATGTATATATTGAGAAAGATACTGAACAGGGTGAGCCAAGGCCGTATCTTAATGGTTCTCAGGAAGAAGTCCCTGTAACTGTTTTTATTCATAAGGAAATTCCTCCTTTCTCATCCCCTGCCGTAAGCGCTTTATAGTAGAGGGAACCGGGATTGTTCATAAGGCGGTGCGTTTCGCCCTCTTCCACAAGGAAGCCGCCGTCCAGCACAAGAATCTTATTCACTATTCGCAGTGCCTCCGGATGATGGGCGATCATGAGGACAGTCCTTTCACCGCTCAGCCGTTTTATGGCGTTCATCAGCTCCTTTTCCTTCTTTTTATCCAGGCTGGAGGTGATTTCATCCAGAATGATAACCTGGGGATGACGGAGAAAAAGACGGATGATGCTTACAAACTGGGCCTCACCGGCAGATATACTGCCTTCTGCTGAAGAAAAAGAGGTATCCAGGCCCCCTTCAAAGCCTTCCAGCCAGAGCTCCAGCCCCAGGGCGTTTATGGCTTTATAAATATCCTCATCCCTGATATCAGGATCGAATAAAGTGATATTATCGCGTAAGGATGCGTGCAGAAGCTGGGGCTTCTGGGGACAGTAAAGAATCTCTTCCCTCAGCTCTTTCAGACTGTAGCTGTCAAGCTCCAGGCCGTTTATGAAGATACTGCCGGCCGGACAGCTGTAAAGCCTTGCCAGGAGCTTCACCAGCGTGGTTTTGCCGCATCCGGTTTCCCCCATGATTCCGATGAGATCCCCTTTATGTATGGTAAAACTGATTCCCCGGAGGATTTCCGTTCCCTCCTGGTAACTGAAATGAAGGTTTCTCACTTCCAGGGAAGAGAAATCCTTCAGGGAAGCCGCGGGGGTATTTTCACCCTGGGCAGGATAAGGGACGGCCTGTGCAGAGGGAGTACAATTACCGTTGTGTTCTTCAGGGATGCCGTCTTCGGCAGGTTCCTTCAGAAAGGCTTCCACACGCTTTTTCCTGGCGGAAGCATTCTGCAGGCCTCCCAGATGATTGCGGAAGGACTGGAGGGGAGCATAAATTAAATCTACATAATTGTAGAACAGATAGGCGGTACCCAGGGAAATCATTCCTTTGTCCCATAAAAGGGAGGCTATGAGCAGGGTGCCTCCCACACTGATCACTTCCATCACCGTGGATGCCCTCCAGAGCCTGCCGTACATCTGGCCGGCGGGAAGGGATTCCCGGAATTTTTCATGCATGGCTTTTTTCAGGGAAACCAGCGCATGTCTTTCGGCGCCTGCCAGATGGATTTCCACAAGATTGTCCAGCTTATCCTTCAGGATGCCGTTAAAGACGGCGGCGGCCTGGCTGCTTTTCAGATAGCATCTGGTGCCGAAATCGGAAATGACTTTGTAAATCCATATGCTGAACAGGCTTACTGCGAGCATTAAGAGGGCTGTCAGACGGTTTTTCATGGCGACAGAAAGAATGACTCCGACGAGAAGAAGGACGCTGGTTCCGATCCGAAGGAATAATATCTGATAATATTCGTATACACCTTCCACATCCTCGTCCAGCCGCGTCATGATTTCACCGCTGCTGAAGGTATCATGCTTGTTCATGGGGAGATCAATGAAATGTTCCAGCATCCGGTGCCTTATCCGATTGGTAATTCTTCCGCCGAGCCTGCAGGAGATAAATTCTTCACAGAGGCCGGCCCCTTTCTGGGCGGCTACCGTAAAAAGATAGCCTGCGATGATCAGGGCTATGGCTGTCATGGGTGCATTGGTTTCCGCCCTGTCGATAAAAGCGCTCAGAAACCTGGGCACCAGGATCTGCAGGCCTGTATTTGCCAGTATGACGGCGCTCAGAAGAAGCACCGTTCTTTTGTTGTTTTTTAAGATATCCATATTTTCTATCCTGTAATTTTTTTGTAATGGGGTTCCTTCCTGCCATGCCTGAGGCCATGGAGGAAAAGGGATAAGAACAGTTACCTGTGAAGTTAATGATTATTCCGGAATCCCCGGAAGGATTACGGCAGTCCTGTAAAGCTATAATAACGGGTCTGTGGGATAAGAGACAAGGGAGAGAACAATTATAATTTTTTTTGACATAATTCCATATATGGTACCGTTCATACCTTTCCTGAAAACTTTATAATAAAAATAGTAATTATTTCTATTATTATTATTGACAATCAGAAAAAGAAGGGATATACTGGAAACATCAAAGGAAATGACCTGTGAATTACCTGGCCGGCGGGTAAGGATCAGGAACTGGAAAGGCTTTATAGTAGAAAGGACACAGGATGAGCAAGCATAATTTTACGGATATCAGGGTTCCCATAGAACCGGATAATCCGTCTATATGCAGGGATGAGGCCAAGTGCATCAAATGCGGCCAATGTAAAAAGGTATGTACGGAAAGCATCGGGGTAGCGGGACGCTATGACCTGAGCCTTACGGGTGATAATGCTATTTGTATCCATTGCGGACAGTGTGCCAATGTCTGTCCTGCCGGAAGCATTACGGAAAGATATGAGTATGAACGCGTCAGGAAAGCCGCGGCCAATCCGGACCGCATTGTTATTTTCAGTACTTCCCCCTCCGTCCGTGCGGCGCTGGGAGAGGAATTCGGGATGGCGGACGGAAGCTTTGTCCAGGGTAAGATGGTGGCGCTGCTGAGAAAGCTGGGTGCCGATTACGTTCTGGATACCAATTTTGCGGCAGATATGACGATTATGGAGGAAGCCGGCGAGCTGGTGGAACGGCTGACCAAAGGGAACGCGCCTCTTCCTCAGTTTACCAGCTGCTGTCCCGCCTGGGTGAAATACGTGGAGACCTATTATCCTGAAATGAGAGATAATGTATCTTCCGCCAAGAGCCCTATCGGGATGCAGGGGCCTACCATAAAGACTTATTTTGCAAAGAAAATGGGGATTGATCCCAAACGTATCGTAAATGTGGCGCTCACTCCATGCACGGCTAAGAAATTCGAAATCCGCAGGGAAGAGATGAATGCCGCAGGGCGATATCTGGGAATAGAAGGGATGCGGGATATGGATTACTGCATCACTACAAGAGAGCTGGCCAAATGGGCGAGGGAAGAGGGAATCGACTTCGCGGGGCTGGCGGACGAGGATTACGACGACCTGATGGGAGAAGGCTCCGGTGCCGGTGTGATTTTCGGGAATTCCGGAGGGGTTATGGAAGCCGCGGTACGGACAGCGTACCATATGGTTACCGGAGAAGAAGCCCCGCCCCTGCTGTATGAGCTGCAGTCCGTGAGAGGGCTTGACGGAGTAAAGGAAGCCTTTGTCTATATTAATGACGATGTGATTCTTAAGCTTGCGGTGGTTTATGGTACCGCCAATGCGGGCCGCCTGCTGGAAAAGATCAAAAATGGAGAGAAGCAGTATCATTTCGTGGAAGTGATGACCTGCCCCGGAGGCTGTATCGGAGGCGGAGGCCAGCCTAAGGATACGGAGTGGAAGGGAGATACCCTGATAAAGGCCCGTATCCAAAGCCTTTACGAGAGAGACCGGCAGATGAAGATACGCTGCAGCCATCAGAATGAAGAGCTTATAAGGCTGTACGAGGAGTTCTACGGAAGGCCCCTGAGCCATCTTGCAGAGCAGATGCTGCATACTTTTTATGTGGACAGAAGCGCTGATTTAGGAGTAAAATAAAGGTATCTGGCAGTTACGGACAAAAAATTTTATCAAAAGAAAAGGAGAATATGTTATGGCTGATTTAAAAGGATCTAAAACAGAAAAGAATCTGGAGACCGCATTTGCAGGAGAATCAATGGCGAGGAATAAGTATACATACTTTGCATCCAAGGCCAGGAAAGACGGCTATGTGCAGATTGCCAATATTTTTGAGGAAACAGCAAACAATGAAAAAGAGCATGCAAAAATGTGGTTCAAGCTTCTGAATGACGGTATCGGTTCCACCGCAGAATGTCTGCTGGCAGCAGCAGAAGGCGAGAATTATGAATGGACCGATATGTACGCTAATTTCGCCAAGGAAGCCAAAGAAGAAGGCTTTACTGAGATCGCCAGATTATTCGAAGGCGTTGCCAAGGTTGAAAAAGAGCATGAGGATAGATACAGAAAGCTTCTTGCAAACGTGGAAGGAGATATGGTATTCTCCAAGGACGGCGATGTGGTTTGGCAGTGTTCCAACTGCGGACATATCTGCATAGGCAAGAAAGCTCCTGAAGTCTGCCCTGTATGTGCACATCCCCAGGCATACTTCCAGGTGAAAGCTGAGAACTATTAATAAGCCGGTTTTACAGCAGCCTGGTGGAAAAAATTAAAGAACAGCTGAATATCCGCAGTTCCCTGTTGACGGGGACTGCGGATATTTTTTGGAAAGATTTCTTTCCCGCAAGCGGTATCCGGACAGACTGCCTATTTGAAAATAACCTGTACAAGAAACATATACAGGACAGTTCCTCCGCCGATGCTCAGCAGCATATTATGCTTCCACTTATGTACGCAGAGAACGAAGGCCGCCGCGAGAAGTTCAGGGATTCCATGGGAACCCTTCAGGATGGAAACGGATTTGAAGCAATAGACTACCAGCATGGCCATGGCTGCAAAAGGCAGGACCGTGCCCAGGTAATTAACAATTTCCGGTGTCTTTTTCCCCGCCGGAAAGAACAGAAAGGGGAGCGCCCGGGTCAGGATGGTAACGAGAGCGATAACCAAAAGTGTGATTAGTATTTGTAAGCTTGTCATAAGGACCTCTCTTTTGTACATTGTTTTCTGAAAAGTATAAGGAATACAAGAATACCGGCCATGGAAAAAAGAAGGAAATTATCATGGCCTGCCGTAATCAGGCACAGGAACGTAATAACCAGCCCTGCAAGCGCCGGGATATGGTTGGAGGTACTTTCCCATTGCTCCAGGAAAATAACCAGAAACAGCGCCGTCATGGCGAAATCAATTCCCGTGGAATCCAGGGGAAAAATATTTCCCGCCAGAACACCTGCCAGGGTGCCAATCACCCAGTAGCTTTGATCGAGAAGAGCTATAAAGAAAAGAAAATATTTCCGTTCAACGCCTTCCGGCGGTTTTGCCGAACATTCCAGGGAATAGGTTTCATCGCTTAAAGAGAATATCATATAAGGCTTAAGCTTTCCCATAATTTTAAAAGGTTCCAGCATGGAGAGCCCATAAAAAAGATGACGGGCATTCACCATAAGAGTTACCAGAGCCGCAGACAGCGGGGAAAAAGGGGTGAGAAGCAGTTCAATCGCTACAAACTGCATGGAACCGGCGTATACAAACAGGCTCATGAACAACGCCCATCCATAAAAAATCCCCTTACTGGTGAGAAGAATACCAAAAGCCATACCCAGAAAAAGATATCCCATCATAACCGGCAGGGTATAAGGAAACGCCGCCTTAAGAGCTTTTCTTTTCATTAGTCCGAACCTCCTGATTTATGTAAAAATTTGCATTCCGTCAGCCATCCTGCGTTCCATCGCAATACTGATGGTTTACCGAAACTTATTATATCCGTATCCGAACATGTTTGCAATCATCCTTTTATTTTACATCATCCTTTTATGCCGCAGCTCAGCCTTCCGCTTCATAGCCCAGCCCCCCCCGCCCGCCGTTTTCCGCACCAGCCCTCCAGATGCTTCTCCCTCCGGATCGGATCCTATTCCCTGCAAAGGCCTTCTAAAAACGCCGGTCCTTAGCACTACAGCGAACATTTTAGCTTCTTGTTACGGTGAGATTGATAGGCACAATGATTTCTTCTGATGTAGTAGCATACCTTCTCTAGCATATGGGAACAGGTAAATGTGATTGTTTCCTGCAATAACAGTACTGACATTGGCATTGTTAAAAAGACCCCTTTTTTTTTACCAGAGCTTTGATCTGGGTTGTAAACAGGTGGGCTATCATCACAAACTGCATATGACGCTTCCAGCCTGTATAACTCCGGCACTCATAATGGCCCATCCCCAAATAACTTTTGCATTCTTCAAAGCTCTGTTCTATCGGCCATCTTAGGGTTGCTGCACGGTCTAATTCCTCTGGTTCTATTTCCCCGGGGGCATTTGATACGAAGTACTTGATTCTCCCATCTTCATACTTACGCAGGTACAGCCAGATTTCCGGGCCTGGTTCCACATAATTCCGGTTCCTGTCTGCACGGCAGCTTACGCAGCGGATCTGCTTTTTCTGTGCCTGGATCGGCCCTTTCGACCCTTCTGCCAGGGTTACCCACTCCCATGGGATTTCCGGATCCTGCGCGATGCTTTCCACCCGTACAGGGGATGGGGATAAAGGGGGATGCTTTCTGCGGCGTCCCCCGCTCCCCGGGGGGATACACTCCTGGGGCTGTTCCAAAAAGACCAGCTCCTTGCAGTTCGTTGCCGCAAAATACCATACCTGTTCCGGGAGGTGCAGGCCGTCCAGGAAGGCGTGGTCGTTCCCGTAAGCTGCGTCACAGCCTATCCACTGTGCATGGAAAAGCCCGCTATCCAGGGCCCGGTTTAACATATCCAGTGCAATCTGGTTCTTTGTGGCAAAGGTTTTTTCCGGTGGGAGGCGGCATTCTTTACGCAGGCCGTCATAGGATGGCCCAAACCACTCCTGTGGGATGTAGAGTTCGCGGTCAACCAGGCCATAGCCGTTATCCCCGGCATAAGCAAGGAAGACGCCGACCTGGCAGTTTTCCGTTTTACCAAGACAGCCACAGTACTGACGCTTTACCCCGACAGAGTGCGTTCCCTTTTTGGGGAAACCGCACTCATCCACAGACAGCATGCCATTCGGTGTATCCAGCATGGAGGACAGGCGTTGCTGGTACGTGTCCATAAGCTGCTGATCGGGTAAAGGGGAACGGGAATAGAACTGCTGCAGGGAACGGACCGAATCCTCACCAAGGAACTGTAAGGCAATGGGTTCCAGAGATTTACGGTCCAATGGGCTGAAGAATCCTTTGATAAGAGTAGAAAAATACTTTTTTTGGCTTTTCGCATGGAACTGGTCTGAAAATATCTGAAGATAATCCTGTAATGCGGAATCAAAAAGCTGAAAATTGGTTTTATCGGAACACCATTGTTCCAAAGTTTCCGGATCATATGCCGTATAAGTCATCATAAAACCACCCCCCTTAATTATATCAAAAAAGTGTGTAAAATCAAAAAGAATGTTCGCTGTAGTGCTAAGCCCTTCTCCTTCACGGCCAGAATGCGGTCGAGGATGTTCGCGCCGAACTGCGTCTGGCTGTTGGTACAGGCTGCCTCCGCAAGCGTCTTCCCGGAGAGCAGGTCGACAAGCTCCATCTGCATCGTCGTGCTGCCGATATCGAGGCAAAGACCATAATTCCGGTCTGTCGTGTCCCCCGGCTCGACGCGCACGACATCCGTCCCGCCCGCACCCGGGCAGAGCGTCACCGTAACGCGATAGCCCGCTTCGTGCAGCACCGGATACAGCTGCTGCATACACCCGAGCGTCAGACGGCAGCCCTCCGGCAGCGCGGCCAGCAGCCGTTCCCGCGCGGCAAGCGTATCTCCGGCGGACGGCTCCGGCAGCGTCAGATATCGTTTTTCCGTCAATGCGTTCATAAAGACTCCTCACGCCCGGCTTCCCAGCAGGAAGCAGAGAATCCCGTAGCCGTGGGCAAGCAGGTCGAAGACCCACCGGTTCGCGTCGACGCTGCGCTCGCCCATATCGATCACGGCGGTCGCGTTTTTCAGCCGCTTCGCCGTTTTGTAAAGCCTTCTGTCCTGATGCCCGTGCGCCTCTCCGGCGCGCATCCAGCGGTCAAAAATGCCGTCCAGATACGCGTGGATCAGCAGCTCCGTGGCCATGGAGCGCTCCGTAATGTGCAGCTGCGCGCCGTGCTCCGCCGCGTAGATGCAGTGCCAGCCGTAGCCGCAGCCCAGATCCAGCACCCGCCGTCCCTTCAGCGCAGGCAGCATCCGCTTCAGCGTGTCCCACTCCCCCGCGCCGGCAAGCCCCTGCTCGCTGCGGGCCATGTGGCTGTATTTTTCAAAAAAAACCGGGTCGTCGTACTTGTTTTCCTTCATGCCGTCCTCCCGCAGGGCTACTTTTTATACTTTTGGTATAATTCCTCCGCAAGTTTACGCGCATTTGCTTCCGTCTGCTTGGTGAACTGCGGATAGGGGCCGTGCTGCAGGATGTTGTGCGCGGCGGCGATGTTGCTCATAATCGCCGTCATCAGCGGGTCGCAGCCCTCGCACCAGCAGTACAGGGCGGAAGCGGTGGAGCAGTTGCCGCAGCCGGTGGGATCCACCGGCTC
>OLQA01000634.1_pt1 | contig 33132 bp, 28 predicted proteins | sample 1673151 | NCBI WGS metagenome assembly OLQA01 (sample SAMEA3136760, study PRJEB25190) | human gut metagenome | biome: human gut; feature: human-associated habitat; material: faeces | place: Austria | collected 2013
ATATATAGAGTTATATCTAACTTAGAAAGGAGCGCTTGCAGATGACGTACACCATTAAGGAAGCCTCGGACATCACGGGCATTCCGGCGACCACGCTGCGCTATTACGATAAAGAAGGCATCCTGCCGTTTTTGGAGCGAAAGGAATCCGGCCACAGAATGTTTTCCGAACAGGATCTTTCCATGCTGCGCATTATCGAATGTTTAAAATGCACGGGCATGTCCATTAAAGATATTCGCCAGTACGCGGTGTGGGCACAAATGGGTGACTCCACCCTGGAGCAGCGCTACAACCTGTTTCTTGAGCGCCGCGAGGCCGTTATGGCACAAATCAAGGAGCTTGAAGATCAGCTTAAAGTAATCGATTATAAGTGCAAATACTATGAGGAAGCCATTGCCGCCGGTACGGAAGACATTCACAAGCACAAAACAGGCCACTGCTGCGACGATGAAAAAGGAAACAAAAACGCGTAAGTTCCGCAAAAACCAAGGGCACGGAGTTTTAAAGCTCCGTGCCCTTTTGCTTTATTTCCTTATTTTAGCCCTGCACAGACCACGTGATACCCTGCGGGGTATCCTTCACAACGATATGGCGTGCGGCAAGCGCATCGCGAATCGCATCGGCAGTTGCCCAGTCCTTTGCCTTTCTGGCTTCCGTGCGCTTTGCGATGAGCGCTTCGATCTCCGCGGCTTCCTCGGCGGTCATGCCCTCCGGCACAGCGGACTTCTGCGCATTCTGCTCCTCGCGCAGCGCCTTTGCAGCTTTCAGCAAGCCGAGGGACAACACTTCGTCAAACTCCTTGATGAGCGCAAGCTTGTCCGCGTCGGAAAGCTTGGCTTTCAGTACGTCGTACAGCGCTGTGAGTGCCAAGGACGTGTTGAGATCGTTTTCCAGCGCCGCGCGGAACGAGGCACGCAGCGGCTCCATGGCAGCTTCGTCGTGCTCTCCCTCATTTTTCAGCGCTGCAATGCGGGAAACGAGCTTTTTGTACGCCGTGGCGGTGTTGTCAAGGCTCTCAAACGAGAACGTCAGCGGCTTTCTGTAATGGGACTGTAAGCAGAACATGCGGTATACAAGCGGCGCGTAGCCCTTTTCCTCAAGCAGCGAGACCGTGAGAAAATCGCCCTTTGATTTGCTCATCTTGCCGCGCGCGTCCAAAAGGTGCAGCACGTGGAACCAGTATTTGCACCACGGGTGGCCGAGATACGCTTCGCTCTGTGCAATCTCATTCGTGTGGTGCGGAAACGCGTTATCGATGCCGCCGCAGTGAATGTCGAGGTATTCGCCGAGGTACTTGATGCTGATGCCGCTGCACTCGATGTGCCAGCCCGGGTAGCCCACGCCCCACGGGGAATCCCACTTGAGCTCCTGGTCGTCAAACTTCGACTTTGTAAACCACAGTACGAAGTCGCTCTTGGAGCGCTTGTTTTCGTCCTCTTCCACACTGTCGCGCACGCCTACGGCGAGACTCTCTTCCTCCATGTTGCCGAAAACATAATAGTTTTCGAGCTTGGAGGTATCAAAATAGACGTTGCCGCCCGCGATATACGCATAGCCCTTTTCAAGGAGCACCTCTACCATGTGGATGAATGTATCGATGCAGCTCGTCGCCGGAACGACGATCTCCGGGCGCTTGATGCCAAGCTTTTCGCAGTCACTGAAAAATGCGTCGGTATAGAACTGCGCAATCTGCATGACGGTCTTGTGCTCGCGGCGCGCGCCCTTGAGCATCTTGTCTTCGCCGGTGTCGGCATCGCTGGAAAGGTGGCCGACGTCCGTGATGTTCATGGCGCGGGTCACGTCATAGCCGAGGTAGCGCAAGGCTTTTTCCAGCATATCCTCCATGATGTACGAGCGCAGGTTGCCGATGTGCGCATAGTGGTACACGGTTGGGCCGCAGGTGTACATTTTGACTTTGCCGGCTTCGTGCGGAATAAATTCTTCTTTTTTCTGTGTTCTTGTGTTATAGAGCTGCATACAGGTGCTTCCTTTCTGCTTATTCTTCCTTATTCTTCTCCGCTTTCTGTGCGGTCAGCTTGCTTTTTTCTCTGCGGCAGCTGTTCAGCTCGCCGTGCAGGCGCTCAATTTCAAGCCGCATGCGGCACATTTCCTGCGCCACCGGGTCGGCCACGTGGATCTGATCCAACGTGCTGTTGTCCATCACACGCTTGCCGCCCACGCGCACGATGCGCGCCGGTACGCCGACCGCCGTTGCGTTATCGGGCACGGCATCCAGCACCACGGCACCCGCCGCCACACGGGCGTTATCACCCACGCGGAACGGCCCCAGAACCTTTGCGCCCGCACCGACGAGCACGTCATTTCCAAGCGTCGGGTGACGCTTGCCCTGGTCTTTGCCCGTGCCGCCGAGCGTCACACCCTGATACAGCGTGCAGTTGTCACCGATAACGGTGGTTTCGCCGATGACGACACCCATACCGTGGTCGATGAACAGATTTTTGCCGATCGTCGCGCCCGGGTGAATCTCTATACCTGTTTTGCGGCGCGCGCGCTGCGAGATATAGCGCGCGATAAATTTCATATTATGGCGGAAAAACCAGTTTGCCTTGCGGTAAGACCGCACCGCCTTGAAGCCGGAATACAGGAAATAAACCTCCGCACGGCTGCGGGCGGCAGGGTCGCGCGCCATCACGGCGTCAAGCTCCGCCTTTAATTTAGAAAACATGACGTAAACCTCTCCTTAAAAACAAAAGCCCCGAGCGCACAACATAGGCGCTCGGGGGCGAAATGTACCAAAACATTCATGATACAATAAATCCGCGGTTCCACTCCGGTTTATCACTCAAACGGCGTAACGTGCCGTACCCGTATGCGGCTCACTTTCGCTCACCGCATCCGCTCGCGAATGCACTTCGCCCGGCTCTTTTCTGCGGCGGCTTTCAGCCCATGACCTCCGCTCTCTATCGACTGCCCCCGGGGTACTCGTTCGGTCTCAGCGTTTGCTTTATGACAGTATTTTAACACAGCCCCTTTAAAAACGCAAGCCCAAAGATCACCTCTCCGCGCCATTTTATGCGGCTTTTTTCTTTTGGTTCTTTTAAAATACGCGCACACAAAAACAGGGTACGCACTTTTTTACAGTGCATACCCTGTTTATTTTAGCTGTGATTTAAAAATTAGAGCTGCTCGTCGATGATCTTTGCTTTTTCGAGCGCACGCTTCTGGAGCAGTGCGTCGATCTTGGCGTGCGGGTCAAGCAGGGAGCTGATGGAAGCGTCGTGGTTCAAAGCGGAGATGAAGTAAGCGATGTACTTCGAAACGTCGACTTCATGGAACCACGGGCGGTTCTTCAGTTCCGGGTTAAGGTACGTCAGGTTGCTGCCGAAGATGCCGTCGATGAGGCCCTCTTCATACGCTTTATCGAACTTTGCGAGGCCGTTCGTGAAGATGGCATATGTGCCGTAAGCGAAGAAGCGGCGTGCCTTGCGGGCCTTGACGTTCTCTGCGATGTCGAGCACGGACTCGCCGGAGGAGATGATGTCATCGGCAACGAACACGTCCTTGCCCTCAACCGGGGTACCGAGATACTCATGTGCAACGATCGGGTTGCGGCCGTCTACAATGCGGGAATAATCGCGGCGCTTGTAGAACATGCCCATGTCCACACCGAGCACGGAAGCATAGTACATGTTGCGGTTCAATGCACCTTCGTCCGGGCTGACGATCATGAAGTCTTTCTTATCGGTGGAAAGATCCGGGAAGTCCTTGAAGAGCTTCTTTAAAACCTGGTAAGTCGGCATCAGGTTATCGAAGCCCATAACCGGCACAGCGTTCTGCACGCGCGGGTCATGTGCGTCGAAAGTCAAAACGTTGGAAACGCCCATCTGCTGAAGCTCCTGCAGCATGTATGCGCAGTCCAAAGACTCGCGGTAGCTGCGGCGGTGCTGACGGCCGCCGTAAAGCAGCGGCATCACGACGTTAACGCGGTGTGCCTTACCACTTGCCGCCTGAATGAGACGCTTCAAATCCTGATAATGGTCATCCGGGGACATGTGGTTCTCGTTGCCGAAGTAGTTGTAGGTCAGGCTATAATTGCCTACGTCTACAACAAAGAACAGGTCATAGCCGCGCACGGTCGACTTGATAAGACCCTTGCTGTCGCCGGAAGAGAAACGCGGGCAGCTGTTTTCGATGATGAACGTGTCCACATCCATACCGGCACGCTTTGCCCAACGCACCAGATGGGCCTCAACCTTTTCGGAAAGCTCACGCGCACCGGCAAGCGGTACGATGCCAAGCGGTGCTATGCGATTCTCTGCACTGAAAAACGTCTGTGATTCCATTGCCATTTGATTACTCCTTCAAACTGCATATTCCGTTATTTGCCTGTCCGTTTTACACGAACAATGTCGGCTCTTGTCTATTTCAATATAGCACAAAATAGCGAGAATTTCCACAGCAAATACGCAAAATATTAAACTTTTGTTAAATCCGATAAGAGGGCAATGCCAAACGGAGCGAGTTTGATTGAATTTACCGTTTGATCTGTACCGTACAACTTGTAGTCGCGCGGCAATTCCACGGTTTTTCCGCTTTCCGTGTAGTTTTCTACAAAAATGATATTCTCCTTTTCGCCGTGGCGGATGTGTGCCGTTACGCCGTGCGGCAGGGCGCAATCGAGCGCTTTTTCAATGTGCAGCGTCTCAATCATTTCGCCGTACAGTACAGAAAGCATATCGCTGCCGGTACGGGCCGCAATGTAATACGCCTCTCCCTTGCCGAACTTGTTTTTCGTCAGCGCCGCTTCGCCTGCGTAAAAATCTTTTTCATATGTGCCGAGCACCTCCGCCGTCAGCGGGTGGATACGTGCACAAAGCTCTTTAGCATCGTAACGGCTGCCGTTAAACACAATGCCGTTCTTCATGCCGTCCGGCAGGCTGTCGATTTCTTCGTTCCACACGCCGAACACGTCCATCATGTCGCCGGGGAGGCCGCCCATTTTGCACAGGTCGGTATCGTCCACGATGCCGCTCCAGTACGTTGTGACGAGCGTGCCGCCGTTTTCGACGAACTTGCGCATCTTCTTTTCAAAGCCTGCGCGGTACATATAGAGCATCGGCGCAATGACAAGCTTATATTTCGAGATGTCGCCGTCCATATCGACGATGTCCACCTGCACGCCCTTATCCCAGAACGGACGGTAGTGCGTCAAGAGCGTCTCCACATATTTTTCGTCTTTATCCTTGTTGCGCGGGCCCGCGGCAGCATCCAGCGCCCAGCGGTTTTCCACGTCGTATACGATGGCGACCTGCGGCTTGACTTCGGTGTTATACACGTCGCCGCGCTCGTTCATGCTCTTCAGCTCAGCGCCGACGGACTGCACGTCCTTAAACACACGGGTGTTCTCGTTCGTGACGGAGTCGAACACGCCGCCATGGCTGACATGGTCGACGACCGCGCCGTGGAACTTTTCGCAGGAGCCGCGGCTCTTTCTGAACTGGAAATACTGCACGGAATTTGAGCCGTGTGCAACCGCCTGCATGGAGGAAAGCAGGTGCATGCCCGGGCGCTTCAGCATACTGATGGGCGTCCAGTTCGTCATGCTCGGCGTGCTTTCCATCAAAAGAAAGTTTTCGTGCTTGATCGAACGCATCACGTCGTGCGTCATTGCGGAAGAAACCGCAATCTCTACGTTGTCGGTCGTATGCCACTGCGGGTAGTTGTCCCAGGAAACAACATCGAGCTCCGGGCCGAACTTGAAGTAATCGAGGCCGTCGTAGAAGCCCATCAGGTTCGCCGTCACCGGGATATCCGGGTTTACTTCCTTCACGGCGTCGCGCTCCATTTTCATGAAATCGACGGTCTGGTACGTGACAAAGCGCTTCCAATCGAGCGTCAGGCCGTGCACGTTCATTTCGCCGTTCGGCTGCGGCGCGTGAATCTGGTCCCAGCTCGTATACGTGTGGCTCCAGAAGTCCGTCCACCACGCGTGGTTCAGATCGTCGAGCGTCTTATACTTCTTTTTCAGCCAATCGCGGAACGCCTGTTGGCACAGCGGGCAGTAGCACTCGCCGCCGTACTCGTTAGAAAGGTGCCACAAAATGACGCCCGGGTGGTTTGCAAAGCGCTTTGCAAGGCGCTTATCCATCTCGCGGGTCTTCTCTCTGTACACGGGGGATGTATAGCAGTGGTTGTGACGCGCGCCGGAAAGGTCGCGCACACCGTTATTCTGCACACGGCGAATCTCCTCGTACTTTTCGCTCATCCAAAGCGGCTTTGCACCGGACGGTGTGGCCAACACGGTATAAATGCCGTTTTTGTAGAGATTGTCGATGATCTTCTCCAGCCAGTCAAAGTCGTATTCTCCCTCATTCGGCTCCAGATGTGCCCAAGAGAAAATACCGACCGACACGCAGTTGATATCCGCTTTCTTCATCAGCTCCACATCCTGCTTGAGAATCTCGGGGTAGCGCAGCCACTGTTCGGGATTATAATCGCCGCCATGCAGCAGCTTCGGAAATTTCGGTGTAAGGGGTCTCATAATAAAATACCTCCGTCAGCGCGACTTCCCGCGCGTAATCTACACCCAGTATACAGGTTGTACGGACAAACTTCAAGAGTGAGTTTCACATTCTTCATTCTTTAGTCTTTGCCGCGTTCTTATGCGCATGTAATAAAGAAAAGCGCACAGATTTTGTTTTCTGAACGCTTTTTAGCTTCATATTTTTCTGAAAGGCTTCTTTTATTCGCCCGCTTTACTTTGGCTTGTGTCAAGTTCTCTCGTCAGTTTATGCATTCTCAAAAAATACGTCGTGACAAGCAGAATAGCCGCACCGGTCCAAGCAGTGATCTCCGCATAGAAAATACCCTCCTGCCCGATAATAAGCGGCAGAAACAACGCCACGCCAATACGCATCAAAAATTCCATGATGCCCGAAGCCATCGGCATGATGGTATCGCCAAGCCCCATCAGCGCGGAGCGGTAAATGTGCAGCATATAGAGGATAGACAGACAAATACTCATGATATTAAGATAATGTATTGCCACCTGCGACGAGATCGACACTTCCTCCGCCGTACCGGAAATAAACAGTGCAATGCCGTATTTTCCGAAAATCAGCACAAAAACCGTAATGACGACCGAAGTCAGCAAAGCGATCCACGTTGCGGAGTGCATACCCTTTTTCACGCGGTCTAAAAGCCCCGCGCCGAGGTTCTGCCCGACATACGTCGTCACGGCGTAGCCGAACGAAACGGCGGCAATCTCCAAAATACCGTACAGCTTATTCGTTGCCGTAAAGCCCGCCACGAACAGCGTGCCGTAGCGGTTGACGACCGACTGCACCACCATGCCGCCCACGGCGATGATAACATTCTGTGCGGCGACCGGCGTACCGAGCCCCAAAAGGCGCTTTGCTATTTCCGGATTGAGCCGGAAATACTCTTTTTTCAGGTGGATGACTTTCACGTGCAGCACAGCGCGCAAACAGTAAAGCGCTGCAAAAAGCTGTGCGATGACCGTTGCGACGACCGCACCCGCAATGCCCCAGTGGAACACCATAACAAACAGCAGATCAAGCCCGACATTCAGAATAGATGCAATGACCATGGCATACAGCGGTGTTTTGCTGTCGCCGAGCGCACGCAGGATGCTTGCAAGCACGTTATACGCCATGATGATGGGTATACCCGCAAACATGATGCGCAGGTATGTGAACGCGCCGCCGATGATCTCCTCCGGTGTGTTCATGGCGCGCAGCACGGGTGCCATGGCGACTTGGCTCAGAATGACGGTCAAGATTGAAATGACCGCCGAAAGCGAGATCGTCGCGCCAATGGAACGGTTAAGACCCTCGTGGTCTTCCGCGCCGAAACGCTGCGCCATGTAAATGGAAAAGCCCTGCGCAAAGCCTTGGATAAGCCCCAGCACGAGCCAGTTCAGCCAGTCCGCCGCACCGAGCGCCGCCAGCGCGTTTACGCCGAGCGCCTGCCCCACAATGGCGGTATCCACCACCGTGTAGAACTGCTGAAATACGTTGCCCAGCATCAGCGGTATCGCAAAGGTGAAAATCAGCTTTGCAGGGCTGCCTTTTGTCATATTTTGAATGCGTTCTGTTTTTGCCATAAACCCCTCATGATTTCGCCGAAAGTTTTTCCGGCAATTTGTGAATACGAATGTAATATGTCACGCACAGCAGTGCCGCCGCACCGAACCACGCGGAGACCTCTGCAATGCAGATGGAAAGAAAGCCCAGATTGAACACTTTAGAGAGCACGAGCACAACGGAAATGCGCAGAATTAGCTCCAGCGCGCCGGAGAGCATCGGCACCACCGTGTCGCCGAGACTTTGCAGGGAAAAGCGGTAGACGAACAGCAAACCCAGCACCCACATCATCGCACCGCAACACAGCAAATACGGATACGAAGCTTCGATGACCGCCTGCTCCACGCCGGAGACGAACACCGCCGTCAGCTGGCGGCCGAACAGAATCATTGTGCCGCCGATGAAGAAATCGACGATGAGCACCATCAAAATGCCGCGGCGCACGCCAACCTTAATGCGGTCAACGCGTCCCGCGCCGAGGTTCTGCCCGACATACGTGCCAAGGGATAACCCGATGATGTTGCACGGCTGTTCCGCAAGACCGAAGATTTTCGAACCCGCCGTATATGCCGCCACAATCGTAGAACCTAAACCATTCACAATGCCCTGTAAGATCATACCGCCGATCGCCGTAATGGAATTCATAATTCCGACCGGCAAACCAAGCTTCAATAAGCCAAAAATAATAGACTTATCCATGCGCTTTTCGTCGGCTTTAAAACGCAAAACCGGCATACGGCACAACACGAAAAGACACATCAGGCCGGAAAGCAGCTGTGCCAAAACGGTCGCCCACGCAGCGCCGGCCACACCCCATTTAAAGGCCATGACAAACAGAATGTCCAGCCCGATGTTCACTGCCGAGCTGATGAGAATGATAATGAGCGGCGACATGCTGTCGCCGAGCGCTCGAAGAATACTCGAAAGCGTATTGTAAAACACCGTCGTGAAAATACCGATGAAAATAATGCGGATGTACAAAAGTGCGTCGTCAAAAATATCGGTCGGCGTACCCATCAGTGTCATGAGCGGGCGCGAGAAAATGAGACTTAACGCCGTGATGACCGCCGCGCTCATAAAACCGAGGTAGCCCGCGTTCATCACCGTGCGGCGCATGTCGCTTTCGTCGCCTGCGCCGAAGCGTTGCGAAATCAAAATGGAATACCCGTGCGTCAAACCGTTGATGAAACCAAAAATAAAGAAATGTACCGAACCCGTGGAACCCGCTGCCGCAAGCGCGTTGACGCCTACACCGCGGCCGAGCACCATAGCATCCGCCACAGAGTATAACTGCTGAAACACATTGGCAACGAGCAAAGGCAGTGCAAATGCCAACAAAAGCTTTACCGGGCTGCCCTTCGTCATATTGCGAACCACAAAATTGCTCCCTTCAAAAGATACTTTGATTACCATTATATCGGATAAAATGCTGCAATTCAATGCCTGTATGTCGTTTTCGAGGGGTGTAAACGCCGAATTTTCCTATTCTTTTTTGGCTAATTTGACGCTATTTCGGCTTCAGCAACAAGCCGTGTAAAAAAGCAGCGCTATGCAAAAGCCGCACAGCGCCGCGTGAATTTTGTTCAATCAAACGATGTAATCGACCGCAACCGCCTTTTCGCGAACTGTCGCAACATAGGTCTTCACCGTGTTGCAGTGGTACGGGTCTTTCTGGTATTCTTCGAGCGCCTCGGGGCTCTCGAGCGTAACGGTCAGGCAGACGTCAAAGGAGCGCTCGGAGTGGAGGAAATCCGCACCGGCTTCCACGTCAAGTGCCTGCGGCACGCGGCCCTTCATCGTCATAAAAAGATCGCGCAGCTTTTCGCACTGCTCCTTGGAATTGTCCTTGAGCTTGATCATTAAAACATGCTTTACCATCTGAAAAACTTCCTTTCGGATAAAATTATTGCATAGTTAAAGAAAACCATGGTTAAAAGTTTTGCTCAAGCTTTTTCAAAAGCTTGCAGGTTCTTAGGGCAGCGCCCTATGTCGCTTTCCGCAGAAAGCGACATCTTTTTGCGTTCGCAAAGTCAGGAAGGGAGGACGAAACTTCCGGTGGACGTTTCGTCCGAGGGAACCCCCTTAGTAGGGTTTCCCGAAAGGCGGCCAAAGCCGCCTTTAAAAAATCGACTTATTCTATCTAACCCCCGAAACCGCCCTGTCGAGCGCGCCCAAGTCCTTGTGAATCCGCACATCGCGCAGGCCGGCGGCTTCAAACAGCGCCTTTACCGCCTGCCCCTGCGTCTCACCGATTTCCACGGCAAGCACGCCGTTCGGGTGCAATTTTTTCGCCCAAATATCGCAGATCGCGCGGTAGAAGATGAGGCCGTCCGCGCCGCCGTCCAGCGCCGTTTTCGGCTCTTTCTGCACTTCGCGCTGCAAAAGCGGCAGCTCGCTTGTCTCAATATACGGCGGGTTCGACGCGATGAAATCGAACCCATCCGGCAGCGTCTCCGCAAAAGCTTTATCTAATATGTCACCCTTTACCGCCGTCACCGGCAGCTCCGGGTAACGCGCCAAATTCTCGTTTAAATAGTTGAATGCGCCGTCGTACAGCTCCACTTCCGTCACTTCGGCGTGTGCTTCTTTCGCGATGGAAAGCCCCACCGCACCCGTGCCGGCGCAAAGGTCAAGCCCCTTCGGCAAATTCTCGGTTTTCGACAAACGCTTGCACACTGCTTCCACCAAAACAGCGGTGTCCTCACGCGGAATCAGCACGCCCTCTCCGCAGGAAAGCGTCAGGCTCATAAAGTCCCACTCGCCAAGCAGATATTGCAGCGGCTCGCCCGTTTTGCGCTTTTCGAGCACGGAAAGCACCGCTTGCTCCGCTCCAGACTCCGCCGGCTTATCGCCGTGCAGCAATAACTCTGTGCGGTTCGCGCCGCAGAAATGCTCCAAAAGGCACGCGGCTTCAAACGTCGGGTCTTCCGTGACGGGTTCAAGCGCCGTTTTTGCTGCGCGGTACAGCTCGTTCAGCGTCATCGGATAATATCCTCGCCGTTTTCCGGGATAACCGCTTTCATCGCCGCAATAGCGGCTTCCATCATCTTGTCGGTCGGCTCTTTTACGGTCAAACGCTGAAACCACAGGCCCGGCGCCGCAATGATGCGCGTCAGCACGTTATCGTACTTGCCGCAAAGCTTGATGAGCTCATAACCGATGCTGACAACGATCGGCAGGCACAAGAGCTTACAGAATGTGCGCAGGAACGGATTGGAAAATGGAATGAAAAAACCGATGATGATGCCGAGCAAAAGCATTAAGATCATAAAGCTGGAGCCGCAGCGCGGGTGGAAGCGCTTTTGCTTCCGCACATTTTCCACGGTGAGCGGCAGGTCGTTTTCATAGCAGAAAATCGTCTTGTGCTCTGCGCCGTGGTAGCGGAAGGTGCGGTCAATCTCCGGCATTTTAGAGATGACAACAATGTACAGTACAAAAATGACGATACGTAAAAGGCCCTCAAACACCGAACGCCAACCACTGATGCCGTCGCCCGTGAGCACCATCAGCCCATTAAAGAGCACCGCCGGCAAAAAGAAGAACAGCAGCACCGCAAGCGCCACGCCCAGCACACCGCCCACGGCGACGACCGCATTCATCACCTTGTCTCCGAATTTCTTTTCGAGCCAATTTTCAAATTTCGAGGGCTCTTCCTCTTCCTCGCCGCCCACTTTATCCGCCGAAAGCGTCAGCGCCTTCATACCGAGGCGCAGGGTATCCACCATAGAGAACACGCCGCGTATAAACGGCTTTTTCAAAATGGGGTATTTTTCGCGCAGCGACGGCGTGGAAACCTCCTCCGTTGTAATATTTCCGGCTTCGTCACAAAAAGCCGCTACGTTTTTCTTCGGGCCAACCATCAAAATGCCCTCAAGCAAGGCCTGCCCGCCGATAGATGTTACGCGTTTTGCCATTCTTTCTCCTTTTGCTTATAAACAATATTTAATCCTGTTTTCTCTCCACGACCTGCACCTGCGCGGTGGCGGTGGGAATCTGCGTTGTATTGGAAAGCTCGGGATTCATCTCAAGCTTTTTCATGGTCGGTATCGTGATGATGACCGTGGTGCCCATGCCTTCTTCGCTGTCAACATCAAGCGAGCCGGAGTGCAGCTCCATGATCTCATTTGCGACGGCGAGGCCAATGCCGTTGCCGCGCACATTTTGGTTTGCTTTGTAGAACTTCTTTTTGACGTTTGGCAGATGCTCCGCCGGGATGCCGCAGCCACTGTCCTTAATGATGACGCGGATAAACCCGTCGTCCTCATACGCGGAAACGCGCACCGTACCACCGGGATTCGTGTATTTCAAAGCGTTGTCGATGACGTTGATGAACACCTGCCGCAGGCGATTCACATCACCCAAAATCGGCGAAAGCATCGTGTCTTCCTCATCGTAAATGAGGTTTTTATGCTCCGTTCGCGCGCGGTCGGTGAACATGTACACGGCCTCATCCAGCTCCGCCAAAAGATCGATCTTCTTGAGGATCAGCCGCATTCTGCCGCTTTGCATGCGGGAAAAATCCAGAAGCTCCTCCACCATGCCGGAAAGACGTTCTGCCTCGCGCACGATGACGTTCATGCCCTTATCATACGTTTCGCGGCCGATGCCGCCTGTTTGCAGCGTTTCCGCCCAACCCTTAATAGCCGTCAGCGGTGTGCGCAGCTCATGCGAAACAGAGGAAATGAAGTCGTTTTTCATTTTTTCCGCTGTGCCAAGCTCTGCCGCCATGTCGTTGATGGAGTCGCACAGTGCGCCGAGCTCGTCGTCCTTCTCTTTCTTGACGCGCACGTCAAAATCGCCCTTTGCGATTTTTTCCGCCGTAGCATTGAGTTCCCGAATGGGCGTGATAATAGACCGCACAAAATAGATGCCCGAAAGCGTGACGAGCACCAAAATAAGCACGCCGATACCAATCAGGACCAGCACAACATACGTAATCTGCCGGTCTGCGCGCTCCATAGAGACGATGTATCGCACCGCGCCGAGCACCGCGCCGTTTGCGCCGCGTGCCACGCGCGAGACGGCCATGACCTTCTCGCCGCTTGCGAGCTTGCCGATCCAATAGCCGTACCCGTTTTCGCTATGCAAGGCGCTTTCAAAATCGGGCTTGCTCTGGTTTTGGTCCGGCGCAAAGCCGGAGGAGGTAGACAAAATGCTGCCCGAACGCGAGACCGCCATGACCTCCATGAGGTCTTTATCCGGGAAATTTTCGGTGTAGCTTCTGGCTGCAGCGTTAAACTCGCTTACGGTTTTCATGCTGCCGGAAAGCACGGTGGGCAGCTCGTCGCTGCGACCGATGAGCGTCATTTGTATGCCGTTATAGGCATAGCTCTGCACAACGAAAGAAAGCGCCGCAATACAGGCTGTAAATAATAAAATCATCACACCGAGGCTGTTAAACAGCCAGCGTCTTGCGATACCTTTTTTGAACACGCGCTTTCCTCCTTTCTGTGCTTCTTTTTGTAGTTACCAGTATTTTTAAATGACTTGCCCTGCAAGTCATCAGAAAACCCATGCAACTGGGTTTTCTGCGGTTCAACAGTCCACCGGACTGTTGAACCTACTTTCCTAGTTTTTTATTAGGCAAAAGATTTCGTCGTCTGCGGACGACGCCTCAGGGCCTTGCCCCGAGACCCCATAAACTTTCTGAAGAAAGTTTAATCAAAGACTTCATTCGTTTGCTTTCACGCAACCTTTTGATTACTTATCCCACCGATAGCCGATGCCCCACACGGTGACAACATATCTCGGGTTCGAGGGCTCGTCTTCGATCTTCATTCTCAATCTGCGGATATTCACGTCTACGATTTTTTCCTCACCGACATATCCGCTGCCCCAGACGTGCTTTAGAATTTCGGAGCGTTTTAACGCCTTACCAGCATTTGAGATGAAGTATTCCATGATCTGAAACTCCACCTGTGTCAGCTCCACGGGGTTGCCGTCTTTTGTGAATGAGCGGTTGCGCAGGTTCAGCACGAAGCGGCCGGAGCGCAGCTCTTCGGAGAAATTCGGCTCTGCGGCTCTCGTAAACTGTGCCACACGGCGGTAAACGGCGTCCACGCGCGCCACGAGTTCTGAGGGGCTGAACGGCTTCGTCACATAATCGTCCGCGCCCATCATCAGGCCCGTCACCTTGTCCATTTCCTGCGTTTTCGCCGTCAGCATGATGATGCCGATGGTCGCGTTTTTCTGTCTTAATTCCTTACATACGGCAAGGCCGTCCAGACTGCCGGGCATCATGATGTCCAGCACGGCCACGTCAAAATCGCCGCCGGCCTGCTCGTACACGCGCAAGGCTTCCTCACCGCTTGCGGCTTCCACGCAGTCGTACCCCGCGCGCTTTAAATTGATGACCACAAACTCGCGGATATTCTGCTCGTCCTCTGCCACCAATATCTTTTTCATGTTCGTTTCCCCTTTCTGTCCCCCATTTTCAGTCTATATTTATTCCAGCACTTCAAATCCGCTTTGCAGCGTTTTTTCGTCGCTTTCCGCCATGGAATCGTCCAAAATGCGCAGCACATACACGCGCCCGGCGGAGCTGCTCAACAGAATATCTTCGTCATCCTGTTCTTTTTCCGCCCAGTCTTCCTCCGTATATACCCGAATGGAGAACTTGTCCTCCCGGCCGAGATAATTGCCGTTAAAGCCGATCTGCGTATACGTAAAGAATGTCGCTGTGCGGGTCACGGTGTCATTTTGGCAGCCGTAGTTATCCTCGCTGCTCGGCAAAAACAGGTTGTAGTTTTCCGCCGTATTCAAAATACTTGTGCACAACGGCGTCAACGTGTTGTCCTGTAAGCTATACGTGTTCCACGTGATGACATACCCGGTGGAATCCGCCGTCGTTTCGCTGCCGTTTATCGTCAACTCCGCCGTCGGAATCTCCAAAATGCCGTCTTTATTCACATCGCGCGAGACCGCCGCGGCCGCTGTTGGCCGATCCGTCGCGTTTTCTTCGTTTGATAGCGGCGAAATGAGTCTGTCCGACGCTTCGTCATACCCAATGACCTGCGTCAGCATGCGCCCGTCCGCTTTCACGCCGTCCAGCACCGCTGCGCGCCGCCAGGAATTTACCTGCGAAAAGCTTACGGAGGTGTAACGCGTCACCGCCGCATCGAGCGGCACGGTTTTGGAAACATACGGCTGGTCGCCGTCAAAGCGGTATAACCCGCCAAGCGCCATAATCTCCTCTCCGCTCGTCTGCGCTGCCTGCAAAACGAACAGCTCGTTTATATTGTCGCTATCAAAATCCGTCAGCAGCATTTCGCTGTATGAGACCGTTGTCATGGAGAATTCGCGGATCGTGTCTCCGTCCACATAATATACCGAAACGCTTGCCGTCGCCGTGAGCGGATCTCCCCAGCCCACGATGATCTCGTCCATACCGTCGCCCGTCAGGTCACCGAAAAACACCTTGTCCACCTGCGTTGCCGCCGAGGTAAACCGCGCCATAGAGTTCCAAACACCGTCCGTGTTTTTCTTAAAAAATTCCAGCCGCGTGCCGCCCGCGTCACCGTTTGCACAGAAGCTCACGACCTCCGAAGTGCCGCACCCGTCTAAATCGCGCGAGATGATCGCCGAGCGGTAATCGCCGTATTTCGGGTAAACGAGCGTCACGTCACCCACGCCGCCGCCCATCAGGGCATATATCGCTTCTCTGTCTGCCGTCGTCTTTGGCGGAGACATCAGCGCTTGCGCATCAAGACCCGTCAGCTCGCTGCACCCCGAAAAAGAAAGCGCCAAAAGCACGGCGAGCACCGCTGCAAAAAGTTTTTTCAGTTTTCCGCGCATCGCCGTCACCTCCTGCGCAAATTTACAATATCAATATAAGTATAGCATATCCCCCGCACCGCCGCAAGCAGTCAGGGGCGCTTTGGCGTCATATAAAAATTAAATTTCTGTGACAGCATTGAGAAACCGGCGCGCGCGTGGTAAAATGGAGAAAATATCTCGAAAGGATTCCGCATGAAACAAACAATGCACAATACCCGCGTGCGATGGGTGCTCGGCATTCTCATTGCGCTTACGCTTGCGTTCATCTGGAGCAACTCCATGCAGAGCCGCGCGGTCTCCGGCGGCATGAGCGGCTCCTTAAAAACGTGGCTCGAGCAGCTTCTGCACACGGAAATCAGTGAATTTTTACTGCGCAAGGCGGCGCATTTTTCGGAATACGGCCTTCTGGGTGTGGAATTTTCGCTTCTGCTCGGCCTGCAGCACGATAAAAACAGCAAAAATTTCCAGTGCGGGCGCAACCTTCTCGACTTTCCGCTCATCGGCATGCTGTGCGCCGTCACGGATGAGACCATTCAAATTTTCTCCGGCCGCGGTTCGCTTGTTTCCGATGTGTGGATCGACACCGCCGGCTTTTCGACCGGATTCTTTTTGACCGTTCTGCTCTTTCTTTTTGTCAATCACTGTAAAAAAGCCGGGTAACCGGCAACCGGAAAGGATAAATACCATGAAACAGCATATTTTAAAGAAGGTTCCCCTCTTCGTCACCGTGTCCGTTCTGCTCACGTGCATCGTGTTTTCCGGCTGCGCGGGCCGCACCGTCATCACAGATGCGCAATTCAAGTCCGCCTGCGAAGCTGCCGACTGCGAAGTAACGGACGTTTCCGACCAGTTTGACAGCAGCGTCATCACAAAAGCGCTGACCGTTTCGGGCGATGATTACTCCTTAGGCTTTTTCACATTCGCTTCCACGGACAGCGCCAAAACGAACTACGCGCAGATGCTTTCAAGCGTCAGGACCTCCGAGGGCAAGGCGGTCGATTCCAGCGAATACAACCGCTACACGTATAAAGGCGACGACCTCACAACGGTGCTCTACCGCAACGGCACCACGATTCTTTTCGCCACCGGCGCGGATAAGGACACTGTAAATAAAGTCGTAACAGCATTGGGACTTTAACTTTTAAAGGCTCGTCGGGAAAACCGACGAGCCTTTAAAAATACCTTGCCATGCGGGCAGCGGCGTTCGGGATGAATGTTTCCGCCCGCTCTGCTATATAAGCCGCCGTCAGTGTACCCGCGCCGACGTACTCCCCATACTCCGTAAACAGGCTGCGCGCCGCGATGCGCTCTGAAAACCGCACCGTCACGCACAGGAAAAACCGGCTGCCGATCCGCCCCAGCGCCGAAGAAAGAACATGGAGCGTGTGCACGGCACGCTCCACCGCATCCATCAAATGCCCTACGGTCTCAAAGCAAAACGTCAGCGGCACGGGCGGCGAAACGATACGAATGCCACCACCCCCTTTCCGTTCCCAAGGCACACCCGCAGGTGTATCTTAAACCAGTTTACGCCAAAGGCAGGTACACCGTGCCGATTTTTCTTTGAAACCTTGACATTTTCTTTTTATATTCTGATCATTACCAAAGTTAGTTATGATCTGACATCGGTGAAACGCTGAACCGGCCGCGCCCATCGCGACCACGGTCGGCATCGTCTTAAATGTCATTTATTTCCTGTACCTCAACAAAAAAGACGTACAGGAACAGAACAAAAAAAGCACCTCCGAATCCCGCATTTGATTTACCCGCCTATATCTTCTGGATCCCGCCGATCTTTCGGCGGGGTTTTTTGTAAAAATGCAGATTTCTCCCTTGACAAGCATTACTATGCGTTGTATAGTATTGTGCAAAGAGAGATATCTCGGAAAGGGGATGCAAAATGGACATTCAGCTCAAGCGCGGGCTGCTCGATGTGTGCGTGCTCGCGGCGATCAAGCAGGAAGACTCCTACGGCTACAAGATCATCAAGGACATGAAGCCGTATGTGGAGCTTTCCGAATCGACCCTATACCCCATTCTGCGAAGATTGGAGGCCGCACAGCTGCTCTCGGTGCATTCTGCCGAGCACAACGGCCGGCTGCGCAAGTATTACCACATCACGGAACAGGGGCAAAAGCGGCTTGAATATTTCAAAGCCGAGTGGAACGAGATCGTTTCCATCTACGAATTTGTGACAAGGGAGGACAAAAACAATGCGTAAAGAAGGATTTTTGACGGCACTGCGTGCAGGGCTCACCGGGCTTTCGCCGGAGGGCGTAGAAAAGCTTGTGGAGTTTTGCAGCGAGATGATCGATGACCGCATGGAAGACGGCCTCACGGAAGAAGAAGCCGTTGCCGCCGCAGGCTCCTTAGATGAGCTCATCCAACAGGCCAAAACAGAGCTTTTGCCCGTAAAGACCGCGAATTTCACGGAAAAATCCACCTTTGGCGACACCCTGCGCACCTATACGGCAGAGAGCAGCATTTGCGGTATAATCGCTAACTGTGACTACACCGCAGATTTTAAGCTTTTACCTTCCGAAAATGGCACATGCCGCGTAGAATGTATGGAAAGCGAAAAAATATGCTACTCTGTGACGACCGAAAATAATGTGTTACACATTGAATGTGCGGACAGACGAACCTTGTTTTCCAGATATAAATTTTCAAAAGCTCAGCGTCATGCAACTGTACGCGTTTATTTGCCGCAGGGTACATATAAATCACTTGAAGTTGAAACAACAAGTGGTGACATTGCTATTCCGGCTGGTTATGCATTTGACACAGCCTCTTTGCAAAGTACAAGTGGTGACATCGCTTGCTGTGCCGAGTGCAGTTTGCTCTCCATAGAAACAACAAGCGGCGATATTGCCCTAAAAAACGCAAAATGCAGCACGATTGAACTGTGTAGCACGAGCGGCGACATAACGCTTGAAAATGTCCAATCTTCTAAAAAAACTCACGCTGAAACTACAAGTGGTAAAGTACAGTTTATAAACCTTGAAACCACAGAATTAGAAATTCACACTGCAAGCGGTAAGGTAAGCTCAGAAAATATAAAATGCACAACCTTGCAGATCGGTACGGCGAGCGGTGAAGTACACCTTACACATGTCAAGTCCTCAAATACCATAGAAGTCGACACTGCAAGCGGTAAAGTTAGTCTCGAAAACACAAGCTCTGCCGTTTTACATGTTGACACTATTAGCGGCGAAATTGATCTTACACGTGCCGTTTCTTCAAATAGCATGGAGATAGGAACTATAAGCAGTAACATTCATTTGGAAAGCTGTGATTCCGAATCACTTTTATTTGAAAGCAGAAGCGGCAGTATCATAGGCACACTGAATACCGGTAAGAATTTCTATATTACAAGTAGGAACAATAAAGTGGACGTTCCATTCGACAGTGGCGAGGGAACCTGTGAAATCGAGACCCGCAGCGGCAGTATCCGCATTAAAATTGCAAAATAACGTAAAAAATCTCTCTCGGTTGCGCCGAGAGAGATTTTCAATTTCGAACCTTATTTTACTTTATTTCTGAACTTCGGTACCACCACGGTGGCGAGCACCCAGAACAGCTCGTAGATGACGAGCGCAAATGCGGAAATCTGCTCCACGCCCGCAACGAACGTGAGGAACGCCACAAGCACAAAGCCGATGACGACCGCCGCGTTCTGCATGGCGACGATGAAGCTGATGTTCTTCTTTTCATCAATGCACGTGGAAACAAGGCTCATCATGGATTCCACACGACCCTTTGTGGCGGCATAGGCGTCCACGCGGTCCGCAGTGTCGTTCACAAGGTGGTCTGCCGGGCCGTCTTGGCCCGCGCCGATGACATTCACCGCCGTGGCGTCAATGCCGAACAGGCGCGAAATGAACTGCGGCGTAAGGTTCGGGTCTGCCGAACGCAGAATGAGCGAAACGCCGTTCATTTCCATGTTCTGCAGCTCCGCTTTCTTCTTACGGTCTGCGTTATAGGTCAGGATGAACATGGCATAAAGCTCGCCGCCCATTGCAACGTACAAGATCTGTCGGCTGCCCGTCGTGTACTGACTCTCCACATTTTGCTCCGGCGCTTCCACACCGTGCGCAGTCAAAAGCGTACGGGAGCCGATGAGCACCTCTTTGCCGTCCACCGTGCCCACAACGCCGTTTCCGGCCTCAAATGCGGCCTTTTCGACCTCCGGAAGCTCGCCCTCATGCTCGCTGAACACCTGCTCGAACACGCCGCAAAGCGGGCCGCCGAGCTGCTGCACCAACGTGCCGGCAGCCAAAACGGCTTCTTCAAGGCCCTCCTGCTTAAACGGCTTCACCCCGTTCAAAACGACCGTGCCGCGCGGGAAAAGCTCTGTGGAATCAACCAGAACGGCATTTACGGCGCTCATGCGCTTGATACCTTCATAGCCGGAGACCATCGCGCCGCGGCGGCGCAGACGGTGGGAAAGACGGCTCACCGGCAGGTTTACGGCCAGCATGTTCATCACCGCTACACACACGCAGCAGGAAGCCGCCAAAGCCGTAATGGCAAGGGACGCATCTTTCGTGATGACAAGCGCCACCACGCACAGAAGCAGCGAGGAAATGAGGCCCACCGGCGCCAAAACCTGCGAAGAGGTCTCTGCCGGGTCCGGCTCATAGGAAATTTGTAAGAAGCGCTTTAAGAAGCCCGCTTTCTGCTGATACGCGATTGCAGGCTGCGAAATGACGGAGGAACCCGCCATTTTTAAAGACGTGTTGTAATCATCAAATACGCGCACCGCATATTTCTGCTCGCGGGAAGACACAAAGCGGAAATTCGAGTGGATGCGGCGCAGCATCGTCAGCTTGCCGACGGTATTCAGGAACAGAATACCCGCCGCAATACCGGCGTAAAGGTGGATTTTACCCATGCTGAGCGCAGCCGGCGCAAACAGCGTGCAGAGCGTCTGCACAAAAACCGCCACACAAGCTACCGCAGCGGCAGAATCCGAATTCGCGCGGAACTCAAACAGTGCCTTCAGACCGTTTAAAATCGTTTTCGCGCAGAAGCCGATGGCCACTAGCAGCAGCACAAGCGATAAGATGGTGTAGCCCACTGCACCGGCGGTCTCCGTGTTATTGGCATTGAAGCCGGATTCCGCAATGAGCGACGCCAAAATGAGCACTGCAGTGCTCACGCCCGTTGCAAGCATGCGGATTGTCAGCTCGCGCATCGTCGTGCGCAGGTCGTGCGCCACGCTCTTCGCGTCTGCCGGGCCGGTGTAATCGTCGATGAGCTCGTCGCTGTTTTCGGCAGCTTCCGTGTTTTCGGGCGCTTCGTCCGGCTTTTCCGCAAAGCGAATTTTAAAGCGGTGCGCACCGGCCGCACTGACGTTCTCGTCGTCGGAATACACGCGTGCTTCGCTCAGCAGTGCACTCTGCAAAACATCCGCATTGATGATGTGCACCGGCAAGTCGCGCTTTCTGTACTGCGTCACGTCCGTTACCGGCACGGAGATCTTCTGCTGCGCAGGCTCTGCCGCTTCTTCGCCGGCGTTCTCGGCGCTTTCCGCAGCCTGCACATTTTCCGCTTTCGGCGCTTGTGCTTCGGGCAGCTGCTCGCCGGAAGCAATGTCCATGCCTTCTTCCGCCTGCGGCTCTTCCTCCGGCTCCGGGCCATTGCTTGAAATATCTTTAAACGCCATCTCGGGCGCGTCACTTTCTTCCGTTTTCGGCGCTGCCGCAGCCTGCTGCTCGGCATTTTGCACCTGTGCAGCCTGCTTTGCCGCGTTTTCCGCCTGCACAGATTCCAGAATGCGGCGCACGGAATCCTCGCTCACCTCCGGCACCACCTTTGCCTGCTGCAAACCAAACGTCTCATTTTCAAGGTCAAGCTTAATCTCCATCGTGTGCGTCTGCGCGTCCTGCAGCATCGCCGTCTGGAAATTCTGCACCTTGTCCTTCGTCTTTTTATTTTCCGGCACCACAGCGTTCGGGTCATTCATCGCAACGGAGACCGGCACCGGAGCCACAATGCCCAGCTCGTCTTCCACAGCAGAAAGATCCACACCGGCCGTCTCTACGGCCTCGGCCACACGACGGCGACGCTCTTTCTGCAGGCGCTCAAAATCCTTTGCCACTTCGTCGTCAAGCTCCGCGGTGTTCTCGTCAAACAGCTTGCGATAGCCCTCGTCCTGCGTGGAAATCTCCCCTGTGGCATCAAACCCGCGGGTGTATTCGTCAATCGGTTTTAACTGGATGCCGTAGTACATGTCTTCGGCTTCGTTAAAAACCTCTTTCTGCTTCTTTTCGCGGCGGCGCGCCCAAAAGCCTTTTTTCTCTTTCTTCTCTTTTTTGTTCTTCTTTTTCTTTCCGGGCTCTTCTTCCTCCTCGTAGGTATCCCACGGGGAGTCTTCTTGCACCTCCACCGGCTGCGGTTCCGCTTCCGGCGCGGGCTGTGCTACCTCTGCCGAGGCTTCCTCTACGGGCTGCTCCGTTTCAGGCTCCGTCACAGCGTCGGATTCTTCCGTCACCCCGGGCGTTGTTTTCTCCGGCTCTTCCGGCGCGCCGTTGGCTTTCGCCTTGCGCTCCGCTTCCAATATCTCGTCCACCGAGAATTTGTTCTCATCGTTCATGGTTTTGGGTCCTTTCTTTTTCGCCTCAGCCCTTAGCCTTGATGCCCGCGCGCTGCCGCGCAATCTCATAGCAAAGCACGCCGCAGGCCACCGAAGCGTTCAGCGAATTGATTCTGCCCTTCATCGGCAGAGAAACGATAAAATCCGATTTTTCTTTCACAAGTCTGGACACGCCGAAGCCTTCGGAGCCGACAACAAGCGCTGCCGGGCCGGAGAAATCGGTTTGGCACCAATCCGTGCCGTCCATATCCGCGGCGTATACCCAAACGCCGCGCGCTTTGATCTCCTCAAGAAATACCGCAATATTCGTCACACGCGCCACGGGGACGTATTCCACCGCGCCCGCAGAAGCCTTGCCGACCGCCGCCGTAAGGCCAACGCTGCGGCGCTTCGGGATAACAACGCCGTGTGCGCCCGCACATTCCGCCGTTCTGAGAATCGCACCGAGGTTATGCGGGTCCGCAATCTCGTCGCACACAAGGATAAACGGCGGCTCATTTCGGCTTTCCGCCAGCGCAAAAATATCCTCCACCTCGGAGAACGCGTGCACCGCCGCAATGGCGATGACACCCTGGTGGTTTTCGCCGCCGCACATGCCGTCCAGCTTACGGGAATCCACTTCCTTTACCGGGATGCCCGCCTGCTTTGCCATGCGGAGAATGGACGATACCGAACCGTTTTTCTCCCCGCGCCGCACAAGGATGCTGTCAATGGGTCTGCCCGCTTTAAGCGCCTCCGTAACGGCATTGCGCCCTGCTATGACATCTCTTTCTCTCTCGTTTTCCATGAACAAACCTATTCCTTTCCGCGGCTTCAGAACACGTCTGCGGCCGAAATTCGCAATACTATCGCAGTATATAGTAGATTATAACATACTTATATTTGCCATTGCAACCGAAACGCGCAATTTAGCGCGGTTTTTGCAGGCGGTTTTTACGCCTAAAACCGCCGTGTTTTTGGGCAGTTTTTTCGCCGCGCTCTTTTCGTCATTTTGACGGTGCTTTTGCGTGTTCATTTTGCTCGGCATAATTATTCATTCAGATTGCATATCTTCTCACATCTTGCTGTATATGAGCCGGCCTTTACATTTATACAATCTGTAATATGCACGGCAGAAGTATACACGCAGCGAGCTTTCCACAGCGTTTTCCGTTTAAGCTGTGGAAAACTCTGTGGAAAGTGTTAAAAACCCGCTTTCGGTGCTCTTTTTACTTTCCACAGCTTTTCACAATGTAAAATATTATGTAAACTATTCCGTCGAAAATACCGCTTTTTACCGTTTTTTCACAGAATACTCACTATAAACCGTATGTAAAATTTGCGTGAAAAGCCTTGTGTTTGCCCGAAAAAATGTCCCTATATATGGTGTTTTTGCGAAAAACAGCGTTTTAATCCCAAATTAGAACTATTTAGGCGAAATCCTAGGCGGCGGAATTTTCCGTTTAAGCACATTTTGTGAAAAAAAGCAAGGCGGCAGGCTTTACACGGTTGTTTTTTCACCTAAAATCGTGTAAAATGAAAATAGCGAGCAGAAAGACACCGGGAAACTGCGCACTTTTTAGACGTGTCCCACAAAAAAACGGGGCCGCACAAACCGTAAGCCACGGCAATTAAAACAAAAGACATTTTTCGGATAAACATGCACTGTATACAACTATTAAGAAAAGAGGAACCCAAAATGCGTGAAGACATTTGCTCTATACCGATCAGTGAAATTTTCGAGCCGAAGGACGGCTGCCCGTTCTGCCGCATGCGCGACATGCTCGAGGACCGCATGGCCACCTACATTACCGGCGCGGCCATGATGGAGCCCGACGTGCGCGTGGAAACGAACCGTCTCGGCTTCTGCCACCAACATTTTGAGCAGATCTTACAGCGCGGCAGCCGCCTGTCCGTCGCCCTTATTCTCGAAAGTCTCTTAGACGAAGCCGGCAAAGAGATCCTGCCCGAGGACGACAAGCTCGCGCCGAAAAAAATTCTCGCCGCCGCAGATCGCCGTGCGCACAGCTGCTTTGTCTGCGAAAACGTTGAGAAAAACATGCAGCACCTCAGCGCCACGGTTATCAAGCTATGGCAGAGTGAGCCAGAGTTCCGCACACTGTACAGCGAGCAGACGCACATCTGCCTGCCGCATTACAGCTTCATTTTGGCTGCTGCGCAGAAAATGCCGCGTAAAAACTTTCAGCCGTTTGCGGCAGAAACCAAGCGCCTTGCGAAAAACTATCTCGATACCGTCAAGGCCGACACCACCCATTTTTGCCGCATGTTCGATTACCGCAATGCGGGCGGCGACTGGGGCAATTCCCGCGATGCCATTGAGCGCGCCATCACGTATCTGACGAGCCGAGAGCCCACCGTCACCACCAAAACGGAAGGCAAAAACCGTTGATGCGCTTCACCCCGCCCGATGGCGTTTTAAACCTCGCCCAAACGCTCGACTGCGGGCAGTCGTTCCGCTTTTATCCCGTCACGCTCGAAAACAACATTCCCGCATGGCGCGGTGTGGCATTTTCCCGCGGGCTGACCGTCTATCAAGATGAAAATAACGACCTCGTTTTAGACTGCACCGCGCAGGAATTTCGTGACATTTGGTTTGATTATTTCGATTTTAACACAGATTACAAAAAGTCCCGCGAAGTGCTTTCCGCTCTGCACCCCGCGCTGAAAGAAGCCGCCGAATTCGCGGGCGGCATCCGCATTTTAAAGCAAGAGCCGTTTGAGGCGCTGTGCTCGTTCATCATCTCGCAGAACAACAACATTCCGCGCATCAAGGGCATTATAGAGCGCTTGTGTCTGCATTTCGGCGAGCCGTTTCTTTATCATAACGAGACCCGCTACGCATTCCCGACACCGAAAAAATTGGCCTCCTGCACGCCGGAAGACCTCGCTCCGCTGCGCGCGGGCTTTCGCGCGAAATATCTCATTGATGCCGCAAAGCGCATCGCTTCCGGCGAGATCGATTTAGAAGCCGTGCGCAAAATGCCTCTTCCCGATGCCAAAGCGAAATTGCAGACGATTTCAGGCGTCGGCCCAAAAGTCGCGGACTGCGCTTTGCTCTACGGTCTGCACCGCACGGAGTGCTTCCCGATGGACGTGTGGATGAAGCGCGCCGTATCGCTTTTGCCGAGGCTTTCCCCCGCAGATTTCGGTGAAAACGCCGGCATCGCGCAGCAATATTTATTCCACTATGTGCGCATGCACCCCGAGCTTTTCAAATAAATAATTCGTCCGGGACCGGCGGCAGGTCATCGGGTATCGCCGCCATACTTCTTTTTATGATCTTCGCCATTTCTTCCGGCGTTTCCGGGCAGCCGTACAAAAGCCATTTGCGCGTCACGGCAAAGTACCCCGCTTTCACAAATTCAAAATGATATTCCATGCAGTGCTCGCTCTCGATGCCGAGCCGCCGAAAAAAAGGCTTGAAGACGTTTTCAAACAGCGTCTGATAGCCTTTTTCCACTTCTGCCGTGCCAAATTTCTCAAAATATGCCCGGTAAAACGCCCTGTCGCGCTTTGCCTCGCGCAGCGTCGCCGCCACATATGCTTCGGAGAAGATATTCGGGTCGCCGTGCATCTCTTCGTGTATCCGCTCTACGGACTCCGTCCATTTCTCCCCTACGATCGCTGTTATCAGCGCGGGTATGTCCGCATAGTGCAGGTAAAACGATGAGCGGTTGATGCCCGTCGCCTCACAAATTTCCCGCACGGAAATTTGATTTGTTTTTTTATTGAGCACCATTTTCGTAAACGCCTTGCGGATGCGCCGGTCGGTCTCCGCAAAGCGCTCGTTTTTCTTTGTGTTCATTTTGCCCTCCATTAACACTACATTCATCGTGTTTTAGCGGTTGTTTTCCAGATCTCCACGTGTTATGCTTGTATTAACAGAACAAGTGTTGATTTTATAGTAGCGCATCGCAAACATAAAATCAAGGGGGGAATTTTCGTGAAAACCGAAGAACTTTTTGAGCGCGCACCCGTGTGGAAATCCATTTTCAAGATGTGCCTGCCCACCGTTGTCATTATGCTCGTCATGACCGTCTACAACATGGCCGATATGGTGTTCGTCGGGCAAACCGGCATCGCGGCACAGGTCGCCGCCGTTTCGCTCGCATCGCCGTTCTTTTTATTGCAGATGACGCTCAGCACGTGGATCGGCGGAGGCGGCTGCACGGTCATCTCCGCCGCACTCGGCGCAAAAAACACAGAAAAAGCCAAAGCAGTCGGCGCAGCATGCATACTTTTAAGCCTTGTGGGCGGCATTTTGCTCGGCGGCGCGGCGCTGCTTTTCCCAAACGCCTTCCTGCACTTTTTCGGCGCCGATGCCGCCACGTGGGACTACACCGCACAATACCTGCAAATTTTAGCCCTTGGCACGCCCGTCATCGTGTTTTCCAATGTCTTTGCAAACCTCGTCCGTGCAGAGGGGGCCGTACAGACCGCCGTCCTGCTCAACATGCTCGGCACTGTCACCAATATTATACTTGACCCGCTTTTCATCTCCGGCCTGAACCTCGGCGTACAGGGCGCGGCCATTGCGACCGTCCTTGGCAATATTTTCACCGCCTGCGGCCTGCTTTTCTATCTCCGCCGCCGCGATACCATCTTGACGCTCAACATGCGCAAAGCATTCCACATGCCACATGTCTTCCGTGAAATTTTCACGCTCGGCATTCCGGGCTCTGTCAGCAACCTTTTGATGAGTGCCGTCAACACGATCACAAATCGCATTGTCATCGCCTATGGGGCCGATACTGTTGCCGAAATGGGCGCGGGCGGCAAAGCGGGCATGATCGTCGCCATGGTCGTCATGGCCATTGCCCTCGGCGTGCAACCCATGTTCGCATATCTTTACGGCGCGGGCAACACCGCCCGCCTGCGCGAGACTTTCCGCAAAAGCGGCATTTTGGCGGTCTCTCTCGGCATCGTGTTAAGCGTCGTCTGCTTCATTTTCCGCTTTCCTATCTGCGGCCTGTTCTTAAAGGACGAAGCTCTCGTCGCTTCCGCCGCGCACATCACGGCGCTCGGCCTCCTCGGCATGCCGCTTATCGGTGTGTATTACCTTGCGGTCAACTACCTCCAGTCCGTCGGCAAAGCGGCGCAGGCTTCCGTGCTTTCCGTTCTGCGGCAGGGCGCCGTTTATGTACCGCTTCTGCTTTCGCTCCATGGTCTGTTCGGCCTTTTCGGCGTGTTTTATGCCGCACCCGCCGCCGATATTTTCTCCACACTTTTAGCCGTCTTCCTCCTTTACCGCGCCATAAAAAAAGATCTCGTCTCCGCAAAGCCGCATTCGCCCGCAAAAGTCGAAAATCCCCTCTAAAAATCAACTGAATTTTCATATTCTGTCCATGACTTTTTCCCTCGCTTCTGTTATACTTTAATATAGAAACCAACGCAGCATAAGGAGACGGTACGATGGGCGCATTTGTAGAATTTGAAAATGTATCGAAAATTTATAAAACCGGCGACGTAGAGGTGCACGCCTTAACCGATGCAAGCTTTGAAATTCAAAAGGGCGAATTCTGCGTCATCGTCGGTGAATCCGGCGCGGGAAAAACGACGCTTTTAAATATCCTCGGCGGCATGGATACGCTGTCTAAAGGCACCGTCCGCATGGACGGACGCGACATCAGCCACTTTAACCGCACCCAGCTTGAAAACTATCGACGCTATGACATTGGCTTTGTCTTCCAGTTTTATAACCTTATCCCGAATTTAACGGCGCTCGAAAACGTGGAAATTGCGGCACAGCTGTGCACCGATGCCATCCCCGCCGAAGACGTGCTCCGCGCCGTCGGTCTCCATGACCGCATGCAGAACTTTCCCGCACAGCTCTCGGGCGGTGAACAGCAGCGTGTTTCCATTGCCCGCGCACTTGCCAAAAAACCGAAGCTCCTTCTGTGCGACGAGCCCACCGGCGCACTCGATTACGAGACCGGCAAATCTATTTTAAAGCTTTTGCAGGATACCTGCCGCCGCGACGGCATGACCGTCGTCATCATCACGCACAATGCGGCGCTTGCCGCCATGGCAGACCGCATCATCCGCGTAAAAAGCGGCCACATTTACTCCGTTCGCATGAACGAGCACATCACGCCCGTGGAACAGATTGAATGGTAACGCGAAGGGAGCCGGAAAACGCATGACAAAAGCACTCAGAAAAAACACGCGGCGCAGCATTTCGGGCAGCCTTGGGCGGTATATCGCTATCCTGCTCATCATTATGCTGGGTGTGGCGTTTCTCACGGGTCTGCGAGATACCCGTCCCATCATGTCCGCCACCGAGACCGCCTATGTGAAAAATACGAAACTCTACGATCTTCGCCTCATCTCCACCATCGGCTTTGATGCGGACGACGTTGCCGCCGTGCAGAAAGCCGACGGTGTGGTTGCCGCCGCAGGCAGTGTGAATGCCGATTTCATCTGGCAGCACGACAACAAAGAGCGCGTTTACCGTGCACATATGCTGACAGATAACATCAATGAGCCTATGCTCACTGCCGGACGTATGCCTGAAAACGGCAGTGAGTGCCTTATAGATTCCAGTCGCTTTTCGGAAGACATGATTGGACAAACGATCGAAATTTCCGACTCCAACGACGAAGATACGAAGAAAAACTTCAAATACAGCACCTACACCGTGGTCGGCCTTGCAGATTCTCCGCTGTACATCCACACGCTGCGCGGCACCACGTCGCTTGGCAACGGCACGCTGCAGGGCTTCGTTCTCATCCCGGAGGACGGCTTCGATTTCGAGTATTACACAGAATTATACGTTACCTGCACCGATGAATTCCCGCTATACAGCGACGATTACGACGATTACATCGATACGTTCTCCGATACTGTCGAAACCGCCGCCACCGCTTCCGTCAACGCGCGTTTTGATCGTCTCACGTCCGACGGCAAAGCCGAAATTTCAGACGCCGAGAACGAACTGAACGACAAAAAAGCCGAAGCCGAAACGGAGCTTGCCGACGCCAAAGCACAGCTTGACGATGCAAAAGAGACCATCACCTCCGGCGAAGCGGAACTTGCCGACGCGAAAAAGCAATTGGACGATGCCAAAGTACAGTTGGATGCAGGCGCAGAGCAGATTCAGCCCGGCTTCACTTCGTGGGAAAGCGCCCTGCAAAGCGGCTTTGACGCATATTACAGCGGCAAGCAGCAATTAGAGGATGCCCTTGCGGAGAGCCAGGCGCAGATCGATGCCGGTTACGCGCAGCTGCAGGAAAACGAAAAGCTCTATACTGAAAAATATGCCGAATTCACATCCGGCAAAGAGCAGTATGAAGCGGGTCTTGCCGCCGCAAAGGACGCCCGCACACAAATTGATGCCGCACGCGCCGACTTAAACGAGAAAAAAGCGCAGCTCACGGCGGGCTTTGCCGCACTCGACGAAGCGCAGGCGCAGCTTGATGCCGTAAAAGATATGCTCGACCCGGCAGAAGCCGAAGCGCAGCAAACGGCGCTCGATATGCAGCGCGCCGCTTTGAATCAAAATCAGACGCAGCTCGACGATGCCGAAGCCGTATTAAACGAACAGGATGCCGCCCTCACCGCGCAGGAAGCGCAGCTCACAGAGACCGGCAAGCAGCTCGATGAAGCCGAAACCGCTCTCTCGCAAATGCGCACGTTGCTCGATGTCGGCCAAAACGATTACACCGACGGCATAGCACAACTTGAATATCAGAAAAAAACACAAACCGCAAAGCTTGACGAAGCGTATAACTCGCTCATCACGTTTCAAAACGGCATCAAAGAGTACAACGAGGGCCTCGCTTCGTACAACGACGGCGTAAAAGAGCTTGCCGACGGCAAAGCCGAATACGAAGACGGCCTTAAAGACTACGAGGACGGCAAAAAGGAATTTGACGAGCAAATTTCCGACGCCAAACAGAAAATCGCCGACGCCAAACAAGAGCTCGCCGATTTAAAGAAGCCGGAGCTCTACGTTTTAACGCGCGACGCAAACGCCGGCTACGTCTCATTTGAAAGCGACTCCACCATCGTCGAAAAGCTCTCGGGGCTCTTCCCCATTTTCTTCTTCCTCATCGCGGCGCTCGTCTGCTCCACCACCATGACCCGCATGATCGACGACGAACGCACACAGATCGGCACGCTCCGCGCGCTCGGATACAGCCGCGGCTCCATCCTCGCAAAATACCTGCTCTATTCCGGCAGCGCCGCCGCACTCGGCTGTGTCATCGGCTATTTTGCGGGCGGCTATGTTTTCCCGTTCGTCATCTGGACGGCCTACGGCATGCTGTATAGCATTCCGGGTTTCGTCATACTGTATGACCCCGTGCTGTTTGTCATCGCGCTTGCGGCGTCGCTTTTATGCTCGGCGGGCACCACATATTTAGCCCTGCGCATCGAAATGCAGAACATGCCTGCAAACCTCATCCGCCCGAAGACCCCGGCCGCCGGAAAACGCATTTTCCTCGAGCGCATCACGCCGCTGTGGAAGCGCCTGAAATTCCTGCACAAGGTCTCCCTGCGCAACATTTTCCGCTTTAAAAAGCGCATGATCATGATGATTCTCGGCATTGCGGGCTGCACCGCGCTGGTGCTCACCGGCTTCGGTATCCATGATTCCGTCGCGAACATTGCAAACTTCCAGTTTGATGATATTCAAAAGTACGATGTCAGCGCCCAGTTCTCCGATACGCTGATCGAAGATAAAATCAACGAAGTCGAAAGCGACCACAAATCGGAACTTGACGCCGCCACCGCCGTGCAGATGACCTCCGGTGACGTCACAGGCGACAGCATCACAAAATCCGCTTACATCGTCGCGTCCGACGACCCCGCCATCACCGACATTTTCGATCTGCATATCGACGGTGAGACCGTACCCTACCCCGGCAAAGGCGAAGTGCTGCTCACCGAAAAACTCGCCGAACTCACCGATATCAAAACCGGCGATACCGTCACCGTCTCCGTTTCGGACACGGAAAAAGCCGAGCTCAAGGTCGCGGGTTTAGTTGAAAACTACGTGCAAAATTACCTCTACATGACGGGAGAAACGTACGCCATGGTCGCCGATAAGGGCTACGAGCCGAAAACGCTCCTGCTGCGCGTAAACGACAGCGCAGACGAATATGCGCTTTCCGCCGCACTCTCCAAAACGGACGGCGTATCCTCCGTTTCCGTCGTCACCGATACGCGCAATATGATCGACCAAATGATGCAGAGCCTAAACTATGTCGTCGCGCTCGTGCTCATTTCCGCCGGCGCACTCGCGTTCATCGTCCTGTTTAACCTCGGCAACATCAATCTGACCGAACGCGTCAGGGAAATTGCCACCATCAAGGTGCTCGGCTTCCATTCCAAGGAAACCGGCGCGTATGTGTTCCGTGAAAATATCATTTTGTCCATGATGGGCATCGTCGTCGGCCTGCCGCTCGGCGTTCTGCTGCACACATTTGTGCTCATGCAGATCCGCGTCGATATGGTCTCTTTCAAAGCTGTCATCGCACCCGTCAGCTTCCTTTTGACCGTTGTCATGGTCGTGCTGTTCACGGTTATCACCGACCTCGTCATGCGCAAGAAAATCGCCAAAATCGACATGGCGGAATCCTTAAAATCGATCGAATAAACCTATACCACCGAAGAGCTCCTGAAGCTGCCGAATTCATTCCTCCCCGAGAACTGCGACTGCTACGGAAGCTACACCGCACTACTGCGCGAAAAAACGAAGTAAACATTTTTCGTAAAATTCTTGCCGCAATTCCCTCGGTTTTCTCCGTTTTGAACTATTATGAAGCGAGCGAAAATCCTGTATAATAGAAACCGTTAAATGGTTTATATTGGAAACGCACATTCCTCCCGAATGATAACGAACAACACATTGGCAGGCCCTTTATCAAAGTGCCGCTTTCAGTTTATCATTCAGGAGGAATTTTTATGCCCAAAAACAAAGTACAGGACGCTGTTTTCACCGCTATCATGGCTATTATCATGGTCTACGGCATGATTGTCTACAATGTCGCGCTGAACACCGGCGGTGTCACAAGCGAAACCTTTCTGCTCGCTCTGCACGAGCTGCCCATTATGGCGCCGATCGCGTTTATTCTGGAATTTTTCGTCGTCGGCAAGCTTGCAAAACGCCTCGCGTTTTCGTTCATGAAACCTACAGACCGCCCGCAGTTCATCACCTACGCTATCTCGCTGATGATTGTGTGCATCATGTGCCCGGCGATGAGTCTGGTCGCAACGCTGCTGTTCAAAGAGCCGAGCTTTGGGATGTGGGTACATACTTGGGGCTGCAATATGCCCATGGCGCTGTGCTGGCAGATGTTGTACTGCGGCCCGCTGGCCCGTGCCATCTTCCGGCTGGTGTTCCGCCGTGGGGAAAAGCAGGCCATGTAAGGCGGTTTGCCTGCGATTCTATAATAAATATGTATAAGAAATATACATAAGATGCCGCAAAAACATACCGGGAAAGATACCTATACGTTTTTTATATACCTGATATATAAAAGCTATACGGTACGGCTGTTTTTGCGGAAATATTTCCCAAAACCGGGAGAATACGTCTGCAAAGCACTGGAAAAATCCAAGAAGATTGTACAGATTATATGCTTTTTTAACTTGCAATTGTGCACCCTGTACAACAGTTTTGTTTTGTCGGTGCAATGCTACCGGGTAAAATGTAGAATGTGCACAAATACCCTTGCCAATTTTGTGCAA
>OLQA01000638.1_pt1 | contig 33098 bp, 30 predicted proteins | sample 1673151 | NCBI WGS metagenome assembly OLQA01 (sample SAMEA3136760, study PRJEB25190) | human gut metagenome | biome: human gut; feature: human-associated habitat; material: faeces | place: Austria | collected 2013
TACTGCGCCGGGCATGCCCGGCCCCTACGCTAAACGTTGGGGTTATATTCATCCAAATTCCATTTCAATGGATTTTCCCGAATATATCTTTTTATTTCCAGATATGCGGCTTCATCCCGGATGACATGGTCGTAAAATGACCGCTGCCACAACGGAACACCCGGATGTTCCATGTGGAACATCTTGGATACATACGCCTTATAGCTGCCCACCACTGCGGATAAATCTTTTACGCCCTGCGGAAAAATCAAAATCACATGCACATGATTGGGCATGACCACATATTCGTCCACGGTCACTTCCGGGAAATGCTCCGGTATGGCTGTTATCCCCTGCGCGGCCATTTGGCCGATGCCGTTTTGCTCGCCTGCCGCGCCAAACACACATTGCTTATGATGCGTGCATACCGTCACAAAATAATGATTTGCGGTTTTATAATCGTAATTTTGCAAACGGGGATTTTGGCGCGGACGAAGAATTTTGTAATCCATGGTGTATGACCCACAAACAGGCGGTATTTTTTATGCGGCGGGCCGGTCATGCCCGGCCCCTACATGGACGGCGTATGATGTATCACACATCCAAATTCGCGTACTTTGCGTTCTTCTCAATAAACTGCCGTCTCGGCTCGACCTGCTCGCCCATCAGGATGCTGAACGCCTCGTCCGCACGCTCGGCATCCTCGATTTTGATCTGCACGATAACGCGGTTGTCGGGGTTCATCGTGGTCTCCCACAGCTGGTCGGGGTTCATCTCGCCCAGACCTTTGTAGCGGTTGACCTTCGCGCCGGGCATTTCGGCGCTCAACAGCTTCATTTCGTCGTCGTTGTAGGCGTACTTGACGGTCTGGCCCTTCTGCAGTTTGAACAGCGGCGGCTGGGCGACGTAGACATAGCCGTGGTCGATCAGCGGGCGCATATAGCGGAAGAAGAAGGTCAGCAGCAGCGTTCTGATATGCGCGCCGTCGACATCGGCATCCGCCATGATAACTATCTTGTTGTAGCGAAGCTTTGTTATATCAAACTCGTCGCCGATTCCGGTGCCGAGGGCTATGACAATAGGCATGAGCTTCTCGTTGCCGATAACTCTGTCGAGTCTCGCCTTTTCGACGTTGAGCATCTTGCCCCAGAGGGGAAGAATCGCCTGGAAGCGTCTGTCGCGTCCCTCTTTTGCGGAGCCGCCTGCGGAATCTCCCTCGACGATGTAGAGCTCTGTGCGCTCGGCGTCGCGCTCGGTGCAGTCGGCAAGCTTGCCGGGCAGGGAGTTTGAATCGAGCACGGACTTGCGGCGAGCCAGTTCGCGCGCCTTTCTCGCAGCCTCTCTCGCGCGCGAGGCGTCGAGAGCCTTCGAGAATATCGCCTTTGCGACTGCGGGATTCTCTTCAAAATAGGTCATCAGCTTCTCATAGACCGTTGTCGAGACGAGTTGGGTTATATCGGTGTTGCCGAGCTTGCCCTTTGTCTGTCCCTCGAACTGCGCCTCGGTGAGTTTGACGCTGATAACGGCAGTCAGTCCCTCGCGGACATCGTCACCCGAGAGCTTCTTGTCGCCGTCTTTGAGAATGGAATATTTGCGTCCGTAGTCGTTGAAAACGCGGGTCAGAGCGGTCTTGAAGCCGGTCTCGTGAGTACCGCCGTCAACGGTGTGGACGTTGTTTGCAAACGAGAGCATTGTCTCGTTGTAGCTGTCTGTATACTGCATGGCGATCTCCGCGCTTCTGTCGCCGTGCATGGCGGAGAAGTGGATCGGCTTTTCATGCAGGGGAGTCTGACCGCGGCTTGTGGTCAGATATTCGACGAAGCTCGAAAGTCCGCCTTCGTAGCAGTAAGTGCGCTCGATAATATTCTCGCTGTCGCGCCTGTCCGCAAGGGTTATGCACAGTCCCGCATTGAGGAACGCAGACTCGCGCAGGTGTCTTTCAAGGGTCTCGAAATCATAGACCGTGGTCTCGCGGAAAATCTCGGGATCGGGCTTGAAGCGTATAGTCGTGCCGGTCGCCGACGATGTGCCTATCTCCTTGAGGTCATAGTCGGGATGACCGCCGTTCGAGAAGCGCTGCTGATAGACATGGCCGTTCTGCGCAACTTCAACTTCGAGCCACTCGGACAGGGCGTTGACGACGGACGAACCGACGCCGTGCAGACCGCCGGAGACCTTGTAGCCGTTGCCGCCGAACTTACCGCCGGCGTGCAGGACGGTCAGAACGACCGTCACGGTGGAGATGCCCATCTTTTCGTTCATGCCCACGGGGATACCGCGTCCGTTATCCTTGACGCTGATAACATTGCCCGGAAGTATCTCAACATCGATATTCGTGCAGAAGCCCGCGAGAGCTTCGTCTATGGAGTTGTCGACTATCTCATACACAAGGTGGTGCAGGCCGCGCGGACCCGTCGAGCCGATGTACATACCGGGGCGCTTGCGGACCGCCTCAAGTCCCTCAAGAACCTGAATCTGGCTCGCGTCGTATTCCTCGGTGACCTTTGTATTCATATCCTTGTCAAGCTCAATGTCTTCGTCGAGCACGAGCTCGTCCTGATTCTCGGCGTTCTCTTCAAGGATCTCGTTGTTCTCATTGTTATCCAAAGCTTTCATCCTCCTTCTCCAAAGCTATAAAAACGAAGTTACTGATTCGTCAGGGTGGAGAACATGTTCTTTTTCTTCTTTTTCTTTTTGGGCTTGTACTTCGGCGGATTTTCGAGCCTCATTCTCGCGCTCTTGGACTTTGCGAGATACTTGTTGACCTGGACAACGGGAGAGATCATGTCCGCGCTCATGTAGTCAACGCAGTTTGCGAGCAGATCCTGATCGTTGTTGAGCTCGCCGAGGACGGTGACGGCTATGATGCTCTGAATCTCGTTCGTGCCGTCGTCATAAATCTCGTTGAGGAGATTGAAGAGCTTTCTCATCTTCTGCGGGTCGTTCTCTTTTATGACCTTGATAACCACGGGAGCAGCGTGATTCTTGAAGAAATCCTCGGGCAGGAACTCGCCGTAGGTCTCAATATTCTTTCTGTATTCGTCGCGCAGCTCGGGATAGATAACGCTCAGACGGTTTGCGAAGGTGTTCGCGTCATAGCACGCCTCGCCGCTCTTCGCCGCAGCCTTAGACACGGGGGTGGGGAGCTTCACTTTCTTTTTATCGGCTGTGCCGTTCTTGCCGAAGCTCTCTTCGATAAGCTCGGCATACTCGTCCGAGATAAACTTGATGTCCTTGTCGTCGGCGGTCTCAACGTCGAGCAGAGAGTGAGCGATCTTCGCGAAGTCGGTCTCGTTCGCACCCTCTTTCTGCGCCCAGAGCAGGGCTATCTTGTTGTCGTAGTGCTCGATACGCAGAGCCTTGTTGTCGCCGGAAAAATCCATAACGGCGCGTCCGCTCGTGACGGAGACGGGGATACCGTCTGAGATATCTGCGGGAGTGGTGATTCTGAAGCCGCACTTGGTGAGGGTCGGCTCGAGGTTCTTGTAGATGTCGTTCATCGCTATACGGATATCGATCATAACTGTTCTCCTTAAAAAATACTCTGCACAGAGTATATATTATATATACTAATATAATATATCATAATGTCGGCGCGTTTGCAATGCTCTAACAGAAAAATAACGCACCCGTTTTCAAATAAAACGGGTTGACGAAAGGCGTATAACTGTGGTATTATAAAAAATCAAAAGAACGAGGTTTTTCATAGCCTCAGAGCAAGAAAGAAAAGGACTTTTCCGATGGAAAAAAAGGTGTTTATAAACATTGAGGACAGCCACTCCGGGCATGACGACAGCTACTCGTCGCAGACGAGCACGCAGGGCGTTCTGCGCCTGCTCGAAAACGGCTACGAGCTCTCATATGAAGAGCCTGCCGCCGAGATGGAGGGCTGCGTGACCACCCTGCTCATAGAGGACGGCGGACTCGTCACAATGACGAGAAACGGTGCATATACTACACAGATGGTCATGGAGCGCGGCAGGCGTCATGTCTGCCACTACGCGACACCGTTCGGCGATATGCTCCTCGGCATATTCGCCAAAAAGGTCGAGTCGTCCGTGACGGAGGAGGGCGGCGAGCTGCTGCTCAACTACACTATCGATGTCAACGCGGATCTCGCCGCGTCGAACGAGCTGAAGATAACGGTCAGCGGACAGTAAAAATGACGGTTTGCCCGCAGAAACTGCGGTTACACGAAAGGATGGATAAATTTTATGTCAGTGCTTGTAAAACAGGTCGAGGATAAGCTCTGCGAGCTTGTCAGGGACGCCGCGAAAAAGGCGATGGCGGCAGGTGAGCTGCCCGAAGCCGAGCTCACGGATTTCAAGGTCGAAATCCCGGCGGACAGAAAGAACGGCGACTACTCCACAAACGCCGCCATGGCGTGGGCGAGAGCTTTCAGACGCGCGCCCGCTATGATAGCCGCGGTTATAACAAAGAACATTGACCTCGAGGGCACCGCATTCTCATCCTGCGAGGCGGCGGGTCCCGGATTCATAAACTTCCGTCTCGCCGACCGCTTCTATTCGGAGATTCTTATGGATATCCGCAAGAAGGGCAGCGACTACGGCCGCTCCGACTTCGGCAAGGGCGAAAAGGTAAATATCGAATTCGTCTCCGCCAATCCGACGGGTCCGATGCACATGGGCAACGCCCGCGGCGGCGCTCTTGGCGACTGCCTCGCGGCGGTCATGGACTTTGCGGGCTACAATGTCAGCCGCGAATTCTATATCAACGACGCCGGCAATCAGATCGATAAATTCGCCCTCTCGCTCGATATCCGCTATCAGCAGATATACAAAGGCGCCGACGCGCCCGAGCTGCCCGAGGACAGCTACCACGGAGAGGACATAGCCGTGCGCGCCAGGGAATTTGCCGATGTCTACGGCGACAAATATATCTCCGAGAGCGAGGAAGTCCGCCGCAAGGCGCTCGTCGATTTCGCGCTGCCGAAGAACATCGACTCGATGCACGAGATACTTTCAAAATACAGGATAGAATACGACACATGGTTCAAGGAGAGCACCCTGCACAACGGCACGGAGCTTCGCGACACAATAGAGCTGCTCAAAGAAAAGGGACTCACCTACGAGCTTGACGGTGCGCTGTGGTACAAGAACATCGAGGTTCAGACAAAGCGCCTGCTCGCCCAGGGCAAAACGCAGGAGGAGATCGACAAGCTCGGTCTCAAGGACGATGTTCTTATCCGCCAGAACGGAAATCCGACCTATTTCGCGGCGGATATCGCCTATCACCGCAACAAGCTTGCGATAAGAAAATTCGACAGAGCTATCGACATCTGGGGTGCAGACCACCACGGCCATGTTGCGAGAATGAAGGGCGCGCTCGACGCGCTGGGTCTTGACGGAGACAGACTCGACATAGTTCTCATGCAGCTCGTGCGCCTGACGAGAAACGGCGAAGTCGTGCGTATGTCCAAGCGTACCGGCAAGGCGATAACCCTTGTCGACCTGCTCGAAGAGATACCGATAGACGCGGTGCGTTTCTTCTTCAATCTCCGCGAGCCCGCAACGCAGATGGAGTTCGACCTCGATCTCGCAATAGCCGAGAATTCGCAGAACCCGGTTTACTATTGCCAGTACGCCCATGCGAGAATTTGCAGCATCCTGAGGAAGCTCAAGGAGCAGGGCTGCGATATCCCCGAGTGCACGCCCGAGCAGCTCGACCTGCTCACCGCACCCGAGGAGCGCGAGATAATCAGGCACTTAGCGTCGCTCACCGACGAGATTGCCCTCTCCGCGAAGAACTACGATCCCGCGCGCATCACGCGCTACTGCATAGACCTCGCTACCCTCTTCCACAAGTTCTACAACGCCTGCCGCGTCAACTGCGACGACAAGAACCTGAGCGCGGCGAGAATATATCTGTGCCTGTGCGTCAAAGAGGTTCTCAAGAACATCCTGACACTGCTCAAGATAAGCGTACCGGAGAGAATGTAAAAAAACAGAATCAAAAAATCATTCCGCAGGGGCCCGGCGTTCCTGCGGAATATTAAAATGCGGAGTTTTTCCTGCATACAAGCGGCGCAAGGCTGTAATCGAGCGATTGTAGAGGCGGGTATCATCCACCCGCGAAATTATCACAATTTTATTAGCATACATTTGTAGGGTGCGGCGACTCGACGCACCGCTGCCGCGTGAGCGGCACGAAATCATTTCGGCGCCTGTATCCGCATACCTGCATATTACCCCGGAGGTTATCATGACAAAGCTTCTGATAAAACTCTTTATCAAGGACAGCGAAAAAACCGACGACCCTGCCGTGCGCTCGCGCTACGGAACCCTCAGCGGCATTGTCGGCATACTGTGCAACATTCTGCTGACCGCGGCAAAATTCATTGTCGGCTCGGTAACGGGCAGTATAGCCATAACGGCGGACGCCGCGAACAACCTCTCGGACGCTGGCTCGTCCGCCGTCACGCTCGTCAGCTTCCGTCTGGCAAATAAGCCCGCCGACGACGAGCACCCGTTCGGTCACGGCAGAATAGAATATGTCTGCGCGCTGATAGTCTCGTTTATTATCCTGCTCATGGGCGGCGAGCTGATCCGCTCATCGGTAGACAAAATTCTTCACCCGGAGCCGCTCCAGTTCAGCATGACTGCACTCATAGTGCTCATCGCCTCGATCGGGGTCAAAATATGGATGGCGGTTTTTAACAGAAATATCGGCAAAAGGATAAACTCGACCGCCGTCGGAGCGGTCGTTATGGACAGCGTCAGTGACACCGCGGCGACGACTGTATCTATGATAGCCCTTATTCTCTCGAAATTTACCTCTGTGCCGCTCGACGGATACATGGGAATAGTAGTAGCCCTGTTCATCATCGCGACCGGAATAGGCATATTCAAGGACACGATGAACGAACTGCTCGGCGCGCCCGCTTCGCCGGAGACGGTGCAGGAGATCGAGAACGACATTCTCTCATACGAGGGCGTTATCGGCGTCCACGACCTCATGGTTCATGACTACGGACCGGGCAGAATGTTCGCCTCCGCCCATGTCGAAGTGCCGTCCGACTGTGACATAATGGCGTGCCACGACACCATAGACCGCATCGAGCGCGACATAAAGAAGAAATTCGCCATAAACATTGTCCTGCATATGGATCCGATAGTCGTTGATGACGAACATATAAACGCCCTGCGCGAAAAGGTCGGCGAGCTGATAAAGGAAGTTGACCCGAGATTCACGATGCACGACTTCAGAATGGTGGAAGGTCCTACGCACACCAACCTCATTTTCGACCTCGTCGTGCCGCACAAATATCCGTTCACGAAAGGGCAGATAAAAGAGCTGATAAGCGACAAAATATCGACCGAGATCGGCGAGAACTACTACGCCGTTATGACCGTAGAAAACAGCTTCGTCGAAGACGAGAGAAAGCGAGGGCAACACAATGGGAAACATTGAAAAGACTGAACTTACCGTGATGTGCATGATCTGCGACGGCACGAAGATACTCGTGCAGGACAGAGTGAATAAGGACTGGCCGGGCGTAACCTTCCCCGGCGGTCATGTTGAGCCGGGCGAGGCGTTCACCGACGCCGTGCGCCGCGAGGTTAAAGAGGAGACGGGACTTGATATCTTCCGCCCGACGGTATGCGGAATCAACGATTTTATCAGCGACGACGGCACGCGCTACATAGTGCTGTTTTTCCGCGCCGACCGCTTCAGCGGCGAGCTCAAAGACTCCGACGAAGGCAGAGTATTCTGGATCGAGCGCGACGAACTGACGCAGTATAAGCTCTCGCAGGATTTCATCGACATGGTTCATGTCATGGAAAACCCGTCGCTGACCGAGTTTTTCTATGAGCGCGACGGTGAAAATTGGAAGAAGAGAATAATATAAACCCGTATTCAAAGCAAAAAAATCCTGCCTGCGGTTTTTCCGTGGGCGGGATTTTGATTTTGTGGGGAGAAACAATCTTTCCGTTGTTTACAGATATGTAGACTTCAAAATCAGGCGGTATATAAAATAAACTTTGCGAAAATTCTGTGCCGCTATCGCGGCATCGGTGCGTCGAATTGCCGCACCCTACAAGTTTCACATCAATAAAATTGTGCAAACTTCGCGGGCGGATAACATCAGCTTCAGCAAGGTTGTGATGATTTCCAATATTACGGTGATTGACCGTTGCCGATACTTATATCCGCAAATTCCTATCCGCCTAATACTCACAGCCCATCAGCAGCCTTTCACCTCCTCCGAGCATTTACATTTTGGAAAAAATATGCTATAATGCGGACACAAAACTCTGGGGAGAGATAATAAGATGATAAGATTGGCATCGGGCGGCGACGCGGCGGAGCTTGAGCTCCTCAACGCAGAGTTCAACGGCAAGGGCAAGACTACGGAAGAAAGCATTCGCGCCTCGCTTCTTACAAACAGGCGCGAGATTGTCATCGTTGCGGACGGCAACGGAGGACGGCTCGCCGGCTTCGTCTGCGTTCAGCTGAAAAAATCGTTCTGCTACGAAGATTTTATGCCCGAGATAACGGAGGTCTATGTCCGTCCCGAGTATCGCGGGCGGGGCGTCGCGCGGGAAATGTTGACCTTCGCGCAGGAATACTGCAAAAAAATATACCCGCTCCACAGCTTCGAGCTGTTGACGGGCAGCGATAACACTGCCGCGCAAAAGCTCTACTCCGCCATCGGCTTCGAGTGCAGCGGCGAAATGCATATGTCAAAGCAGGTAAAATAATTTGAGAGAATCGCAGGAACAGAGCTATGAGAATAATAAATACTTTTGATAAAATACCCGTCTGCTTTAAGAACAGCGCCTTTGATTTGGATGCATGGAGAGTATACGCCCGTGCGATTTCGCCGGAGCTTGGCGAAAAATGCGAACGAGATTCGAGGGAATATGATTTCAATAACGACGTGCTGCCCGTAGTCAATAACGTGCTGCTCAATAAGGCTGCCGAGCTTTCGGAAATGCTCGCTGCGTGGGCTGAACAATCCGAGAAATATCATAACGGCGACATTAACCGTGACGAATATGACAAGTGGCGCTACAATTATCCGAAGTATGATGAAACTTCCGGTTTTGTAAAAGTGCCTTCTCAACAATTCAGCGATGCTATGTTAGAAGCGTTTAAGGATAGGTTGAAGAACGATTAAAAATGATAAAACAAAAAGAGCTATCAGACTTTCAAAAATCTGATAGCTCTTTACTTTTACAATAATTCAAATTATGTTGCCATTTTGTTGCCAAAAAGCATATACAATCGGCAAAAGCTCAGTAAAATAAGGCTTTTTCACGGGTGTGAAATTATTCCCACTCGACAAAGCCTAATCAATTTTGCTTAGAGATTATTCTCTGTCGTATTCGTGGCGCTTTTGATTATTTGATGTATCCATATTATCCTGCCTATATGGGCTAATGTTATCAGTTTGTTATCGGGGTTGATAACACTTACCCTGTAGCTATGGATAATAGCAATCTATACCACTTCAAATTATAAGCGTTTTTGCTTAGAAAAGCAAGAGATTTTGTATTATTATCAAACATATAGGCGTAGGTGGTTCATTCAGGAATTAATACATCTCCATCGGAGATTGTTGCCTTAAATACCGAAATTGCACCTGCAATGGTATTACCTCTGGTCTTATCAATTTCGCCTTCATAGGAAATCTGTACTGTATCACCAACCTTGACAATTCCATAATCTACATAACGGGAGATGCGAAGGTCATTTAGCAGAACCTTGTAGGTGATACCGTCTGTCGGATTCTTGCACAGGATAGAATCATCCACCACGATATATTCTTCTGTAATCTCAATGATTGTACCGGCTACCGAGTTTCTGTACGGTTCATACTCTACTTCAGTGGAATTCTCTTTCGCATAATGGATAATCCTGCTTGCAGCATCCTTGCCGATGTTGAATAGATACTGCCAATTAAATGCGTTTGTCCACAGATAGCCGTCTTCCGTCACATACAGAGCAACTTTGTAAACACCAAGAGCTTCGGAAGTAATCGTAAAACTGAGGTAACTTCTGTCACCAGCCGTCCATGTTTGATCTTCAACGAAAGGGGCGTTCCTACATTCGGACAGAACTTCCCACACATAATCGTCACTGCTCAATGCAAAATGTTTGCTATCAGGAGTATTGTCTCCCTCAGAAAAGCGCTGAAGCTCCACGACCCCGGACAGATTTACGGCATCCATAAGCTCACCAAGGGTGTTCGGAGGAGCATACTCGTCATTTTGAAAGACATAATAACTGTCCTCCATCTTTACGGCTATAAACTGACTTTGAGCAATATCCTTCAATGCATATGCTTCAAACTCGGCAGAATATTTTTTTCCATTATTGACTTCATCATATCCAACCACAGTGTAGTTGCCAATACTCTCGCCAATCCATGTTTCTGATACCGCACGGCCTTTTCCATGATACTCAATACCGTCAATTTTGACATTCCTATATTTTTCATATACAGTCTGATACTCCCATGGCCATACAATTGCAGATTCGCTGGCTCGGATAGAAAAGTCCTTGTATCTGCCGTCGGTTCCCTCCGGTGTTACATTTTCCCGAAATAGCGATGGGAGGATTGCTGCCCCTGCAATTACAAGCACTGCAAAGCATGCTGCCAAGGAACCCCATTTTAACCAATGTTTCTTATTTTTCGCCTTGCACTTAGCTGCGCCGGCGACAAGATCGTCATCAATTTGCCCGATGGCATTTGCGATTCTCGGTGTTTTCATATTTCAACGCCCTCCTTAATCAAGTAATCTTTTAGCTTGTTTCGGGTGTAGAACAACATATTTTTGACCTTACTCTCAGTAAAAGAATAGCGCTTTGCAATCTCCCTTATAGAATCGAAATAAAAATACTTGCGGATGAAGACATTTCTGACATATTCCTCCTGACTGCGAAGAAACGTACTGATCAGCTCACCTACATCCTCGTCGCTCACATCGGGGGCATATCGTTCATCCGGCAATACTGCCGCAAGCTCGTCCAAGGATAAAATGATCTCCGCTGACCGTTTCTTTCGCTTCATAAACTCCAGTCGCTTCAAAGAGAGATTTCGTGCAATCTTGCAGATAAAGGGCATGAAATTGTGCGGTCTTGTAGGCGGAATGGTGTTCCACACACTCACATAAGTATCATTAACGCATTCCTCAGAATCTTCGTGATTATTTAGAATGTTATAGGCAATACTGTGGCAAAGTTTTCCGTACTTTGCATCCGTCTCCTTGATCGCCTGTTCATCTCTATTAAAATAGAGTTCTATGATTCTCAGATCATCCATGTTGTTCACCTCCCTCATTTGACCTAAAAGCGCTTTCACCTATTAAGTACGTTTTTTGAGGCGATGGTCTTAAAAAATAACTCTTTTAGAATTGTACCATAAATCTTTGATTTCTCGGTCATATACATAAAAACGGCGGCGAGGAAAACCTTGCCGCCGCTCCGGCTTAACTGTAAATCAGTTCTGCATTTACGATTTCCGTTGCACGATTACAGATATTATTCATCTTCTGCACCCAAAATATCGTATCGGTGTTTCAAGCTTTTTAGTTCAAGTGTAAGCTGCAATAACCCTGCCAACGACAAAAACCCCGTACTGACTTTAATCCGTCAGTACGGGGTTTAATGTTAATATGGCATTTTTGCGAGCCACAAGATATTACTTTTTACTCACAAACCACTCGATACACACGATAAAGGGTACCGAGCAGAATCTTATCAAAATCTTATCAACGGGCTCTTTGAAAACCTTGAAACCCTTGATATTACTGGGTTTTCAGACTTTTTCGATTTATTCCCACTCGCCAAGTGGAAACGCACTCTAAACTTTTTTGTATAGACTGTTTGATTTCATTTGACTTTATTTGATACCAATTATCCCAATCCTATGGGGTATCCGACTTTCTGCTATCAAAAAGCTATCAGGGGATGCTATCAATAGCGGAAATTTTGATCTAGCACCACACGATAAGTTCCTTGAAAACGCTTACACAATTGATTTTAGCTTTTGAGATAAGCTGGATCAAGGACAGTAGCAATGAAAGAAACAAACTCACACGCTGATTTATATTTCGTGTATATTTCCTCTACAGTTGTGTTTACATCATATTCTGCAAAGTTCTCATGCACGAGTAAGTTTCTTTGACGGCCAAGTTCAATAAAAGCCTGTTCGGTAGCCTTTAGATGATCATCGGAGTTGAGTCGTTCTTTCACTTTGCTTTTTGTCTCTTCACCAAAGAGGCCCCAGAACTTATTTGTATTCTTTGATTCCCAATCGAAAAGAGTATGATATTGCCGTTCGATCACCTTGTTCTCAATAAGAGTTACTATTCGCTTATCAGGGCCACTTGCCTTTGTCGCATAATCCGATATATATTTTGAAATGATACTCTCGAAGTAGCTTGCAGCCGATAGGATGAGTACCTTTTTATATACACTGTCTATGTAGGTGGCAAAGGATACTTCGCCTTTGCCCATCAAGTATGCAACCAAGTCTTTGGAATCCTGATATTGTCGCTCTATACGATCACTTTCCATCTTCTCCCTCGCTATTCAGTTCGCTATCAATAATTCCGTATAGATATTTGCGTGCAAGGCTTAGCCTACTTTTTACACTATCGACATGAGAAGTGCTATGCGTAATTGCATTTCTAAAAGCTGTGTCATTCTTCAATAAATCAAATGCTTCGGAACTGATCTTAGACGAATCAACACCTGACAAAATGATTTTTTTTGCAATGACAACAAATACAGAATCAAACAACGAAACATTAAAGCTGCCTGTTTTAGTGAGAAACTCTTTTGGGTCAATAGGTTCGCATACGGTTAAAAAGTCTTCAAAAACTTGTTTACATTTTTCAACTTCTTCTTCTTCAAATTTCTGGGCATCTTTTGAAAAACGGTTAAGAAACTGAACCATCGATCCAGTATAGCTTTTTTCACCATAGAGCAAGGCAAAAGAACGAAGCAATACCTCTACATCGCGGAATTTATCATCTTCCTCTTTCTTCCCTACAAGTATTCTCCATTTTTCGTTTGAATTCAGAGCATAAAGCAGATCGTAGAAAGGCGATGTATATAGGCACCCTCTGATTTCTTGAGGAGATAGGTTCAATCCACCAGTATTCAAGCGACTGAAGATTTCATATATTGAGCCAGTATCTTCTGGCTTGTTTTGCCTAATAGACATACAACGAATTGGCATTAAGTCAAATGCGCTTCGTTGGGACACATCCAACATATGATATTTTTTGTTGTTGAGTGGGTGCTGCGTTCCGTTTTCCTGTTTCGCAAATTGAAGCTTAAAGTCTTGGAAATATTCGTTGTTGGCTAAAATACTATCCGGAATATTTCCGTTTTGATCAAAAACTTTACGTAGAAAAGTTCGTTTTCCGCTCCTAGGAAAACGCTGTTTTACAAAAAAGTAAATTGTGAGGAGACGTTGTTGACCATCAATAACGCTATATTTGTTCCGGTCCATTTGATAAAGAAAAATCTGCGGAACTGGAAGACCAAGTATCAAGGACTCAATGAATCGAGAAGCACGTTTTCTGTCCCATACATAATTTCGTTGAAAAGCCGGCATCGAAATGACACCGGACTCGATTAAACTATTGATAGTCATAACATTAAAATCATTTGGAATGACACTAATATCATATGATACTATTGAAGTTTCTTCATTTTGCATTTCAAAGTACTCAGCCATTCTGGTTATCCTCCAAATACTTAAATATTGTATCACGAATGCTTTCAGCTACACCTTGTGCAAGAAGGACTGGGACGGCGTTTCCGACCATTTTGAATTTTGCAGAAAGTGGAATATCTTCAGGCAATGAGAAGGAAGCTGGAGCCGATTGAATTGCCATAGCCTCGGCAACGCTTATTCTTCGCGCTTTATATGGATGCAGATGAACTTCATTGTTTCCATACGCAGATGTCGGAGCATATCTCCAGCGATGCAGTCTCTTAAATGACTTCCCCGTGGTTGCACCTTCGCAGATAGTCATAAACTTATTATGTGCCTTTGTCCCAAAAAAATCCTGACCATTTGGATGGGAAGAGACATTGTTCTTTACAAACCAGGACTCCACCGTCAAATTAGTAGGAATACCAATAGGACAATCGACCTCGCTATCAATTTTAAATGGAGATGTAGTGGGCCACGGAGCTTGCATAACGGTCTGTAAGTTTGATGACGTATGTGAGCTAAGATTGCATTTCACCTTTTTCCCAAATGCTTTTGTCGAAAAGCCAACTAAAAATAATCTTTCTCGAAACTGCGGAACTCCGTATTCCAAGGCGTTTTCTACTGAATCAAACAAATGATATCCAGATCGCCGCAATTTTCTTTTTATTGAATCATAAAACTCCCTGTGCTTTTTGGTCTTATATAGTCCCTTTACATTTTCTAAAAGAAAAAAATCTGGTTTTCTTTTAAGTATAAGTTCTGTATATACAGATGTTAACTGTCCGTTCTTCCCTTCTTTTCCTTCATTTCTCCCTGCAATAGAAAAATCCGGGCAAGGTGGTCCGCCGATAAAACCAATAAAGGTATCATCTTGCTGTCTGTAATCAGGAAATATTTCATTCCACACATCATCGGACAAAAAAGAACGCACATCCAAATGACTATATCCATACCGTGGGACATGGGGATCATTTCTGCGAGCATATTGATATGCACGCAAAAATCGCTCATCATATTCATCTACAAAAGCTATGTCGAAGTCGGCATTTTGGAATCCAAGGTCAAGAAATCCAACACCAGAGAAAAAAGAATAGATTTGTATTGGCACTGATTTTCTCTCCTTGTGTTATTGAATTATAATCAATTAGCGGATTATTTTAGTTAGCCTTTTGCTTAGAAGACTTGCGTTTTTCTTCTTCAATTCGCACTCCCATATCCGCAGTACGGTCCATCCACGCACTTCAAACATGGCGGTTACTTCTTGGTCGTGCTTAATATTACGTTCACGCTTTTTCTGCCAATAATCTTGATGATCCGCAGGGCGCGTGTTTCGGCAATCATGCCCATGCCAAAAGCATCCATCAACAAATACGGCTATTTTCCGCTTTGGAAATACAAAATCAGGATGACCCTTTACAGCGTAGTTTCGTCGCCAGCCGGTAATGCCTTTTTCTTTGAACACTTCAATTAACCGAAGCTCTGTCGACTTGTTTTTCTTCGACTTGACTTGGCGCATGATTTCGGATCGCTTTTCAGCATCAAAAACATCAGCCACGATTCGTCACCGTGCCTCAAACTCTATTCGCAGGCTTGGATCGGTTTCGGTGCTCAACACAATATCGTTGTATCGGCTGATAATATCCGACAGCGTAGAATTGCGCTTTGCCTCGTCAAATAAGCTGTGTTCATACACGTTTGCAGAAAGAAATTGCTGAATATCCCAAACTTCAACACGTCCAGCGAGTCCAGCGTCTTCGGCAAGGTTTAGAGCGGTATGTACGCGATCAAAGATTGTAATAATTACCGGATGCGTTCCGCTGCGTAAATTTGCTTTGCATTTTTCGATTAACAGCGCACCGGGCATGGTCGTGCAATGAATAATCGTATTATTGATGACAAAATCACCGTTACGATCTGTAGGACCGTCAGCGACAGATGCACCATGAATCTCGAATGAATTATCCGGCATAATTAAACACAGTTTAGCGGCGACAAGGTGTTGCAAAACAGTCCCTAAATACTGTGTTCCGGGGTTTTGCTTTTGGCGTTTCCTAGCTTGTTCGAAAAGCTCATCCAAGTTTGCGCCGATTGTTTTGGATGTATCCGCTGTAAGAACAAACGGCTGATTTCTGAAATACTCACGAACTTGCTCTGCCCAAAAATCTTCGACCTCTGTAAAGTCAACGGTTTCTTCTGTGTTCCATGCGTTCAAAAAGTCAACGTACTTAATCATCAAGCCCATGCTGCCGCGGCTCGTGCGCCCGCCTTCCGCGGAAAGCTGTTGGGTAATACCATGCTCCTTCAAGATCCTTTTTAAATTTCCACCGCCTAGCCCTGCAACCTGTCCTTTTCCGCTTGTCTGAAAGTCATCGGGATTGAGGGGGAAAGTTTGATCTCGCACCAATCGAGTAAACTGAATGACGAGCGAAAGCGGACCTTTCGTAAAAATGTTATTTTCAGCTTGAAAAGCTCTCAATCTAGTTTCAGGATTAGTCATTATAAACCGCCTCCGCAATTTTCGTTAAAAACCTTTCTCCAATAAATTGAGCCACTGGCATAGCTACGGCGTCGCCCATTGCTTTGTAACCGTCGTTATAACTTCCAGGCAGCTTAAAAGTATCTGGCGCACCCATCAATCTTGCAGCTTCCCGAACGGTTAGAAGTCTTGCATGAGTTGAATCGCCCTTCTTGACAACTAAATATTGTTTACTGCTACCGCCCTCTGGAGTTCGCAAGCATCCAGCAATACCATCGCAACGCAGTTCCAACTGCTGTTCACCGTGTCTAGTACGCCGATAGCCGGTAGCATAAACCGTCTTATGCGCGTCAAGTTTTTCTTTATGGCGCTCTGGCACAAGTTTCAAAACATCATCCTTGTCGAATGGGACGCTTTCCACAACAATATCCTTTACCGTCTGATGGCGGCGCGGCGGCTTATCTGTATTCCACCAAATCCAATCAGGTAAACGTTCGCCTAACTCAGCAGCCGCTTTATTATGAAGCCAGCACGGACCAGTGCCAATTAAATCACTTGGTATTTCACAGTCCATTTTCACAGCTATAACAAAAACTCTGGGACGCGACTGCGGAACAAAATGTGAAGCGTTAATTACGATTGCCCCGCATTTGTAATTACGTTCTGTTAAAGCGTGATGCAGGACACTGTAGTTTTCGCCGTTGTTTGTGGACAACAAACCTGTAACGTTCTCAAGCACAAGTATTTTAGGCTGTTCAATCATCTCATCTAGGATGCGAAGCCATTCCCACACAAGACCGCTGCGCGAGGCGTGAATCCCTCCCAACGATCCCGCAAGGGATAAGTCCTGACACGGAAAGCTTGCCCAAGACATATTTGCATATGGAATCTCTGCACCGTTTATATTCTTAATGTCATCAAGCAAAAAATGCTCGTCCCCAAAATTTGCGGTATACACGGCGGCTTTTTGCTCGCTAATGTCATTCGCCCAAATAGGCGCAAACATTCCTTTTAGCCCATAGCCTACAAGACCGCTGCCCGCAAAGAATTCATGCATTGTCCAAGGAGCGGCAGAAAGATCAATATATTTTGACTTCACAAGAGCCATCAGTCTGTTCTCCTTTCCTTGGGATGTCTAATACCAGTTGGCTTTTCTGTATTCTCCGGAATAATCCAAACGCGACTCATCCGTGAAGCGCCGGGAACTCGGTTCTCTTTGCACAAAATCTGCACTTGGCGCGACGTTACGCCCCATTTTTTAGCAGCTTCTTGAGCTGTAATGTATCCGTTCAAAGACTGCACCTCATATCTGCATATGTGCTATACTACACCACCTTTATTATATTCGTTTGAGCGAAATCGGTCAAGCGTTTTGGCGTATTTTGACGGCTATAAAGCAAAGAAAAAGCCGCCCACAGGAGCATCCGAACTCCTGCGGACGGCTGCGGCTAATGAGGGCTTTATACTCGCCCTTTCAATCCATTTTTCTTGGCAAGTTCGCTTGCTGCTTGCCGACGCTCGTCGGAATACGGCGCGGTCAGGCGAACGGCAAACCGCCTGCGGTCGATCTCAAAGGTCAGGCCGCCCTGTTCGTTATCGTCGATCTGCCTGCACAGGCCGGGATACGCCGCCGCGTACTGTGCCAGCCGCTTTTTGAGCGCGGTATTGTGCGTCTGAATTTCAACGGTTTTGCTGGCTTCGTCAAAATAGATGCAGGTCGTTTTCTGCCGCTTGGTCAGTCCGGTTTTAATATTGCCTCCGTTTCTGCCTGTTCTGCAAAAACAGGCGCATTTTCAAGATTTTTTGTCAACTCTACACCTGCAAAAGCAGGTTGATTTTGAATGGGGAGCGTCCAAACGATACACTGCTCGACCTGGACGCTCCCATTCGGTAAAATCCGTTTTTCTCAGCTCAACACGGCATCAGCGGGCATCGTCCCGCATTGCTGCTTTTTCTCTGCGCGGACGGAAGAAATGCCAGAGGTTATTGCGCTGAATTACATCCTCATAGCGCTGCACTTTTCCGCGAAGCTCTGCATTCTCGCGTTCCAGATCCGATGTGCGGAGCTTGCCGCGAACAGATTTGTATTCGGAAAGCTCCTGCTTCAAACCGGCGATCTCTGCCTTGAGCCTTGCAATCAGCCTATTCGCCGCATCCAGAGCCTTTTGCAGTTTGGATTCCTTTTTCTCGGCTGCAACATACTTTTTCGCAAGCGTAGACAGGTGTTCAAAATCCTCACGCTCCACGGCAACCTTGTTTGAGAAGGGGACAGACTTCGCCTCAATCTTTTCGATAGCTGCCACATTGACCTGCTGATTCTGAATTTTCTCAATCTGTCTGCCGAGCGTCGCCGCCTGCTGTTCCTGCTGGCGGTTCTGCTCCGTGAGTTCTGCCAGCCGCGCCTGCTCCTGCTGTACCTTGAACTGCGTCACAGTCAAGTGTTCCTCCGAGCTGCCACGTTCACCGCGCTCCACATCGTCGTACCCGGCGTCACGCATATACCGGAAGAAATCATCCTGCAAAACGCTGTAGGACTTCTTGAGAATGGGTTTGCCCTTGGAACTTAAAATTGGCTCACCGTTCTCGTCCAGCGCAGGCTTGGAAGCCCACTTCTTGCTCATGCTGACCTGCTGAATCGTCTCCTTGACCGTCCCCACCAGAGATTTATCCTTGCAGCGTTTCGACCACAGGATTTGCTTTTCCACGACGGGAATGTAGACCACATGAAGGTGATAGTGGTACACGTCCTGCCCCAGCGCGTCGGACATGGCGCGGTTGCGCTCGTCGGCGTGCATGACCGCCGAAAGGATGTACTGCTCACCGCCGACGATTTCTATTGCGGATTTGTAAGCATCGGTGTAAAATTGTTTTGCGAAGTCATAGCCGCCGTGATTATGAAAATAGGCGGTGTTTACGTCAAAGACCAGCTCGCCGTAAAGAAAGGCATCCTCTTTCAATCCACGGGTGGAGATGATCCCGTCCTTTTTCAACTGCTCAGACATCTCCGCATATCCGGCGGTCGGTTTCTTGAAATGGACATTGAGGTGCGTTCTCTCCGGGACAATATCCTGATTGACATAGGATTCCTTTTCCCGTTCGTTGTGCTGCTGCGCGTTGCCGATTTTGGCAGCCGTCAGCCTCATATTTCTTGCGCTGGTACGGTGAATACCGTCGCCTCTTGCCATAGGCAGTTTACCTCCTGATTTCAGATTGTGCAGGACGGGTAGCTTTCGGGGAGGCACTTCTGCGGAAGTGTAATAACCCACTATGATACTTTCATCCTGCGGCTGCAAAGTATCGTGGGCTCTCCGAGGGGGAACGGGGTATGCGGCTTCTGCGGAAGCCTCTGCCGTGGCTTGCAAGTAGTACCCACTTTGCAAAATCCACGGCGTGACCGCCAGCCTTTCAGCAATCAAATTTGCTTCAACGCTGCCGCCCACAGGCAGAGAGAATTTTGAAAATCCTCTCCGCCATCCATCTCAAAATCTGCTAGTTTTTCGATGGGGACGGGGATGCGAGGGGCTGTGTCAGCTAATGCTTTGCCTTGTCTGCCAGCAACAGGAGCGTGGCACGCTCCTGTCACAGTTCCCAAGGAGGAGTAGTCCATCGGTAGCTCTGCGGCACTCCACGCCGGTCAAGATACTCCTGCCGCGCCTGCTCCCGTTCTTCTTCGGTGGGAGCAGTCTTGTACCGGGAATAGATCTGCCGGTTCAGCATGGCGTCGAGCTTTTGCTCCAAGCCCTGCCGGATTTCTTCTTCATAATCGTCTTCGCCCCGCAGATGATACATGGCGAGGTCGATGAACAGATCATAGGGGATTTATACGCTTTTCATTTTCCTATCCTTTCCTATCCGCGACGGTCGCAACGATTGCGACGGTTGCTTTGATGGCATCATTTCCACCGTCGCGACCGTCGCAGTCGTCGCGCTTTCATCAGTCGATTACTTCGTACTCAACATTGTCGATTATCATATAGGTGAGCTTCACCTGCCGCCCGGAGTGCTTGGCCCTGTTCTCATACCTCACATGGTACTCGTCCAGCAGCCTGCCGGATTTTACGTTCAGGTATTTGGTGAGAGCGTTTGCCGCCATGCCCGTATTCACCGCTTCCGCAAGCTCGGTCGGACTGCCTGCCCATTCTCTGCTTTCGGAGGAAACAAGCTGGGAAACCGTATCCAATACAGGGTCGGGCGGCTCCTGATAAGGCTCGTTCTCCGTCCGTTCAAGGCTCCATATCTGCGTGTCGGCATCTTTTTTCAGATATAGAATCTGATCCTGTTGATCTCGCCCCACGGCATCGACCGTGGCCTCCAATGCTGTCCGTTTTTTCTTCTGCATCAGGAGTGCTCCGTCTGCACAACCAAGAAGTCCCGTCGTGCCGGAGATCGTTTCAAAGCTGTCTCCGGCTGGCTGTTTTCTTGTGTGATGAACGGTAACGATGCAAATGCTGTGCCTGTCCGCAAAACGCTTGAGCTTTCCGATGATCTCATAGTCGCTGGCGTAGCTGTAAGCCTCGCCGCCAGCTTCTCTGATCTTCTGCATGGTGTCAATGATAACCAGCTTCGTGTCGGGGTGTTCCTTTATGAAATTCTCAAGCTGCTCGTCAAGACCGTTTCCGATTTTGTTTGCTGCCGTTGCAAAATGCAGGCTGGCAGTATCCGCCACGCCGTACATCATAAACATTCGACTCTGGATTCTCTGGAAATCATCCTCCAGTGCAAGGTACAGAACCGTACCCTGATGGACTTCATAGCCCCACAGCCTTTGCCCTGTGCTGACATGGTAGGCAAGCTGCGCTACCAGAAATGATTTTCCGATTTTGGGTGCTCCTGCGAGGATATATGCCCCGGAGTAGAGCAGACCGTCTATGACGGGCGGTCTGCTCTTGTAGGCGGTCTGATACAGCTCTGTCATGGAAACGGTATGAAGATAATGTGGGTCGTTCATGCGCCGGATTTTCTCGCGCATTTCCTCAATATTTCCCTCTGGGGGATTGCTTTCGCAGGTTTCATGTAGTATGCTCTGGTTAGTTGAATTGTGAGGCGGCTGCCCTCCATCTGCGCCAACAGATGGGATGAGGGCGGTCGTTTTCTCATTATCCGTCATTACGCTCACCTCCGGGAATCTGGAAGCCGTAGAACTTCTGCTTGAAATACTGGGCAGGGCATTTTCCGGCTACGGTCAGATAGCCCTGGGATTTCAGCTCCCTGTTCATTTCCCGGACGATCTGATACGCCTTGCTGCGGCTGATTCCCATGATCTCTGCCACCTCTGACGCTGTGATAAACTGTGCTCTCATAGTACCTCCTGTTTCAATGTGATCTGCCTCGGCCTGCGTATCTTTTGTTCATCCCCCTTTCTCCAGCCTCTCCGAAATACGCACCCTGAGTACATATTTTATTATACGCACACAAGGTGCATTTATCAAGCCTTTAGAAAATAAAAATATGTACTTGCAATTCGCTTTATTCTGTGATATGATATGGACGAGGTGAATCAGATATGGACAATTTCGATTATCCCGCCATTGGGCAGAGAATCAAGCAGCTCCGAAAACGCAAGGGGCTGAACCAGACCGAACTGGCACAAATGCTGAAAAAATCTCTCCGCACCGTACAGAAGTACGAAACTGGAGAGATCGAAGTGTCGATTGCCGTTGTCAATCAGATTGCCGACCTGTTGGATTCAACGCCGACCTATATCCTCGGCTACGAATCCAGTACAACGCAGATCAGAACGCTTTCCGACGTGATGGACTTTCTCTTTAAGCTGGAAACGGTAGAAGGCATCGACTTCAAGATCGACGTGCAGAAGCCACCCCGCCGCAAGCAGTGGGAATGTTCCATTTCCTTTGACGGAAAGAGCATGGCAGAGTTCAACGCCGATATGTGCCTGTTCCTTGAGCAGTGGGAGGACGAACGCAGCGAGCTTCGCGCCTATAACTCCACGCAGGCAGCATATAAGCGCTGGAAGGAGCAGACGCTTGCATACTATGCCGCGAACGCAGTCAAATGCACAGAGCCGGAAGAACTTGACCGTGATGAACTAATTGCAAGACGGACAGAGCTTTTGGAAAAGGAATACGGTAAAAACGAGAGTAATGAGTAAATAACCCCATCAAAGCCTGATTCTTGAGGGAAGGAGGTAAAAATGTCAGTAACAAAAGACGGCGACACCGGTCGCTGGATGTCCCAGATCCGCGTGACGGACTGGACGGGCAAGACCATCCACAAGAAGAAGCGTGGCTTTGCCACCAAGAAGGAAGCCCTTCAATGGGAACGGGACTTTATCAGCCAATCCACGGGCAGCCTCGGCATGACCTTCGGTGACTTCATCGCCCTGTATGTCAAGGATATGGAGCACCGCCTCAAGCCCTCCACCGTTGCCAGCAAGAAATGGCTGATTGACCTGAAGGTAACGCCTTTCTTTAAGAAAATCCCGCTGAACGAGATCAAGCCCACTCATGTGCGCCAATGGCAGAACTCCCTGACCAGCTATCGGGATGAAAATGGCAAGCCTTACGCCCAGACCTATCTCAAGTGCATCAACAACCAGCTCACGGCGATTTTCAACTACGCAGTCAAATACTATGGCTTGAAAGAAACCCCCTGCCACAAGGCGGGGAGCATGGGCAAGAAGAAAGCCGACGAGATGCTGTTCTGGACAAAGGACGAGTTCCAGACCTTTATCGAGAGCATGAAAGACCGGCCTGCCAGCTACACGGTATTTATGACCATGTACTACACGGGGATCCGGGAGGGAGAACTGCTGGCGCTCACACCGTCGGACATCGACTTCGAGAAGAAGACCCTGACGGTGAACAAGAGCTATCAGCGCCTCGGCAGAGAGGATATTATCACCACTCCGAAAACGCCGAAAAGCATCCGCACTATCCCCATTCCCGACGGTCTTTGCACCTGTTTGCAGGAGTATATGTCCCATTGCTACGGACTGCAAAAGGACGACCGGCTCTTTCCCTATACCAAGAGCTTTCTGTATCACGAAATGGAGTATGGCTGCAAAGCATCAGGTGTGAAGCGGATTCGGGTGCATGATATTCGCCACAGCCACGCCAGCCTGCTGGTGGAGATGGGCTTCTCACCGCTGCTGATCGCGGAGCGGCTCGGACATGAAAAGGTGCAGACAACGATGGACACGTACAGCCACCTGTACCCCAACAAGCAGGTGGAGGTAGCCAGACAGCTTGACGGCATCATGCCGTGAGCCTCTGGCTACAAAAATCGCTGCAAATGTAGCCAATTTGTAGCCACTAAAAAAGAAAAATCCTGAAAAACGCTGTATTACCAACGCTTTTCAGGATTCCAAAAACACTAAATATTTATTCCCACTCAATCGTCCCGGAGGGCTTCGGTGTCAGGTCGTAAAGGACACGGTTCACACCTTTCACTTCGGATGTGATGCGCTGTGTGATTTTCTGCAGCAACGCAAACGGCACATCCTCCACCGTGGCGGTCATTGCATCCACGGTATTTACCGCACGCAGAATGACCGGCCAGTCGAAGGTACGCACTCCCTCATGCACACCCACTGACTTGAAATCGGGCACTATCGTGAAATACTGCCACACCTTGCCCTCCAGGCCCGCCTTTGCAAATTCTTCCCGCAGGATCGCGTCGGATTCCCGCACAGCCTCCAGCCTGTCGCGGGTGATTGCGCCCAGACACCGCACGCCAAGGCCCGGGCCGGGGAACGGCTGACGGTATACCATGCTGTCGGGCAGGCCCAACGCCTTACCACAGGCACGCACCTCATCCTTAAACAACATTTTCAGCGGTTCCACCAGCGCGAAATCCAAATCCTCCGGCAGGCCTCCCACATTGTGGTGCGACTTAACAGCTTTCACTGTTTTCGTTCCGCTCTCAATGATATCCGGATAAATCGTGCCCTGCGCCAGGAAATGGATGCCGTCCAGCTTGCGTGCTTCTTCTTCAAACACACGGATAAACTCCGCGCCGATAATCTTGCGCTTCTGCTCCGGCTCGGCAACGCCCGACAATTTATTCAGGAAGCGGTCCACCGCGTCCACATAAATGAGGTTGGCGTCCATCTGGTTGCGGAACACCTCCACAACCTGCTCCGGTTCTCCTTTGCGCAGCAGACCATGGTTTACATGCACGCACACCAGCTGCTTGCCGATGGCCTTGATGAGCAACGCCGCCACGACCGAGGAATCCACGCCGCCGGACAATGCCAGAAGCACTTTTTTATCTCCCACCTGTCGGCGGATCAACTCGACCTGGTCTGCAATGAAGTTCTCCATGTTCCAGTTGGGCTGCGCACCGCAGGCATCGAATACAAATTCGGACAGGACGGCTTTCCGCTGCGCCGCATCCGTGGGCCACGGCACGCCGCCTTTGTGGCCAGGCTGCAAAAGCGGCAGGCCGCAGCCATAGATATCGCTGCACGCGTCGATTTCCACACCATCCACCACATGGTTGGGGCCGCCGTTCAGAATAACCCCCTTTACATTGGGCAGCGCATTCAACTCCGCCAGTGTAATATCGTGGGGATAGATCTCACTGTACACTCCCAACGCGCGAATCTCCCGGGCAAGACGCGGGTTTTCCTCGCTGCCCAGATCCAGAATCACGATCATGTCCTGCTTCATGGATAGAAGCCTCCTCCGGCAATATTTTTTTTATTTTACCACGATTCGACGCTTTTCCGCAACCTGCCCGGAAGAAAAGCGCCTTTTGGCCCAAGCGCTGCAGCCAAAAGGCCGCAAAGGGCTTTTCTGCGCTCTTTGCGGCCTTTTCTCACTCGAATTCCACCGTCGCGGGCGGCTTTCCCGTACAGTCGTACAGCACACGATTGATGTGCGGCACCTCGTTCACGATCCGGCTGGTAACCGTGTCGATGACCTCCCAGGGCAAGTGCGCGGCTTCTGCCGTCATAAAATCTGCCGTAGTAACAGCACGCAGCGCAACAGCATAGTCATAGGTACGTTCGTCGCCCATCACGCCAACGCTGCGCATGTTTGTCAGTGCCGCAAAATACTGGCCAAGGCCCTGCGCCACGCCTGCCTTTGCGACTTCCTCGCGGTAAATGGCGTCCGCATCCTGCAAAATTGCGATTTTCTCCGGCGTCACCGCGCCGATGATGCGGATGGCAAGGCCTGGTCCGGGGAAGGGCTGGCGGCTGACCAAATGCTCCGGGATTCCCAGCTCGCGGCCCGCGTTGCGCACTTCGTCCTTGAACAGGTCGCGCAGCGGTTCGATAATCTCTTTGAAGTCCACATAGTCCGGCAGACCGCCTACGTTATGGTGGCTCTTGATGACCGTGGATTCACCGCCCAGGCCGCTTTCCACCACATCCGGGTAGATTGTTCCCTGTACCAGAAAATCCACTGTTCCGATTTTTTTCGCTTCCTCTTCAAATACGCGGATGAACTCTTCGCCGATGATCTTTCGTTTTTGCTCTGGTTCCTCCACGCCCGCCAGCTTGTCATAAAAACGCTGCCGCGCGTTTACACACACAAAGTTCAGATCGTACGGTCCCTCCGGGCCGAACACCGCGCACACTTCCTCACTTTCATTTTTTCTCATGAGGCCGTGATCCACGAACACACAGGTAAGCTGCTTGCCCACAGCTTTTGCCAGCATGACGGCCGCAACAGAAGAATCCACGCCGCCCGAAAGTGCACACAGCACGCGCCCGTCTCCGATTTTTTCCCGCAACATGCGAATGGACTGTTCCACGAAAGAATCCATTTTCCAATCGCCCGTACAGCCGCACACATTATAAATGAAATTCGAGAGCATCTTTGTACCCTCCTGCGTGTGCAGGACCTCGGGATGAAACTGCAGCGCATACAGACGCTTTTCCGGCTGCTCCATCGCCGCGGCCGGGCAATTTGCACTGTGTGCAGAGATAACAAAGCCCGGAGCAACCGATTCGATATAATCCGTGTGGCTCATCCAGCATACTGTGCTGGAGGAAATATCCGCGAAGAGCTTGGACGCAGGATCGACAAACACCTCTGTTTTGCCGTATTCACGCACAGGTGCTTTACACACATGGCCGCCCAACAGATGCATCATAAGCTGGGCGCCGTAGCAGATACCCAGTACAGGGATGCCCAAATCAAACACCTCTGTGCTGATGGCAGGAGCCCCATCTTCATAGGCGCTGTTGGGTCCGCCTGTAAAGATAATTCCCCGCGGTCGCTTCGCTTTTATAACATCCAACGCTTTCGTATAAGGAACGATTTCGCTGTACACATGGCACTCGCGCACGCGCCGCGCGATCAACTGATTGTACTGGCCGCCAAAATCGACGACGATCACTGATTCGGACATAAATTCCTCCCCCAAAATTCTTCCCACTCTGTACAATGTTTTTTCTTAGTATAGCACATCAGGCATGAAATTGCGTGCAGAAAATAACCGCGTTTCCCACCGGATTCCTAGTTATTTTACCAAATCTCACGCAGCTTCATCCGTCATTCAAACTCAAAAAGCGATTCAATGGGCGCACGCACGGCACGCGAGATCTCAATAGCCAACTTCAGAGATGGATTGTACTTTCCGGCTTCCAGACGAATGATCGTTTCTCTCCTGACATGCACACGGAATGCCAACTCCTCTTGCGTCATTCCCGCAAGCTGGCGGTACTTTTTCAAATTACAAACAAAGCCGTCCACGGTTCACGCCTTCCTGTCCAGGTAATAAGTAAGAGCTGGAGCCGCCACAGAGCACACCGAATACCCCAAAGCCCCGAACAAAAGCACCGTATCCCGGCCAATCCCCCGCCTGTCCAGCAAAAACAGAAGCAAAAAACTGAGCAGTGCAAACAGGCCTCCCACAATACGCATAGCGCGCGTTTCATTTTCCACAAGGCGCTCATCTGCCGGCTCTTTATACAGCAATCCCCAGAAAAACCAGGCAAAAAATGCGAAGAAAACAAAAAACAGATAATTCCGTCCGCCCCCGTGCTTCGGCAAGAAGCCGAGGAAGCCCAAAAAACCCATGCAGCCCATCCAGGGCTTGATTTGAAAATTGCGGTGTGCCTTTTTCATTTCAACTTCCCCCTAAAAGTGATATATTTGTACCTTTCAGTGATAAATATATCACTTTTTCATTGAAAAAGCAAGCCGCTGAAATAAAAACTCCCCGGTGGTTTTTCTACAATAAAAAAGCGCCCGCTTCTCAGCAGGCGCTTTTTTCAGAGATAATTACTCGTTGATCTTCGTAACAACGCCGGAGCCAACGGTACGGCCGCCTTCGCGGATAGCGAAACGGAGACCTTCCTCGATAGCGATCGGGGTGATCAGCTCAACGTCCATGGAGACGTTGTCGCCGGGCATGCACATCTCGGTGCCTTCCGGCAGCGTGATGACACCGGTCACGTCCGTAGTGCGGAAATAGAACTGCGGGCGATAGTTGTTGAAGAACGGAGTGTGACGGCCGCCCTCTTCCTTTTTCAGGATATAGACCTGGCCGGCAAACTTGGTGTGCGGATGAATGGAACCGGGCTTGGACAGAACCTGGCCGCGCTCGATCTCATTGCGCTGGATGCCGCGGAGCAGAGCACCCACGTTGTCGCCAGCCTGAGCGAAGTCCAGCAGCTTGCGGAACATCTCAAGGCCGGTAACGGTGGTCTTACGCTTCTCTTCGACGAGACCGACGATCTCGACTTCCTCGCCAACCTTGATGACGCCACGCTCCACACGACCGGTAGCAACAGTGCCGCGGCCGGTGATGGTGAACACGTCCTCAACAGGCATCAGGAACGGCATATCCTCTTTGCGGTCGGGAGTGGGGATATAGCTGTCCACAGCCTCCATCAAATCGAGGATGCACTTGTACTCGGGGGCGTTGATGTCCGTGGAGCTGGACTCCAGAACCTGCAGAGCAGAACCACGGATGATGGGCGTGTCGTCGCCGGGGAACTCATACTCGGTCAGCAGCTCACGGATCTCCATCTCGACGAGATCCAGCAGCTCTTCGTCGTCCACCTGGTCGCACTTGTTCATGAACACGACGATATAGGGAACGCCGACCTGACGGGAGAGCAGGATGTGCTCACGGGTCTGGGGCATGGGGCCGTCGGAAGCAGACACGACCAGAATCGCGCCGTCCATCTGAGCAGCGCCGGTGATCATGTTCTTCACATAGTCGGCGTGGCCCGGGCAGTCAACATGGGCATAGTGACGGTTGTCCGTCTCGTACTCCACGTGAGAGGTGTTGATCGTGATGCCGCGCTCGCGCTCCTCGGGAGCCTTATCGATGTTGGCATAATCGGTGAACTCGGCGTCGCCCTTCATGGCCAGCACCTTCGTGATGGCAGCGGTCAGGGTCGTCTTGCCATGGTCAACGTGACCAATGGTGCCGATGTTGATATGCGGTTTGTTACGCTCAAATTTCGCTTTCGCCATTGTTATTGTCCTCCTTTGTTTTGAGACCGTTTCTTAAGGCCATTGTACTAAATGCACCCTAAAAAATCAAGTGTTTTATTTGTTTGCCAGAGGCTGGCGGAAAGAGGCTTAGCCCTCTTTCTTTGCACGGCCCGCCATGATGCTCTCGGCGATGCTCTTGGGCACGTCGATGTAGTGGCTGGGCTCCATGGAATACTGGCCGCGGCCCTGCGTTTTGCTGCGCAGGTCGGTGGCGTAACCGAACATGTTGGACAGCGGAACGAGCGCATCGATCTGCTGCGTGCCGCTGCGGGACTCGGTGCCTTGGATCTGGCCGCGCCGGGCATTGATATCGCCGATAACGTCGCCCATATACTCGTCGGGCACGATGACGGCAACCTTCATAATCGGCTCCAAAATAACGGGATCCGCCTTACGCATAGCCTCTTTGAAGGCCATGGAACCGGCGATCTTAAACGCCATTTCGGAGGAGTCGACCTCATGGTAGGAACCATCGTACAGCGTGACCTTGACGTCCACAACGGGATAGCCTGCAAGCACGCCGGCCTGCATGGCGCCCTGGATGCCCTGGTCGATGGGGCCGATGAACTCTTTCGGGATGGCGCCGCCAACGATGGCGTTGACGAACTCATAGCCCTTACCTGCTTCGTTCGGCTCGATTTTGATCTTGACGTGACCGTACTGGCCTTTACCGCCGGACTGACGCGCGTACTTGGTGTCCTGGTCGGCGGGACGGCGGATGGTCTCGCGGTAGGCAACCTGCGGGGCGCCCACGTTGGCCTCCACCTTGAACTCACGCAGCAGGCGGTCGACGATGATCTCCAGATGGAGCTCGCCCATGCCCGCGATGATGGTCTGGCCGGTCTCTTCGTCGGTATAGGTTCGGAACGTGGGGTCCTCCTCAGCCAGCTTTGCCAGCGCGATGCCCATTTTTTCCTGGCCGGCCTTGGTTTTCGGCTCAATGGCCACACGGATAACGGGCTCGGGGAACTCCATGCTCTCCAGGATAACCGGATGCTTTTCGTCGCACAGCGTGTCGCCCGTGGTCGTGTTCTTCAGGCCCACAGCCGCCGCGATGTCGCCGGCGTAGCAGATATCGATATCCTGACGGTGGTTGGCGTGCATCTGAAGGATGCGGCCCATGCGCTCGCGGTTGTCCTTCACGGAGTTGTACACCGTGCTGCCGGCTTCGACAACACCGGAGTAAACGCGGAAGAAACAAAGCTTACCCACGAACGGGTCGGTCGCGATCTTGAACGCCAGCGCCGCGAAAGGAGCGTTGTCGTCGGAAGGACGGGTCTCCTCTTCCTCGGTGTCGGGGTTTACGCCCTTGATGTCCTCGATGTCGGTCGGAGCCGGCATGTAGTCCACGATGGCGTCGAGCAGCTTCTGCACGCCCTTGTTTTTATAGGAAGTGCCGCACACGACCGGAACGATCGTATTGGCGATGGTCTCCTTGCGGATGGCCACTTTCATCTCGAGGATGGTGAGCTCCTCACCGTCGAGATATTTCATCATCAGCTCTTCGTCGTTTTCGGCGATGGCTTCGATCAGTTCGCTGCGGTATTTCTCAGCCAGCTCCTGCATATCCTCGGGGATCTCCTCCACGCGGATATCCTTGCCCAGGTCATCGTAATAGACGTAGGCTTTCATCTCAAGCAGGTCGATAATGCCCTTGAACGTCTCCTCCTTGCCGATGGGAAGCTGCAGGGGGATGGCGTTCGCCTTCAGGCGGTCCTTGATCATGTCCAGCACGTGATAGAAATCCGCGCCCATGATGTCCATCTTATTGACGTAGATCATGCGGGGGACATGATACTTGTTGGCCTGATGCCACACGGTCTCAGACTGAGGCTCAACACCACCTTTTGCGCACATAACGGTAACGCTGCCGTCCAGTACACGCAGGGAGCGTTCCACCTCAACGGTGAAGTCCACGTGGCCCGGGGTGTCGATGATGTTGATTCTGTGTCTGTTCTTTTTGGCAAGGGCCGGGTCGTTCTGATACTCGGTATGGCTCCAATAGCATGTGGTGGCAGCGGAAGTGATCGTGATGCCACGCTCCTGCTCCTGCGCCATCCAGTCCATCGTCGCAGCGCCGTCGTGCGTCTCACCGATTTTGTGGTTGATGCCTGTATAGAACAGGATGCGCTCGGTGGTCGTGGTCTTGCCTGCGTCGATATGGGCCATAATGCCGATGTTTCTGGTCATTTCCAGAGAAACGTCTCTTGGCATAGTTTCCTCCTAAAAGTTAAGACACAGATTAATATCTGTAATGAGCAAACGCCTTGTTGGCCTCTGCCATCTTGTGGGTATCCTCACGCTTTTTGCAAGCGTTGCCGTTGCCGTTGACGGCGTCCATGATCTCGCCGGCCAGACGCTCACGCATGGTGCGCTCGCTGCGGGCACGGGCATAAGTGGTGAGCCAGCGCAGGCCCAGTGTCTCGCGGCGCTCGGGGCGCACTTCCATCGGCACCTGGTAGGTGGAACCACCCACACGGCGCGCCTTGACCTCAAGCACCGGCATGATGTTCTCCAGGGCTTTTTCAAAGCTCTCGAGCGGGTCGTTACCGGTCTTTTCCTTCACGATATCGAACGCATCGTAAACGATTTTCTGCGCGACGCCCTTTTTGCCGTCGTACATGATGTTGTTGATCAGACGTGTCACCATTTTGGAATTATACAAAGGATCCGCCAAAACGTCACGCTTTGCAATATTACCTCTTCTGGACATCTTTCTTCCCTCCTTCATAAAATGATATCATCGGTACTCGAAAGTAATAAAACTCCCGTACTGTCCCGCGAAAAGGTTACTCTATATGAATAAGCCTTCAAGGGGCATTGTACATTTCAGTGTTTTTTACTTTTTCGCGGCACCGGCCTTGGGGCGCTTCGCACCATACTTGGAACGGGCCTGGCCACGGTTGGCAACACCCTGGGTATCGAGCGTACCGCGGATGATGTGGTAACGCACGCCCGGGAGGTCCTTAACACGGCCGCCACGAATCAGTACGACGCTGTGCTCCTGCAGGTTGTGGCCGATACCCGGAATGTACGAAGTAACTTCGATACCATTGGAGAGACGAACACGAGCGACCTTACGAAGAGCAGAGTTCGGCTTTTTCGGGGTCATGGTACGAACGGCGGTGCAAACGCCACGCTTTTGCGGGGAGTTCTGGTCCGTGTAAGCCTTCTTCTGGGAGTTGTAGCCTTTCAGAAGGGCAGGAGCCGTCGATTTCTTCACCAAGACCTCGCGGCCTTTGCGCACGAGCTGGTTAAAAGTAGGCATGATTTTCCTCCTTTCAAAAAATAATATCTGGGGAAAAAACTTCCCCTGTATGTGAAAGCGGCAAACCGCTTACCACCAAGGTTTCGGGGCGTCCAGGCTCGACAAAACGCGCCTGCGGCGCAACATTTACATTTTACACGGTTTGGATGGTCCTGTCAACAGAAAGCACCGGTGAAATTCAGCATTTTGCATGATTTTTACACGTTTTTTCTGCATGTCCCCTTTTGCGCCTCAGATAAGGTAATTTTACCACATGCCGTCCCCCCGCTGCAATACTCTGTGACAGTGTTGCCGAAAAAAACGCGCACCAAACATACTGTCTCCGTTTGCCGCGCCGCTTTTTGGGCAACCTATGAAACAGAAGGAGGCATTCCCATGCTAAAAAAGATCAGCCGGGCGCGGCTGGACGCCCTGCGGCAGGGCTGGCTGGAAAGCCGCCGCCACCTGCCCGCCGCCCGTTTCGGCCCCCTTACTGCGCTGGACGACAGCCTCATTCGCCCGCACACGGGCTTCAACACACATCCTGACAAGAATGAGGTACTGCTTTATTATATTGCAAACGGTGAGCTGACCCACGGCGACAGCCTGAACAATCACAGTGTCCTGCGCCGGGGCGAAGCGCTGTGCCTGCACACGGGCACCGGGCTGCGGCACAGTGAGCTCAACCAGAGCAGCGCGCCGCTGCGTCTGGTCCGGATGGCTTTTTCGCCTGCACGGCCGGGCGGCGCACCCAACTATGGAGAGCAGCGCTTTTTGTGGGAAAATCGTGTGAACCGGTGGCTTTTGCTGGCCTGCGCCGCTCCAGAACCGGACAGCGGTCCACTGTTCCTCAGCGCGGATGCCAACGTCTATGCGGCAGACCTCACCTGCGAAGCCCGCCTCGCTTTTCCCATTGAGCCGGGGCGGCAGGTATATTTGCTGGTTGTGGAAGGTGCTGCCGAAGTGAACGGCATCGTGCTGGAGGACGGCGACGCGCTCTGCTCGCTTCTGTCGGCATGGCAGCGTTTCCTGCATGCGCAGTGGATGGTTTCCCGCGACGACGGGCTTTGCGCGATGGGCTATGCGCCGTGCGCGGTTCGCTATCGCCTGTCCGGAACAGCCGTGCGCATCGATGTGGAAAGCGATTATCCGGAAGACGGCTCTGTCCGCATCATCGTGCATCCCGAGGAGAGCGCGGCTTTCCCGATTCATCTGCGCATTCCGGATTGGGCAGTCGGCGCAACCGCCGCTGTGGACGGAGATATCCTTTCCGCGCAG
>OLQA01000642.1_pt1 | contig 33073 bp, 20 predicted proteins | sample 1673151 | NCBI WGS metagenome assembly OLQA01 (sample SAMEA3136760, study PRJEB25190) | human gut metagenome | biome: human gut; feature: human-associated habitat; material: faeces | place: Austria | collected 2013
CCCACGAGCATACACTCACTGCCACCTGAAGACAGCGCGTCTACCATTCCGCCACACTCGCAGACAATCGCCTAACTTACACCCGGCTGGGTAATCATGCAATCTTCGGCGTGTCGCATGGGAGGCAGGGATATATCGCTTGTGGGTCTCCTGCGGGCGCCGTGATCTTTGAGGGTGGCGGCACTCCCCTCAGTCACTTCGTGACAGCTCGTCCGCAATTAAGGACGGGCCTTGCCTGCAACCTGCTGGTTCGACTATCGTCTCACCTTCGACTACAAACAGCCCACTGGGCTGTTTGCTTAACGTCTCAGCCTCAGCGAGGGGAGCAGAGAGAAGTTCGGCACAAGCCGCAACGAAGGAGAAAAACTCACAACCCTGGCCGGCGCTCGCCGTTGCCGTAGAAGTGGGCCAACGCTTCGTCGCGGAACTCATCAAAGTATCCGCCGTCGATCGAGGCGCGGATGTCGTCCAGCAGCTTCACGAAGAAATGCTCGTTGTGAATCGTGGCCAACGTGAAGCCGTTGAATTCGCGTGCGCGAAGCAGGTGGTCGACGTATGCGCGCGAGTAGTGACGGCACGTGTAGCAGTCGCATCCTTCCTCCAGCGGGCCGAAATCGAACTTGTGCTGGGCGCGTTTGATGTTGTATCGGCCCGACCTCGTGTAGATCGCGCCGTTGCGGGCGCAACGTGCGGGGGCCACGCAGTCGAAGGTGTCGCCGCCGTTCTCCACGCAGGCGAAGATATCGTCCACGGAGGCGATGCCCAGCACATGGCGCGGGCGGTTCTCCGGCATCGCGTCGCAGATCCACGCGCAGGTGTCTCCAATGATGCGCTTCTCGATTGCGCCGCCGATTCCCACGCCGTCGAAGTCCAGAGAGGCGATTTGCGAGGCCGCACGTCGGCGCAGATCCTCGTAATTCGCGCCCTGCACCACGCCATACAAGGCCTGATAGGGCTTGCCCAGCCGCTCAGCCGTCAGCCGCTGGTGCTCGTCCACGCATCGGCGGGCCCAGCGGAAGGTGCGCTCCACCGAGTCCTCCTGGTAGGAGCGGGTGTTCATCAGCGTGGTGAGTTCGTCGAACGCGAACATGATGTCTGCGCCGATTTTGTGCTGGATGCCCATCGAAATCTCAGCGGAGAAACGATGTGCGTCACCATTCAAAGGCGACTTGAACGTCACGCCGTCCTCATCCACCCAGGCCATGCGCTCCTTGCCCTTGGCGATGATGTCGTCCGACTTCATGCCGGTCACGTCCATTGCCAGCGTCTTCTTGAAGCCGACGCCCAGCGACATCACTTGGAAACCGCCAGAATCGGTGAACGTGGGCCCATCCCAGTTCATGAAACGCGCCAAGCCGCCGGCCGCGTCCAGCACGTCCTCGCCCGGGCGCTCGAACAGGTGGAAGGCGTTGGCCAGCAGGCACTGTGTGCCTAGATCCTTCATCTGCTCGGGCAACACGGCCTTCATCGCGGCTTGCGTGCCCACCGGCACGAAGGCAGGCGTGCGAATATCGCCGTGGGGCGTGTGAATGATGCCGGTGCGGCCGTATCGGGCACCGTCTCGCCCAAGCCCGCTGGCCGTGGATGGCAGGCGGGTGATCGTTTCGAAATGGAAGGCGCTGCGGTCGCCGGGCTGTCCGGGCTGTGCGCCCAACGGATGTTCAAGAAGGCTGATCGTCATATGTTCACTTTAGGCAGAAGGGCCAGAAAAGGGCCGGAAATTGTGAAGAACTCGGTTTCGAGGGGCGGATTTCGCCGCTCCCGAACGTCTACTTCCGCTTCAAGGGGTTCCCGGTCAAGTAGGCCGGCTGCAAAAATGGCGGAATGGCGTTAAATGAGGGCCCTTGATACTCGGAATTGACCGCGCGAACAGCCCCTTGAAGTGCAAGTAGATGTTCCCGAAACAGGAAATCAGCCCCTCGAAGCCGAGATGCCCATAAGACTCTGCGATGATTACGCATAGACTTTCAATCAACGTTCAGAAAACCTCCAGATTGACTGCCTTTACTACTGAGGTAGCACACGAGAAGTGGCAATGGGCAAGTGCCCGAATAGCCGCCGAACAGACGTGATAGGAATTTAGGAAAAGGAGCAGCAATGGCTGACGAATTTAACCCGCAGGGCGTCGACCAGACCCCGCGGAATAACGAAAACCCCAATAGTACTGCCGATACCGGCAACGCCGAGCCGAAGAACCCGTTTGTGGGTGGCGACTCGGTTGATGCCGGCAACGCCAGCGATTCCAGCGAGCAGCAAGCCCCGGTTTCCTCGGCCGCCCTCGCTGCCGATCAGCAGCCTACGCAAGCCGCTACCGAGCCCATCCCGGACTACGCCTCCGCCAAGGGCGAGAGCACGGTGGTCTCCTCCTCGCCGGCTTCTCCGGCAGCGCCGGCCGCAGACCAGACCTCGGCCACAACTCCGCTGTACCGCCCGGCCCCGGAATACGGCGCTTATGGGCCGACCCCGACTCAGGCACAGGGCCAGCAGGGCGGCCAGGCCGGCAACAATGCCCAGCCCACGCAGCAATTCCCGTTCGGCCAGCCTGCACAGCAAACCCCACAGGGCCAGCAGGGCAACCGCAACCCCTACTACACCAATAACCCGCAGCCGCAGGGTAACGGCAATCCGTTCAATCCGCCCACGCAGCCGCAGCAGAACAACGGCAACCCGTTTGCCAGCCAGTCCGGTCAGAATGGCCGGAATGGCCAGCAGCCCCAGCAGGGCGGTCTGTTCGGTTTCGGCACTCCCGGTACCGGTACGCCGAACGGTCAAGGTCCGACCCAGCCGGGACAGCCCGGTCAGCCCGGCCCCGCCAAGCAGGGCATGTCCAAGACGGCGAGCAACATCCTCATCGCCGTGGTCGCCGCCGTTCTGGCTGCGGCCCTCTGCCTGGGCCTCGGTTACGGCGCCCTCACCAGCGGCCTGATCACCTTGCCGACCAGCAATTCGCTGTCCAACGTCAGCTCGAATAAGTCCGGCTCCGGGTCCGCCACCGCCAAGAGCGGCGAAGCCCCCGACTGGCAGACCGTCGCCAGCGATGTCTCCGGCTCCGTGGTCTCCATCCAGACCGCGTTGAGCAACGGCACCGCCAAGGGCTCCGGCGCCATCATCGACACCGAAGGCCACATCATCACCAACAACCACGTGATCTCCGGCGCCCAGCAGATTCAGGTGACGCTTGCCAACGGCAACATGTATTCCGCCACGCTCGTCGGCACCGACACCACCACCGATCTTGCGGTCATCAAGCTCGACAACCCGCCGAGCGACCTCAAGGCCGTGGAATTCGCCGATTCCGACAAGCTCGCCGTCGGCGAGAACGTGATGGCCATCGGCAACCCGCTCGGCTACGACGACACCGCCACCACCGGCATCGTCTCCGCCCTGAACCGCCCGGTGACCGTGACCGACGACAACAACAACGAGATCGTCACCAACGCCGTCCAGATCGACGCGGCCATCAACCCCGGCAACTCCGGCGGCCCGACCTTCAACGCGGCCGGCCAGGTGATCGGCATCAACTCCTCGATCGCCTCCACCGCCACCTCCTCCGACTCCGCCGGCTCCATCGGCATCGGCTTCGCCATCCCGTCCAACCTCGTCAAGCGTGTGGCCGACGAAATCATCAAGGACGGCAAGGTCAAGCACGTTGCCCTCGGCGTGGTCATCAAGTCCGACACGGTTGAAGCCGACGGCGTGACCCGCGGCGGCGCGACCATCACCAAGTCCAGCGCCACCGGCAGCGCGGTCGTCTCCGGCGGCCCGGCCGACAAGGCCGGCCTTAAGGAGGGCGACACCATCGTGGCCTTCAACGGCAACGCCGTGAACAACAACTACTCGCTGCTTGGTTACGTTCGTGCCGCGGCTTTGGGAGACAAGGTGACGCTGACCATCGTGCGCGACGGCAAGACCATGAATGTGGACGTGACGCTCGATCAGGAGGAGTCGTCGGTGAACGGTTCGTCCGGCTCCGATTCCAACGGCAACAGCCAGAATAACCAGAACAACCAGAACGGCAATGGCCAGAACGGTTACGGTAATGGCAATGGCAACAGCGATGGCGGCACCGGTGACGGCGGCGGCTTCTCCGACCCGTTCGGCCTGTGGTAAAGCCGACTCGACAACGTCACACGGTGTTGAGCGGTAACCGCTGAACACCGTGTCGGACAAGCAAAGGCCCGTGACAGTGAGCAAACTCCTGCCACGGGCCTTTCGTATGCGCGATTGTGCCCCGCGCCCATGCCGCCAACGCAGTTTCGATATCCGGCATGTCGCGCAACGCTCGTTGATAGGGTAGGCCAAGCACTGAGTTCGGGCGACGTCCTGAACACAGCGCATAATTCAATACAAAACTGAATACATTTCTTTACGCCGTGTATCGGAAGGTTGCGCGGGAGCCGAGCAAAGCGAAGCCCCAGGCAAAGCCGCCGGTGGGTTAACAAGGCGTGACCGTAGCGCCGATTGCGCGGGCCACGCTTGCCGTACCGCAATCGACTCCGTATACGAGCGTAAGGAGCAATGATGAGCAGACTCATCAGATTCTTCACCAAAATTCTCGACATCTGCAAGCTTGTGCCGATGCTTCCGGTCGTCGTCATCGCCGCAATTCCGCTGGCTTTACTGGGCGATTGGCGTCCGTGGGGCAATGCGATGGCGATTCCGGTACTTGGCAATCCGGGCTTCGGCCAGTGGCTGGTTATCGCATTGGTGCTGATTATCGTGATTGACACTGTGCGCGGCATGATTGACGATTTGCGTCATGGGCAGGTTGGAGTCGATGTGCTGGCCGTGGTCGCGATCCTCTCCACCGTGGCCGTCGCCGAATACTGGGCAAGTTGGGCGGTGACGCTGATGATCACGTCCGGCGAGGCCATTGAGGAATACGCTCAAGCCAAGGCCGAGCGCAGCCTGACCGCGCTGATGGAGGCCGCGCCGCAAACCGCGCACGTCGTCAACCTGCCTGGCGTGGGGCGTGGGTTTGCTGCCGATAAGGGCGATTCGTCCGATGGCTTCCGGCGTGTGGGCTTGGCATCGGCTGCCGCCGCCGCGCACCGCTTCGACACGGTGCCGGTCGAGCAGGTGCAGCTGGGCGACGTACTCATGGTGTTGCCGGGCGAAACTGTGCCGGTTGACGGCGAGCTGCTGTCCGGCACGGCCACGCTCGACCTGAGCAATATCAACGGTGAGCCGGTGCCGCGTGAAGTGTTCGCCGGCGCCCGTGTGATGTCCGGGGCGGTGAACGGCTCGACTGCATTGACCATGCGTGCCACCCAGGTGGCCGCCGATTCGCAGTACCAGCGCATCCTCGAGCTCGTGGCCTCCGCGCAGGAGTCGCGCCCGGCCGTGGTAAAAACCGCTGACCGCTTGGCCGTGCCCTTTACCGTGCTTTCGTTGGTGATTGCCGGCGTCGCATGGGCGGTGTCCGGGGTACCGACGCGATTCGCCCAGGTGCTGGTGCTGGCCACGCCCTGCCCGCTGCTCATCGCCGCACCGGTGGCATACATCGCCGGAACCGGACGCCTCGCCGCAGCCGGCGTGCTTATCAAAGCACAGGACGTGCTGGAAAACCTTGGCCGCGTCACGCAGGTGTTCTTCGACAAAACCGGTACGCTCACCGTCAAGCAGCCGCAGGTGGTGCGCGTCGAGATGTTGCCCGGCGCTGCAACCCGTCTCAACGAAGACCATGTGCTGATGATGGCCGGCGCGGTGGAAAGCTACTCGGTGCACATCCTGTCCAAAGGCATTGCCAAGGCCGGCGCGGAGGCGCTGGCCCGACTGCGCCAGCGGTTCGAGGATGGCCAGCGCCTGTGCCCAGAGCCGGAGGCCAGCTGGCCTGGCCATGGCCGGGAGTATCCGGTCGTCAAGAACATCAATGAAGACGCCGGCAAGGGCGTTTCCGGCGAGGTGAACGGACACGCGGTGCGCGTTGGCCGGCTGTCTTTCGCGGCTGCTGGGGAGGATGGATTCCTGGCGGTCGGCGAGGCTGCCCCCCTCAGCCCGCGAAGCGGCCAGCTCCCCCTAAGAGGGGGAGCTCAGCAAAAAGATGACCTGCGCACTCGCTTTGGCCTGCTGCAGCCGGATGAGATGGCGTCCTACGTGTCCGTTGACGGCCGGCTGATCGCGCGCATCGTGCTGCGCGATGTGCCGCGTGCCAACGCCAAGGCAGTGCTCGCCAAACTGCATGAGTTGGGCGTCACCGAGCTCGCCATGCTTACCGGTGACAAGCGGGCTTCCGCCAATATCATTGCCAGCGAAGTCGGCATTGACGAGGTTCACGCCGAACTGTTCCCGGAGGATAAGGTAGCCGCAGTCAGGGCCGCTACAGGAGCCGGCAAAACCGTCACGATGATGGTTGGTGACGGTGTGAATGATGCCCCGGTGCTCGCTGTTGCCGATATCGGCGTGGCCATGACCGATGGCACGTCCACCGCCGCTTCCGAAAGCGCTCAGGTGGTCATTATGAATGACAATATCGCCGCCGTGCCGCGCGCCATCGCCATTGCACGCCGCACCAAGCGCGTGATGCTTCAAGCCGTAATCGCGGGCCTTGTGCTTGCCACCATCGGCATGATTGCCGCCGCGTTCAACCTTATCCCGGTCGTCGTCGGTGCCTTCCTCCAGGAGGCCATCGACGTGGTGAGCATCCTCTGGGCCCTCACTGCCCTAATTGATCGGGACTGATTAAGAATATGAGGCTTCTGCTGTTTTTGTAGGTCAGTTGACTGACCGGGATGGTCGTATGTCGAGTCCACCGCATCGAAACATAATCGGGGCGATACGGTTGGTGACGTGGCGGAAACGGAAATCCCACCCACGAAAGCAGCAATAGCATCGGAGTTATTCATTAGGTCGATTTGACGTTTATTAGGTCGGTCCTTGGTCGGAGCGGCCCTTGAAACCCCGCCGTTCCAAGGGATGGCTTCAGCACCCTCCGACCTAATGAACGAAGAAATGACCTAATGAATGCAATCGAGGTCGTAAAGAGCCGTTGGAGGTGACGTCTTCAGTGTCATCAAGGGATTCGCCGGTTGTGCAGTATTGTTATTGTTCTGCGGCGGCTCTTTACCGTCGGCCTTCTAGCCAATCGAGGGGTGGAGGTGACGCGGATTCCTTGTGAGACATAACTATGCTCAACCCGACTGGTTACGTACTGTTGCTCACACGGTATACCGAGAACATTGCCAATTAAAGTGAGATGGCGGGCGAACCGGTCATGATAGGTTTGTCCGGATTTGATTTCTATGAGCATACGGTTGTTAGGATCGGTGAAATCCAACAAATCCACCTCGACCTTGCTGGCATCGCGGTAGAAGAATAATTGTGGCTCCTGATTGGCGTTCAAATGCTGTTTCATGGTTTCCGCAATGATGAGGTTTTCAAATATATCGCCGAACTTGGGATGCGCAACCAGTGCTTCGACCGTCCGAATGCCCAAGAGATGACACAGCAAGCCAGTGTCATAAAAATAGAGTTTCGGCGTTTTGACCACCTGTTTGCGTGCGTTCGTGTAGAACGGCATGAGATGGAATGCGATGTAACTTGATTCCAGAATCGACATCCATGCCTTTACGGTTCGCGGACTTACACCAAGTTCATTGGCGATGTTGGTGTAGTTTATGAGTGCTCCGGAACTGAGTGCGCAAAGAGTCAAGAATCGGCGGAAGTCAGCCAAATTGCGTACATCAAGATATTCGGAAACATCACGTTCGATATAAGTGTCGATGTAGTTCGAGAAGAACAGATTGAGCGGCATTCTCGTGTCATAAATGCGTGGATAACCGCCTTGCAGCATAAACGTATCCGGAGTAAGGGCCTGATCCGCCTTGCATGCTTCTTGGAATGAGAACGGCAATAACTTGACCAATAGGGAAACCCATAATCTGACATTAGCAGTGCTCGTAGGTTTCCCAAACGCACAAACTATGGCCTAATACACAGAATTCCCACCACCCTCCCTCTGTTGCAACGGAAGGCTTTGCGTTAGGCTAGAGCGCGTGACTGAATCTGTGAATACTGAACTCCGCATTGCTGTAATCGGCGCTGGCCCGGCCGGCGTCTACTCATCCGATATCTTCCTGCGCCAGCTCAAGAAGCTGGGCGAAGAACTTGGCCTCGGCACCGAAGCGCGCATCGACCTGTTCGAGAAGCTGCCGGTGCCGTTCGGCCTGGTGCGTTACGGTGTGGCCCCGGACCACCCGTCCATCAAGTTCATCGCCTCCGCGCTTGAGAAGACGCTCGACAACCCGAACATCCACCTCTACTGCGACGTGGAATTCGGCAAGGACGTGACTCTTGACGACCTGTTGGCCCGTTACGACGCCGTGCTGTTCGCCACCGGCGCGGTCAAGGACAAGCCGCTGAACCTGCCCGGTGCCGACCTTGAAGGCGTGTACGGCGCCGCCAAGTTCGTCGAATGGTATGACGGCTACCCCACCGGTGCCCGCGAATGGCCGCTTACGGCCGAGAACGTCGCCGTAATCGGCGGCGGCAACGTGGCCATGGACGTGGCCCGCGAACTCATGCGCAACGCCGACGACCTCAAGGTCAAGACCGACATTCCGGACAACGTGTACGAGGGCATCGGCCAGAACAAGGCCAAGGTGCTCCACCTGTTCATCCGCCGTGGCGTGGCCCAGGCCAAGTTCAGCGTGCAGGAACTGCGCGAGATGGAGAAGCTGCCCGGCGTGCAGCTCATCATCAACGAGGACGACTTCGATCTGGACGACGAGACCATCGAGGTGGCCGGCAAGGACAAGCTCACCCGCCAGATGGTCGAGGAGCTGTTCGCCATCCGCGAGATGGCCGAAGACATGGAAGACGACGGCGACGTCGACTTCGAAGGCAACCCGGCCGACCGAAAGTACTACGTGCACTTCAACTCCGCCCCCACCGAGATTCTCGGCGAGGACGGCAAGGTCAAGGCCATCCGCGTGGAGCGCACCGAAACCGGTGCCGACGGCAAGATGCACCGCACCGGCGAGTTCACCGACTACCCGGTTGAGGCCGTCTACCACGCCATCGGTTACAAGCCCGCCGAAGCCCCCGGCATTGCCTACGACGAGCACGGCGCCCACCTGGCCAACGCCAACGGCGACGGCCGCATCACCACCGAGGCCGACGGCGGCGAAGTGCGCGACCGCCTGTACGCCACCGGTTGGGCCAAGCGCGGCCCGGTGGGCCTGATCGGCTCCACCAAGTCCGATGCGCTCGCCATCGTGACCAACATGCTCGAGGATCTGGCCAAGGCCGCTGAAGGTGGCCGTGTGGCAGCCGACCGCGACCCCGAATCCATCGACCGACTGCTGGCCGAGCGCGGCATTCGCCCGATCGACTTCGCCGGCTGGAAGAAGGTCGACGCTTTCGAGCGCGCCGAGGGTGCCAAGGAAGGCCGCGAGCACAAGAAGGTCATCGAGCCCGACCAGATGCGCGAGCTCGCCCACGCCTGACGGCCCGCCCACGCCCGTCCGGCATTCGTCCGGCATTCGTCCGGCATTCGTCCGGCATTCGTCCACCCGGCCGCGCCCCGTGCGGACGCGGCCGGGCTCGGGGCCGGACGGGCCGGGCGAATATGGGACATTTCTCGCGGCGCATATCCAGCAATCATTCAGCCTGCGATTTTAGTGTGTGCATTATGGATGCCAAAGTACGGGTGCACGGCCATTTCAACGGCCTGAAGACAACGCTGCTGTTTGCCCTGATGTGGGCCATCATCATGCTGATTTGGTGGGCCACGGGCGGCAGTCGGCAAACCCTGAGCATCTATATTGTCATCGGCCTGATTACCACGTTCGGCACCTACTGGTTCTCCGACAAACTCGCCATCGCCTCCATGGGTGCGCGGGAAGTCAGCGAACAGGAAGCCCCGGAAATCTACCAGATCGTGCGTGAACTGAGCGCCAAGGCCGGCAAGCCGATGCCGCGCATCTACATCGCCCCCACCATGAGCCCGAACGCCTTCGCCACCGGACGCAACGAACGGCACGCGGCTGTCTGCTGCACCCTAGGCATCCTGCAGATTCTCAACGCCCGTGAACTGCGTGGTGTGCTGGGCCACGAACTTATGCACGTGTACAACCACGACATCCTGACTTCCGCCATCGCCTCTGCCATGGCCACTGTCATCTCCTACCTTGGCTATTCGCTGATGTATTTCGGTGGCGGCTCGCGAGACGACCGCGATAGTTCCGGTGGCCTCGGCCTGATCGGCGCATTGCTGAGCGTGATTCTCGCGCCGATTGCCGCGTCTTTGATCCAGATGTCCATCTCCCGCACCCGCGAATACGACGCCGATGAAGACGGCAGCTTGCTCACCGGCGATCCCGAGGCCCTGGCTTCCGCGCTGAACAAGATTTCCTACGGCGCACAGACCGCGCCGATGCGCAAAACCGCCGGCACCCAGTCCGTCTCCGCAATGATGATCGCCAACCCGTTCTCCGCGGTCGGTTTCTCGCGCTTGTTCTCCACGCACCCGCCGACCGATGAGCGCATAGCGCGTCTCATGCAGATGGCCAACGAAATGAACGGCACGCCGATCGCTCCGCCCACCTACTCCACGCGCGTCGGCAGGTGACGTGCTAGGATAACTATTCGTGCCTCGTTTGGCTGAGCATGCTCGTCACGTGAGGTGCAGCAGCCGTAAGGCATGCGGACATAGTTCATCGGTAGAATGAAAGCTTCCCAAGCTTTAGAGGCGGGTTCGACTCCCGTTGTCCGCTCCATTGATTTTCAATGATTTTCATTATTTCCGGGAAAGTGTCGCGCACGATCGCAAAACTACGCGCTATTTGAGCGCTTTGCCCGCGGAACCCAGCTGCCGGCAAGCCTCGACCACGCGGGCGGACATGGAATCCTCAGCCTTACGGCCCCAAGAACGCGGATCGTAGAACTTCTTCTCGCCCACTTCGCCGTCGATCTTCAGCACCTTGTCGTAGTTCTCGAACACGTGGTCGGCGATTGGACGGGTGAAGGCGTACTGGGTATCGGTGTCGATGTTCATCTTGATCACGCCGTAGCTTACAGCTTCGGCGATTTCTTCCGGGCGTGAACCGGAGCCGCCGTGGAACACCAGCTCAAACGGCTTGCCGTTGGGGAAATCGACTATGCCGGCCGCGCTAGGCAACTCGCCTTCGGCCACCGCGCGCGCCACACGCGCCTGAATGTCGCCGAGTAGCGACGGACGCAGCTTGACCACGCCGGGCTTGTAGGCACCATGCACATTGCCGAATGTGAAAGCGGCCATGTACCGGCCACGTTCGCCCAAACCCAGTCGGCGGGCGACTTCGAGGCCATCTTCCGGAGTGGAATACAGCTTTTCATTGATTTCGGCGGAGTGACCGTCTTCCTCACCGCCGACCGCGCCGATTTCGATTTCGAGCACGGTGTGCGCCTTCTGCGACTTGTCGAGCAGTTCCTCGGCGATGTCCAGATTTTCCTTGAGCGGCACGGTGGAGCCATCCCACATATGCGACTGGAATGTGGGCTCCTGGCCTCGTGCCACCTGATCGGCCTCATGCGCGAGCAGAGGACGCACCCACTCATCCAGATACTGCTTGGCGCAGTGGTCGGTGTGCAGGGCGATGGTGATGTTCGGGTATTTCGCAGCCACTTCATGTGCGAAAGCCGCCAGTGCCAGCGAGCCGGTAACGCGATCATTGACCCCTATGCCGGAGACGTAAGCCGCGCCTCCCACGGAAATCTGGATGATGCCGTCGGACTCGGCGTCTGCGAAGCCCTTCAATGCGGCATTCAGCGTCTGTGAGCTGGTTACGTTGATGGCTGGATAGGCGTAACCGCCTCGGCGGGCGGCATCGAGCATTTCGGCATAGCGTTCCGGTGTTGCGATCGTCATGGCTTCATTATCGCGCGAGGCATGCCCGCTAGGCCCCGTTCTTCAACCTGTGCGCTTGTGCGATTGGTCACAGCGCCGCCTCGTACGAGTAGAAATTCGTCACCCATTCCGGGTCGTCGCACCCCCAGCCTCGCCCTGCGTGAGACGAAACTTCGCAGGGTAGAGGGTGTAAGGTAGTCTGTTTCCGGCGGAATCGTGCGAATGCGGAGGTGCATCATGCCTGGAATTGTTCTTATTGGTGCTCAGTGGGGCGACGAGGGTAAAGGCAAGGCTACCGATCTGATCGGCACCAAGGTCGATTACGTCGCGCGCTTCAACGGCGGCAACAACGCGGGCCATAGCGTGGTGGTCGGCGACGAGTCGTACGCCCTGCACCTGCTGCCCTCCGGCATCATCAACCCGAACCTCACCCCGGTGATCGGCAACGGCGTGGTCGTGGACCCGGAAGTGCTCTTCGAGGAGATTGACGGCCTGGAATCCCGCGGCATCGATTGCTCCCACCTCAAGGTGAGCGAGGCCGCGCACATCATCGCGCCCTACCACCGCACACTCGACAAGGTGACTGAACGCTTCCTTGGCAAGCACAAGATCGGCACCACCGGCCGTGGCATCGGCCCGGCCTACGCGGACAAGATCAACCGTGTCGGCATCCGCGTGCATGACCTGTTCAACGCCGACCATCTGCACGACAAGGTGGAGGCCAGCCTGCACCAGAAGAACCAGATGCTGGTCAAGCTCTACAACCGTCGTCCGATCGACGTGGACCAGACCACCGAGGAGCTGCTGAAGCTCGGCGAACGCCTCAAGCCGTACGTGGCCAACACCGGCCTGATTCTCAACAAGGCGCTTGACGAAGGCAAGACCGTACTGTTTGAAGGCGCTCAGGCCACCATGCTTGACGTGGACCACGGCACCTACCCGTTCGTCACCTCTTCCAACCCGACCGCCGGCGGCGCCTGCACCGGCACCGGCGTGGGCCCCACCAAGATCACCCGCGTAATCGGCGTCTCCAAGGCCTACGTCACCCGCGTGGGCGAAGGCCCATTCCCCACCGAACTGCTGGACGAGTCCGGCGAATGGCTGCGTCAGCAGGGCCACGAATTCGGCGTGACCACCGGCCGCCCGCGTCGCTGTGGCTGGTTCGATGCAGTCGTCAACCGGTACGCCTCCCAGGTCAACGGCCTGACCGACATCGTGCTCACCAAGCTCGACGTGCTCGCCGGCCTGAAGGAGATTCCGATCTGCGTGGCTTACGACGTGGACGGCGAACGTCACGACGATATGCCGACTGATCAGGCCGCTTTCGCCGCAGCCAAGCCGATTTACGAGACCATGCCCGGCTGGGATGAAGACATCTCCAACTGCCACTCCTTCGACGAGCTGCCTGCCACCTGCCAGGCCTACGTCAAGCGTTTGGAAGAGCTGAGCGGCTGCCGTATCTCCGCGATCGGCACCGGTCCGCAGCGCGATCATGTCATCCAGATCAATTCGCTGGTCGACTGACCGTCTGCAACGAATTTCCCGGCTTGACTGGTAACGACGCGGCACATGATATCCGCCGGCTGATTCCGCGATTCGACCACTTGAAGTGGAAGATGGCGGCGGCCGGCATAGTCATTGGTCTGGTTTCAGGATTGCTGGTTGTCGTATACCGTCTCGGCATCGAATACGGCACGGATGCGTCCCGTTGGATATATGCGCGGATTCGCGAGACCCCGTGGCTGATTGCGCCGTGGGCGGTTGCCGCGGTGGCGGCCGCGCTGGCGATCGCGTGGATGGTCGGCAAGGAGCCGATGGCTGGTGGCAGCGGCATCCCGCAGACCAACGGCGTGGTGATATGCGGCTTGAAGATGCGTTGGCAGACGATTCTGCCAGTCCGTTTCGTCGGTGGACTGTTGGGCGCGTTGTTTGGTCTGTCGCTCGGCCGTGAGGGGCCGTCCATTCAGATTGGTGCGTCGGGCGCGCAGTGTGTGTCCCACCGTTTGCGCGGCCGCCGCCGTGAGGACATGCAGGAGCATTATCTGGTCACCGCCGGTGCCGCGGCCGGCTTGTCCGCCGCGTTCAGCGCGCCGCTGTCCGGCATGATGTTCGCTTTGGAAGGGGTGCATCGGAGTTTTTCCCCTGCGATTCTGATGGGCGCCACCGCCGCATCGCTGACCGCCGATTTCGTCTCAAAATACTGTTTCGGTCTGCGTCCGGTTTTGGATTTCGGTGATATCGGTCAGCTGTCGTTGGAAGAGTATGTGTGGCTGATTCCGTTGGGATTGGTGGCCGGTTTGGTTGGTTCGCTGATGAACCGCTCGTTGCTTGGCTTCCAGACGCTGTACGGCAAACTGCCGGCATGGAGCCGCCCGATGATTGCGATTGCGATCGCGTTGCCTGTCGGCATCTGGTTGCCCGATGTGCTCGGCGGCGGCTCGAATCTGATTGATACCGCCGAACATGCGCGCGTCGGCTTGGGAATGCTGTGTCTGCTGTTCGTGGCGAAGATGCTGTTCACATCCACGAGTTTCGGCTCAGGCGCGCCTGGCGGTATTTTCATGCCGATTCTTGCGGTCGGTTCGTTGGCCGGCGGCATCTGCGGTGAAGTGTTGCATCGATTCGGTGATCTGCCATCCGACGCAGTGGCGGTGTTTGCGGTGTGCGTGATGACGGGCACGCTCGCCGCGTCCGTGAAAACGCCGATCACGTCGATTCTGTTGGCTGTGGAGATGTCTGGAACGTTGACGCACATGCTGCCGGTCGCGGCCGTCGCTTTCGTCGCGCTGTTGGTGTCCGATTTGCTGCGCACCAAACCGATTTATGGGGAGTTGCTGGAGCGGTACGTGCGCGCGCAAGGCATGCAGATGGCGATCGCAAGCCATGTGGGCAGCGGCATTATGGAACTGCCATTGGAAATGGGAGCGATTGCGGACGGCAAGCGGGTGCGTGACGTGCGTTGGCCGTCTGGGTGCCTGATCATCGGCCTGCGTCGCGGCGAAAGCGAGATCGTGCCGCGCGGCGATACACGGCTGCGTGCCGGCGACTATCTGGTGGTGCTGTTCAGTGGCGAGGAGGAGCGCGAGGTGCGACCTGCGATGCGGCGGCTGTGTGATGCCCGGCTTGACTGAGCCTGGCTGAATTCGGCTGGACTCTGGATGTACGAATCTGCGGAATCGGACATCCAGGGTGCATACGTTGGCGCTCCGTGTAAACTCATATGCGTTAGGAAGGCGGCAACCGCGGCCCAGCTCGTTGTTGCACGGCCTATGGGCGGAACAACGCTGTCCGCGGAAGGCCAGTACAGGGGGAGCGCAATGGAATCGCAAGAACAATCGCCGGGAGACGTGGTGACTGCGGGTGAGGACTCACATCCCATCACGCAGGCAATCGACACTGTTGAGGTGATGCATGCTGGTGCAACCGCGCCCGCCGCTAACACCATGGATCCGCCTACGATTCCCCTGGCGCCGATGAAACGTATGCAGGCGCGGTTCAATCCGCTCGCCGACGGACTGATGTATGTTGTGGTGTTCGTCGGTGGATTTGTTGGAGTCGGCTGTCGGCATGCGTTGGATATGCTCCTGCCGTCGGTCAGCGGGACGCCATTCGTTGTGGGCACGTTTGTGTCGAATATGGTCGCCTGCTTCCTGTTCGCGATGCTGACCGAATTCATGGCGACCGCTTCGTGGCTGCGTCGCCGGGTGCGGCAGGTTGTCAGCCGTGGCGTTGGGCTCGGCTTGCTCGGCGGGCTTTCGACGATGTCCGGCGTGATGCTGGAAACGATGGAAGGTCTGCACGAGCGGCATATCGCCAGTGCGCTTGGCTATCTTGCGGGAAATTTTGCAGGCGGTTTGCTCACTGCCGCCGCCGGCGTGGTTCTGATGCAGGCACTGCTGTCACGGAGTACTCGAAAGCGGGTTCGGGGTGCGTTTTCAGCTGTTTCCGTGTCCGATTCTGCCGAATCGGACACGCAGGGCGTACGCCATGTGAAAGTGGCCGACGTGGCGCGTTCTGCCGCGCAGGCCGCAATGGAAGCCGCGCAGACGGCCCAGCAGATTGCACAGACGGGACAGGTTCCGCGAGTCGAAACACCAACCGTGCCGCCGACCGCCAGCCAGCCTATGCAGACAGGCCGCGTTCCGCAGATTCCTCCGCTGGTCGTTCCTCAGCTGACACAGTCATCGCAGCCGTTGTTGCGCGAGCCGGATACTTCAGACTTGGGGCAGCTGCCCGAGCCGATTCAGCAGTCGCAACCAATCCAGCAGCCCCAGCAGCAGTCGCAGCCAATCCAGCAGCCGGCCAACCCGCTTCCACCCAGCTTCGAGCCCAAACCGATCACTGCGGAGATTTCGCTTGTCGCCGACCCGACTACCGGGGAGGTGCGCTGATGATGTGGATGATCTGTCTGTTCGGCGGTCTGGGAGCCATGGCCCGTTACGTGCTCGACGTGTCAATTCAACAAGGCTGGAACCGCGAGAATCGAAGAACGAATCGCAACTTCCCGCTATCCACGCTCGTCATCAACGGCGTCGCCTCGCTATGCGCGGGCATCGCCATGATGTCCTACTATTCGCAATCGGTGGATATGGACACGGTCATGATGTTCGTTGTCGGATTTCTCGGTGGTTTCTCAACATTCTCCACGGCGCTCAACGAAGTGGTTTCATTGATTCGCCAGCGTCGTTTTACGCTGGCTCTGGGCTATGGAATAGCAACCGTCGCGGTGCCTCTCATTTGTGTGGCCGCCGGTTTCGGCATTGCGCTGCTTGCCAATCCGGCGTAATTTTCACGTTACACGGACGGTCGCTGAGTAACGTGAAAGAAATCTGAGCGCAACCGCCATCAAGGCCGCCAGTCCGGATGCAACGCTGGTGATTGCATTCGACCAGACCAAGCCGCTGCCGAAGGCCTTCGCCTCCGCGGGAGTCGACACTAAGAAGCTGTATTTCGTTGCCGGACTGTCGAACAGGTTCGAGAGAATGTAAATGAATGTAATATTTCGTGGTAAGCACGTGAGAATACGGCGATAGAACAGTGATGACGGGGAAGGTGCGATCATGGTCGGCATGCGCGATGTGGCGAAGAAGGCCGGGGTGTCTCTGAGCACCGTCTCGCTGGTGGTGAACGGCAACGGGTACGTGTCTGATGACATGCGCGAACGTGTGCGCAAAGCCATGCAACTGCTCAATTATGTGCCGAACGAGCTTGCCCGCAATCTGTATCATGATCGCACGAATCTGGTCGGCGTCATCGTGCCTACCATCCGCCACCCGTTCTTTGCGACGTTTACCGCACATCTGCAGCATGCGCTCGCCGCGCAAGGATTACGCACTATGTTGTGCTCTACCGCAGATGAGGCGGATGGCGAAATCCAGTATGTCGACATGTTGCGTCGGCACATGATGGACGGCATCGTCATGTGTGCGCACACTTCGCATCCCGGCGATTATTGGACGTCGATTCATCGCCCGATCGTCGCGTTCGACCGTGTGCTTGGAGACGGTATTTCGTCGATTGGATCCGACCACGAGCAGGGTGGGCGATTGATTGCGCAGATGCTGATCCGCAATGGTACCAAACATGTGGTGATGATTGGCGGTCCGCGAGATCAATTCTTCGATTTGGCTGCGCGCGGAGAAGTCGAGGAAGGACCGTTCGATTTGGGAAAGACCACGTTCCCGACGGTGCGCTATTACCTCACGTTGGAACAGGAATTGACCTCCGCAGGCGTGAAATACGAGTATGTTGAAGCTGGCGAAGTGATGGATTTTGCCGGCTATCATCGTGCGGTCAGCAATGCGCTCGACAAGGTGACGACCGACGGCGTCGATGCCGTGGTCAGTTCCGATATTGGCGCGTCGTTCTGCGTGCGCGAAGCGTTGAGCCGCGGAATTTCCATTCCTGACGAGCTGCAGATCGTTGCCTACGATGGTACGTATTTGACTGATTTGGCCGGCATGAAGCTGACCGCGGTCGCGCAGGATTTCTCGGCGAGCGCACAGTCGACGGCCGACCATATCGTGCAGGCTATTGCCAATGAGGAAGTGGCCGCGGCTAACGCTTCACGCAGGGACATCCCCAAGCCGTTCGAGCCGAACGTGCTTATTCCCATGACGCTGGTGCCAGGCGATACCACGCGTTGATGCTGCGCGTCTTCATGCGTGTGCCCGGTGTGGATCTCATCGATTTCAGCGGTGTCCACAACCGGCGAACGCCCGTCGATGGTCGTGCTCATCATCCGACTTGTGCACATGTGTCCGATTCTGCCGAATCGGACGTCTGAGTTCCGAAAAATGTGTTCTGTGTGTCCGATTCTGGAGAATCGGTCATGTGTGATGTGAATTGGGATGTTTGGATGTCCGTTTCTGCAGAACCATCTTTGCTCTGTACTCGTTGATTCGCAAATACGGCGCATGGCTCGTCATACCGGCCATGCTCGGCGGCGCGGCCTTCCTGGCGGACTCGGTGCTGACGCCGGCCGTGTCGATCTCGTCCGCCGTCGAAGGCCTGAAGACGCTGCCGGCGTTGGAGCATCTGTTCACCGAGAACAAGGATCTGACGATGATGATCACCGCGGTGATCATCGTGATCCTGTTCGCCGTGCAGTCGCGCGGCACCGAATCGATCGGCAAGGTCTTCGGCTCGGTGGTGATGGTCTGGTTCGCGTTCCTGGCGATCGTCGGCGTGGCAGCCATCGGCAACGACTGGTCCGTGCTCGCCGCACTCAACCCGTACTACGGCATCAAGTTCCTGTTCAGTCCGAATAACGCCACCGGTCTGGCGCTGATGGGCACCGTGTTCCTTTCGACCACCGGCGCCGAGGCGCTGTACTCGGATATGGGCCACGTGGGCCGCGGCAACATCTACTTCACCTGGCCGTTCATCAAGGTGGCGCTGGTGCTCAACTACTTCGGCCAGGGCGCGTGGATGCTGCGCAACCAGAACAACCCCGAACTGGCCGACGCCGAGGGGATCAACCCGTTCTTCCAGATGATGGATCCGAACGTGCGCTATGTGGCCGTCGTGCTGTCGGTCACCGCCGGCATCATCGCCTCCCAGGCGCTGATTACGGGCGCGTTCACCATGGTCTCCGAGGCCACCGGCCTCAACTGGATGCCGCATCTGCAGGTCTGTTACCCTGCCCGTACCCGCGGCCAGCTGTACATTCCGGTCGTCAACGTGGTGCTGTGCGTGGCCACGCTGGCCGTGCTGCTGCTGTTCCGCGATTCGGAACATATCTCGGCGGCCTACGGCTTGGCACTGACCATCACGATGATCACCACCACGATCCTGCTGGGCATCTACCTGTGGCACCGCAGCAACAAGTTCGGCGCCGTTGTGTTCACCATCGTGTTCCTGGCGATCCAGGTCCTGTTCTTCGCCGCCTCGATGGCCAAGTTCCTGCACGGCGGCTGGTTCACGCTGCTGCTCACGCTGGCGATCCTCATGATCATGTACACGTGGAACGAGGGCACCAAGCTGGAGCGCTCGCAGCGTCGGCACATGATGCCGAAGGACTTCCTCCCCGCGCTGGACAAGCTGCACGGCGATAGCCGCATCCACCGGTTCGCGGACAACATCGTCTACCTGACCAGCGATCCGGACCTGAAGCGTCTCGATACGGACATCTTCTTCTCGATCTTCGCCGACCACCCCAAGCGCGCCCGCGCATGGTGGGCGGTGGCCGTCGAGACCACCGACGAGCCGTTCACCCGTGAGTATTCGGTCGAGAGCTTCGGTACCGACTACCTGTTCCGTGTGCGCATCCGCCTCGGCTTCAAGGTCTCGCAGTCCATCCCGGCCTACCTGCATCAGATCATGCACGATCTGGAGAAGACCGGCGAGCTGCCGAACCAGCAGTCGATCTACCCGAAGCTTGACGCCGATCCCGGCATCGGCACCATCCGCTACGTGGTGATCCACAAGGCGCTGATGCCCGAGTCGAAGGTCTCCGGCCGTGGCGCCCTCTCGCTGCAGATCAAGTACGCGATCCGCCGCGTGGCCGGTTCCCCGGTCAAGTGGTTCGGCCTGGCGCCGTACAACCCGCTGGTCGAGGTGCAGCCGCTGTTCGTGTCCACGCGCCGCCCGCCGCGCCTGACCCGCGTGGCCAGCCAGGCGCCCAAGCGCGAGGGCTGAGCCGGCAGGCCGAACAGCCGGTGCGAGCCGGGTGGCCTAATGGCATGTCAGGGGGCCGCGAACCGTCATCGTACGGTTCGCGGCCTTTGCATATGCGAATGATGCAGAGTGGGCGGTACTGCTTGTGAATGTAGCGGGTGGACGGGTGACGTGGTTGATGCCTTTTGCCGTATGTTCACGGTGGCTATGCGTCGGATGGGACTGTAATTCGACTTCTTGGGATCTTTTTTGCTGCAGTGGTGCGCCAAAAGGTCTCAGCCGTCTCTGCGCCACGCCTTCCGGCAGTCAGTACAAGGTTGTACTACACTGGTGGCTGTCACACGGATGTCCCCGGTCGCCCGCGCCTCCGCGGTACATCGTTGTATGGATACGTGTCACGTATGCAGAGTGCATGCAGATATGTAGAAAGGAATCCCATGCCCCAGCAGGACCATCTGACCGCACGTCTCGTCGTCGATGACGATTTTGAGGTCGCTCCGGTCAACAATCGTCTGTTCGGTTCGTTCGTCGAGCACCTTGGCCGTTGCGTGTACACCGGCATCTACGAGCCCGACCACCCGACCGCCGACGAGCACGGCTTCCGCAAGGACGTCATCGACCTGGTCAAGGAACTCGGCGCCACCACCATCCGCTACCCGGGCGGCAACTTCGTGTCCGGCTACCGCTGGGAGGACGGCATCGGCCCCAAGCAGGAACGTCCCCGTCGACTCGATCTGGCCTGGCATTCCACCGAAACCAACGAATTCGGCCTGCACGAGATGGCCGAATGGCTTGAGGCCACCGGCGGCAACGAGCTGATGGAGGCCGTCAACCTGGGCACGCGCGGCCTGCAGGAGGCCCTGGACCTGCTGGAGTACGCGAACGTGCCCGGCGGCACCGAGCTGTCGGAACGTCGCCGCGCCAACGGCGCCGACAAGCCGTTCGATATCCGCATGTGGTGCCTGGGCAACGAGATGGACGGCCCGTGGCAGCTCGGCCACAAGTCCGCCGAGGACTACGGCATGCTCGCCGCCTCCGTGGCCGCCGGCATGCGCCAGATCGATCCGGACGTGGAACTGGTGGTGTGCGGCTCCTCCGCCCATGGCATGCCGACCTTCGGCAAGTGGGAGCAGACCGTTCTTGAGAAGACCTACGAGAACGTGAACTTCGTCTCCTGCCACGCCTACTACCAGCCGTTCTTCAAGGAGGACGGCACGCGCGACATGGCCAGCTTCCTGGCCTCCGGCGTGGATATGGACGGCTTCATCAAGGACGTGGCCGCCACCATCGACGCCACCAAGGCCCATCTGAAGAGCGCGCACGACGTGTACATCTCGTTCGATGAATGGAATGTCTGGTACCAGGGTGAGGAGCCGAGCAAGACCCCCGAGGGCATCGGCAACTGGCCGGTGGCCCCGCGTCTGCTGGAGGACATCTACACCGCCGCCGACGCCGTGGTGTTCGGCGATCTGATGATCACGCTGCTCAAGAACGCCGACCGCGTGCGCGCCGCCAGCCTGGCGCAGCTGGTCAATGTCATCGCCCCGATCATGACGGAGCCGGGCGGCCCGGCCTGGCGCCAGACCACGTTCCACCCGTTCTCCGTGACCGCGCGCCTGGCCAAGGGCGGCACCGTGCCGGAGCCGAAGCTGTCCGCCGGCACCGTGGATACGCCGCGCTATGGCGAGGTCGACGGCGTGAACGCCGTGGCCGTGCGCTGCGCCGACGGCTCGCTCGCCGTGTTTGCGGTGAACCGTTCGCTCGAGGCGACCGCCGAGTTCGAGATCAGGCTGCAGGACGGCGCGCAGCCGGCATCCGTCGAGGCGCAGACGCTGCACGACGACGATCTGTTCGCCGCGAATACGCTCTACGACCAGAACCGTGTGACCCCGCACGCCAACGGGTCGGCCATGTACGATGCCGAGTCCGGCGTGGTCCGCGTCTCCCTGCCGCCGGTGAGTTGGACCGCCCTGCACATCAAGTGACGCGATGGGCCGCGCGGTCCGTTCCGGAGAAGGACGGATCGCACGGCCCTTGCTTCCCGGGCCGGGCGGAAGGGACCGGACCGGCCGGGGAAAACGCGTTATGCTGGAATCAGACGGGCGTTCCGCCTGAACCGTGCGGAACATGCCCGATGGTGCGACGAGAGGGGTGCTGTGGCGAAACGGGTGACCATCACCGACGTGGCGCGCGAGACGGGCGTCTCCATCAAAACGGTGTCGAATGTGCTGAACAACACCGGCAGTATGCGCCCGGAGACGCGCCAGCGTGTCCAGGATGCCATCGAACGCCTCGGATACCGCGTTAACGTGTCCGCCCGCGCCATGAAAACCGGCGGCACGAAGCTCATCGGACTGGCCATCACCGATTTCTGCCAGCCGTTCATGCCCTATCTCGCCGACAGCATCGTGGCGGCGGCACGTTCCCGCGGGTACGCGGTGATCACCGATACCTACAACAGCGCCGGCGGCTTGGCGCAGGCGATCCCGGAGACGAAGAAGCTGGCCGCGGACGGCTGGATTTTCTTCATGGGCTCGCCGATCACGGATCGCACGATACTGCACCAGCCGTATCCGTTGGTGATTGTGGGCGATTACGATACGCAGGGACTGGCCGATTGGGTCACGATGCCGAACGTGGAGGCCGTACGCACCGCGGTGGGGGCGCTGCTGGATTCGGGATGCCGTAGGATCGCGTTGATCGGCGGCACCGCGGAGAACGCATGCCCGGATGCCGACCGCGAGTCGCGGCCCGAAACCACCAGCACGATGCGTACCCGCGGCTATGTGTTGGCCCATGAGGAGCGTGGCCTGCAGGTCGATTGGCGGCTGGTCCGTAACGCGGATTGGGTGCAGTCCGGCGGCCGCGATGCGGTGGCGGGGCTGTTGGACGATCCGGATGCGCCGCGTCCGGATGCGGTCATGTGCCTGAACGACGCGCTCGCCATCGGGGTGATTCATGAGCTGCAGCGGCGCGGCGTGCGCGTGCCGCAGGATATGCAGGTCATTGGGTTCGACAACGTGCCGGATGCCGAGTACTGCATGCCCGGATTGACGACGATCGACCCGCATGTGGATGATTACGCGCGACATGCCGTGGATATGCTGATCGCGCGCATCGAGGGGTCGGCGGATCCGTTCCGCACGTATGTGACCTCCTACGATCTGGTGCGTCGTGCCTCGACGTGTTGACGGCCCGGCGTTCGCCTGGACATGGGTCTGTGACGGGCTGCTGTCGCCTCTCCCGTGGCGTATTCCGGGAGAGGCGACATGCGGGCTAGGATCGGAGCAGCACCTCCGTCAGCGCTTGACGGACGGCGCTCGGCATATGCGAATCGGAGCAATCTTCCATGTCCGGCCCGCTGACGTGCTCGAGTGAATCCATCGTGGCCAATGCGTCGATGCCGTTCTCCGCTATGGCGGCATAAGCCTGTTCCTTGGTCAGATATCGCATTTCGGCATGCCGAAGGATGTCGAAGACGTCTTCCATGCGGGGATCGGCGGCCATCGTCGTGTCGCCGATGGTGACACGTATCTCGCTGCGGGTGGATACGTCGGCGACCGTTACCTGCAATGTGAGGGTTTCGGCATCATACCGGCGATCCGAATCGACGGATGCGCCGTCGGCCTGTACGGATATGTCGCTGTCGGTAATGCCTCGGAACAGGAAATCCCATGTTCTCCGGGCCGGCAGAGCGTGAACGTCTCCCTGGGCTGGCGATACCGTGAGTGCGGATGTGGCGCCGTCCTTGCGCCATCGATAGGTGATCGCGGTGGTCGCCGGGGTGATCTGCCGAGAGTAATGTCCCGAATCCTCCATCAGCGTGAAGTCGCCGTCCGCTCCGGGGAAGACGATGATCTCCAGATGCTGCGGGTTGTCGACGGAGTTGATGGAATCCCCCTCGGACAGGGGCTGCATCGGCACGATGCCGCCGGCCTTCGCGAACACGGGAATTCCGTCGAGCGGACGCCAGACGGTCATGCGCCGTCCGTTGGGCGAAGACGCGCTATACCGGCGCCCGGTGAAGAAGTCGAACCAGTCGCCCTGCGGCAGCCATACGTCGGCCTTGCCCCGTCGGGAGGATTTATCCATCGGTTCCGTGATGGGCGCGGCCAGCAGTTCGGTGCCGAACATGTATTCGTTGGGAACGTGGTATGCGGCGTCGATGTCGGGCGATCCCCAATACATGGGCTCCACCAGGGGAAGGCCTGTCCGGGATGCGCGCCAGTTCATGGTGTGGAGGTACGGAATCATGCGATGGCGCAGGCGGAGCGCATCGTCCATGATCGCACGGAGGGGGTGCGGATGTTTTTTTGGACGGTCAGGCGGCCAGTCCAAGACTTCTGCGGTATTGCACGGGGCTCATCCAGTCCAGTGACTTCTTGATCCTGGTTTCATTGTAGTGGGTCAGGTAGGCGGCCAGGCGTTCGCGGAACTCCTCGTAGCCCACGCCCCTCCAGTCCCGCCCGTAGAATAACTCGTTCTTGAGCCTGCCGAAGAACCCCTCGGCGGCCGCGTTGTCCGGGCTGCATCCCTTGGCGCTCATCGACCGGATCAGCCCGTGCTCCTCGCAGATGCGGATCCATTCGTCCCACCGGTAGTGGCAGCCGCGGTCGGAATGGATGATTGGATGTTCCCCGTCCCTGAGCGTGGCGACCGCGTCAAGGAGCATCCGGTTCGCCATGTCGGCGTTCGGGGAGCGCGACAAGGTCCAGGAGACCACCATCCCGTCGAAGCAGTCGACCACCGGGGAAAGCCAGCACTTGTACCCGTCCATGGTGAACTGGGTGACGTCCGTGACCCACAGCATGTTCGGCGCGTCGGCGTGGAAGTCCCGCTCCACGAGGTTCGCCGGGGCCTCGCCGATCTCGCCGGCGTAGGAGCTCCACCGCTTCGGCCGCTTCAGGTACACGGGCCGCATGGCCCCCTCGCGCATGATCCGCCTGACGACCTTCTCCGAGACGACGATCGGGTCGGACTCGTCAAGGCGCAGCATGCGGTGGATGGTCCGGTATCCCCATGCGCGCCCACCCTGCTCGAACAGGCCGGCGACGCGGGCCCGCAGCACGGCGTACCTGTCGCCCGCGGCGATCGCGCCGCGCTCGTAATAGTAGGTGCTGCGTTTCAGCCCCACGGCCTTCAGACAGGCCGCCAGGCCGAATTCACCCCTGATCGCGTCGACGACCCGCGTCCTCTCCCTGTTCGTCAGCATGGACGGGTCGAGGCGCGGGTCGTCGGCTTTTAAAACATCGATCGTCTCCCGCATCACCGCGTTCTCCAGCCGCAGGACCTCCACCTGCCGGCGCAGCTCCTCCACGTCATCGCCGGCCGCGGGCATCGGTTCGGCCGGCATCGGCGCGTTTCTCCTGTCCATCAGTCCCAGTATCCCCTCGCTCCGGTAGCGGCGCATCCACTGGTACACGCTCGTCGGCGTGCAACCCGCGTCGCGCGCCACGCGGGCGAGGGGCTCGCCCTCGAGCGCGCGTCTGGCCGCATTCGTCTTGCATTCCAGCGTATACGAACGCCTGCACGCGCCCGTGATCTCGTCGGCCTCCGCGTCCAGCATCGCGTTCAACAGCTGTTCGACCTTCTCCGACACCAACCGGTCCAGCTTCGTCTCGAGCATGTTCTCGTCGACCTGTAGAATCTGATTCGGCATGGTTCCGTCGCCTTCCTAAATAGGTTGATTTGGTTTGGCGACTGAAATCGTACCCGGACGACGGACCATGTCTCTCAACTCAAGCCTCAACCAAAATGCGCAACAAACCGGGCGTTATCAATCGGACACATTGGAGTCGGACAGGCTAAGCTGCATAGAACACCGCATCTAATCGGTTCGACACGCGCATTTCACTGCGCGACTGGACATTGACGTCCCTTTCGAGGTAATATCGAACCGGTTCGATACATACGTGAGTATGCAAATACGTAAACAACAAACAGGCAGATGCGCACGCAAATTGCACCCGCGCCCATGAGCCAAGGGAGGTCCCATGAAAAACAAAGTGCAACTCATCACATACGCCGATCGTCTCGGCGATGGCACTCTTAGCTCGATGACCGACATCCTGCGCACCCGCTTCGACGGCGTGTATGACGGCGTGCATATCCTGCCGTTCTTCACTCCGTTCGATGGTGCGGATGCAGGCTTCGACCCGATCGACCATACCAAAGTCGACGAACGTCTCGGCAGCTGGGACGACGTCGCCGAACTCTCCAAGACCCACAACATCATGGTCGACGCCATCGTCAACCACATGAGTTGGGAATCCAAGCAGTTCCAAGATGTGCTTGAAAAAGGTGAGGAATCCGAGTATTACCCGATGTTTCTGACCATGAGCTCCGTGTTCCCGAACGGCGCTACCGAAGAAGACCTGGCCGGCATCTACCGCCCGCGCCCGGGCCTGCCGTTCACCCACTACAACCTCGGCGGCAAGACCCGTTTGGTATGGGTCAGCTTCACCCCGCAGCAGGTGGACATCGACACTGATTCCGCCAAGGGCTGGGAATACCTGATGTCCATCTTCGATCAGATGGCCGCCAGCCACGTGCGCTACATCCGTCTCGACGCCGTGGGCTACGGCGCCAAGGAAGCCGGCACCAGCTGCTTCATGACCCCCAAGACCTTTAAGCTCATCTCCCGTCTGCGCGAGGAGGGCGTCAAGCGCGGCCTTGAAATCCTCATCGAGGTTCACAGCTATTACAAGAAGCAGGTGGAGATCGCCTCCAAGGTGGACCGCGTCTACGATTTCGCCCTGCCGCCGCTGCTTCTGCACTCGCTGTTCACCGGTCACGTCGAACCCGTGGCCCACTGGACCGAGATCCGCCCGAACAACGCCGTCACCGTGCTCGATACGCACGATGGCATCGGCGTGATCGACATCGGCTCCGACCAGCTCGACCGCTCCCTCAAGGGCCTCGTGCCCGACGAGGACGTCGACAACCTGGTCAACACCATCCATGCCAACACCCACGGCGAATCCCAGGCCGCCACCGGTGCCGCCGCGTCCAACCTCGACCTCTACCAGGTCAACTCCACGTACTACTCGGCCCTCGGCTGCAACGACCAGCACTACTTGGCCGCCCGCGCCGTGCAGTTCTTCCTGCCGGGCGTGCCGCAGGTCTACTACGTGGGCGCGCTCGCCGGCCGCAACGACATGGAACTGCTGCGCCGCACCAACAACGGCCGCGACATCAACCGCCACTACTACTCCACCGCCGAAATCGATGAAAACCTCGAACGCCCGGTGGTCAAGGCCCTGAACGCCCTGGCCAAGTTCCGCAACGAACTGCCTGCATTCGATGGCGAGTTCAGCTACGAGGTCGATGGCGACACGTCCATCACCTTCCGCTGGACCGCCGCCGACGGCACGTCCACGGCCGCCCTCACCTTCGAGCCCGGACGCGGCCTCGGCACAGACAACACCACCCCGGTTGCCAGCCTTGCCTGGAGCGATGCCGCCGGCGACCACGAAACCCGCGATCTGCTCGCCAACCCGCCGATTGCCGATATCGACTAACCGTTGGCCCATAAACGCCACTCCGCTGTGCGCGCTCCAAGTAGTGCGCCCGGCGTAAGCTGGGTTCATGGAGAGCAAACCGCCCGCAGTGCACTGAAGCCAGTGCGCCCGGGCGGTTTTGCGTATGCGGGGTTGAAGGTCATGCTCCTGCGGGCGCGGCCCAAGCATCCCGCCGGAATCGACGAGACGAGCAGCAGAACAGAGAAAGAGCAGCATCATGTTGGAACCGTATGTGCGTCCGGGTATTGATGATCGCCCGGATTTGGACAAGGTCCTAAGTCCCGAAGACAAAGCCGCCGTGGCCAGACTGGCCATCAAGAATCGCCGCCGCCCGCCCGAAGCCTCTGCGGACCAGCCTGAGGCCCAGGCTGTGCGATTGGCTTCCGCCGGTTCTTCGGCAGCCGCTGCTGCAGCCGCCAGTGTGGACACTCCCGCGCCGGATATGTCGTCCGCCTACCTCGACATGCGCGATCCCATGGTCGCCGTCAATGGCCAACGCCCTACCGCAGGTCAGGTCTCCCGACTCAACTGGGGTTTCTTCGCTGCTTCAATTCTGGTCGGCGCACCTTGGGTGGCGTTGAACACCATTGCCATGCCCAACGCGATTGCGCGTACGTTCGGCTATGACACTGCTGTTGCCGGTCATATCGCCATCAATCCGGCCACTGGCCGCCCGTTGCCCGTCGCCACCGAATTGGCGATGCCCCTGGCCGTGTTGGTGATTGTCGGCGTAGTGGCCTCCATGTTTGCGATGCCGCTGATTTCAGTGTTGTCCGACCGCACACGCACGCCATTGGGCCGTCGTACCCCGTGGATGGTTGGCGGAGGTCTGCTGTGCGCGCTGATCACGCTGATTCTGGGGCAGAATATCGGCATCATTGTGCTTTGTATTTTCTGGGTGTTCCTACAGTTCGCCTATGCGATGCTTTCCGTGCCGTTGACCAGCGCCATCAGCGAACGGGTGCCCGACAAGTTCCGCCCTCGCATCGAACGCTGGCATGGCATCGGTGTGATGCTCGGCCAAGCGCTTGGCGTGTGCATGGGTGCGCTTGGTGTGATGTTCAATTCGTTTACGCCGTTTAGTTACACCGCCGTGCTATTTGCAGTGTCCGGTATTGCCACCGTATTGATTCTGCCCAAGGAGCCTTCTAGCACTGAGCAGCCGAACCAGCTTTTTGACCGCAGTCAGGTACTTGACCAATTGCGCCCGCCGGCCCACGCTCCCGAGTTCTCCCGGGTGTTCGCCGCCCGTACGTGCATGATGGCCGGTGTTGGGTTGACCGGTGTGTTTCTGTGGTATCTCGTACGTTTCTGGGTTTATGGCAAGGCCGTGGTATTCACGTCCGCCCCGCTGACCATTCCGGCCGGATTCCTCATTGCCGGTATGGCTGTGGCCACATTGATCGGTGCCGCGCTCGCCTCCTGGGCCGCCGGGCCGATTTCCGAATCGATTGAAGAAAAGAACATTCCCGTGGCCCGTGCGGTGGCCGGTGCCTGCCTGTTGTATGCCGCTGGTTTGGCGCTCGCATGGGGGCTGGGCGTGTGGTCCACCGGCACTGCCCGTGAAAACGGCATGCTGCTGTTTGCGCTGATCTCCGGATTCGCCTTCGGCATTTACGATTCGCTCGGCCTTGAACTGGTGATGGACTCTTTGCCCGACCCGCGCCGAGCCGGCCACGACCTCGGCATTTATGCGCTCGCCAACTCGGCCGGTCTGGCGCTCGCCGCCATCATCGGCGCGCTACTGGTGAACGCCTTCGAGCACAGCTTCGGCTATTACCTGCTCTTCCCGTCCGCCATCGTCATGGTGCTGCTGGCCGGAATCATCACCCTCACCACCAAATCTGCCGAATAATAAACCGGTTCGAGTACACTGGTCAGCAGTGATCCAGTCCAGTACTCGCAGGGGAGCAAAACCATGGTCGGCATGCGCGACGTAGCCAAAGCGGCAGGGGTGTCCTTAAGCACCGTTTCGTTGGTGGTCAACAACACCGGCTACGTCTCGGCTGATATGCGTGCCAAAGTCGAGTCCGCGATGCGCCAGCTCAACTACATTCCCAACGAGCTGGCCCGCAACCTCTACCGGAACCGCACCAACACCATCGGCGTGATCATGCCGACCATCGCCCACCCGTTCTTCTCCACACTCACCGCGCATCTGCAGCGCGAGTTCGCCGCGCGCGACCTCAAAACCCTATTGTGTTCCACCGCCGATGCGGACAAAGGCGAGGTCGAATACGTCGATATGCTGCAGCGGCACATGATGGACGGCATCATCATGGCCGCCCACACCGAGCATCCGGCCGACTACTGGACCTCCATCCATCGGCCGATTGTCGCTTTCGACCGCACGCTCGGTGAGGGTGTGCCGGTCGTCCGGTCTGATCATGAACAGGGCGGCCGTCTGATTGCTCGCCAGCTCATCGATTCCGGAGCGCGCCACGTGGTGCTCGTCGGCGGCCCGCGCTCCCAGTTCGCGGCGGCCACCACGTTCCCCACGATTCGCTACCATCTCACCGTTGAGCGGATGCTGGCCGATGCCGGCATTGCCTGCGATTACGTGGAAGCCGGCGCCGTGGCCGACATCGCCGCCCACGAAGCCACCGCATGCGCCATTTTCGAGCGGTATCCCGATGTCGACGCCATCGTCGGCTCCGATGTGGTGGCATCCGTGGCATTGCAGGAAGCCTCACGCCGGGGTATCGAGGTGCCTGCTGATCTGCAAGTCATCGCCTATGACGGCACTCTCATGGCCGAAACCGCCGGCAAACGCCTGACCGCGATTCGACAGGACTTCCCGGCCATCGCCGCCGCGCTCGCCGCCCGCATGGACTCACAGATCGCCGCCGACGGTGGTCCCGCCTCTCCGGCCAAGAACGATAGCGCTTCGGACGTTGACACCCAACCCACTCCCGAAGAAGTCATCCCCGTAACCCTCATCCCCGGCGAAACCACCCGGTGACTCCTATCTTGGCTCCCCTCTCTCTGAGGGGAGCCGAGGCGCAGCCGCGCACAGTCACCCATCTCACATGACTCCTACGTCACAATGTCCACAATGTGAACCCTTGCTGGATTGGCAAGACAGCCAGACCTATGTTTACATTCCAGTTCAGGTCGAACGGCCTGAGGAAATACCGAAAGGAGGCCACGCGATGACTGGATTCAATGCTTCTGCGTTTGTATCCGCACGAATTATTAGCCCGTCTTCGCTGGCGGACTAATTCGGCACTGATGCTTGAAGCCCCGTCAACGAAGGCAGGGCCAATCAAGCTGACACAATCGGCACGGCCCTGCATGATGCGGGGCTTTTTTTGTTGCGCTCACAAGGCTTACGGCAGAATCCCGCAGACGGAAACGGTAGCGGACAGTACACGGCAACAACACAGCGACGGAACAACAACCTCCCTGTGGGGCGAAATAATCGCCCGCCAATGAGAGTGAACGAGAGCAAAACAGGAGTAACAATGACTGCAGCAGTCGAAGAGACTGGCTTAGGGCAGGCGGCAGGTAAAGCCGCTACCTTGGTACGCGATTCGGTCAAGACCGTGATCGCCGCGTCGATGGTCGGTACCGCCATCGAATTCTATGACTTCTACGCCTACGGCACCGCCGCGGCAAACTACTTCCCGCACATCTTCTTCTCCGCGAAGGACAACCCCACCGTCGCACTGCTGATGAGCTTGCTGACCTTCGCCGTCGCCTTCATCGCCCGCCCGCTGGGCTCGCTGATCTTCGGCCACTTCGGCGATCGCATGGGCCGCAAGACCACGCTGGTCGTCAGCCTGATGACCATGGGTGTCGGCACCTTCCTGATTGGCTGCCTGCCCACCTACGATCAGGTCGGCGTTGGTGCAGTCGCCATCCTCTGCCTGCTGCGTTTCATCCAGGGCATCGGCCTGGGCGGCGAATGGTCCGGCGCGGCACTGGTCGCCACCGAGAACGCGCCTGAAGACAAGCGCGCACTGTACGGCTCCTTCCCGGAGCTCGGCGCCCCGATCGGCTTCTTCCTGTCCAACGGCACCTACTTCGTGCTCGAATCCTTCAACAATCAGGACGCGATGCTGGCTTGGGGCTGGCGTGTGCCGTTCCTGCTGTCCGCCATCCTGGTGATCGTCGGTCTCGTGGTCCGCGTTCACATGGAGGAGACCCCGATCTTCCGTATGGCTCAGGAGCAGAAGAAGGTTGTCAAGTCCCCGCTGACCGAGGTCTTCCGCAAGTCTTGGCGTCAGGTGCTGCAGGCCACCTTCCTTGTGGCTGTGACCTACACGCTGTTCTACACGCTCGCCACCTGGTCCCTCGCTTGGGGCACCAAGGAGCAGGGCGAAGGCGGCGGCAACCTTGGCTTCACCAACCAGGAATACCTGCTCATGCTCATGATCTCCATCTGCGTGTTCGCCCTGTTCATCGTGCTGTCCTGCCTGTACGCGGACAAGATCGGCCGCCGTCGCGTGCTGACCTTCTCCTCCTGCGCACTTGTGGTGTTCGCCGTACTCTTCCCGTTCCTGCTGGACGGTGGTCTGGTCGGCCAGAAGAACTTCTTCGCCAACATGGTGTTCCTGTGCGTCGGCTTTGCCCTGATGGGCATCGCCTTCGGCCCGATCGGCGCCTTCCTGCCTGAGCTGTTCGACGCCAACGTGCGTTACTCCGGCTCCGGCATCGGCTACAACCTGGCCGCCATCGTCGGCGCGGCTTTCGTGCCGACCATCGCCACTTGGCTGAGCTCCCACTGGGGCGTCCACTCCGTGGGCCTCTACCTTGCCGTGATGGCCGTGTGCTGCCTCGTCTCCGTGCTCACCTGCAAGGAGACTAAGGACGTTGACTTTACCAAGTGACGATGTTCACAACGTGAAAACCCCTAATTCCACTAAGTGAACCCCTACAGGGCTTTTCCGATGCGACGGGACTAAACCTGCATATCGGAAAAGCCCACAAGGAAAGCCACAACAGAATATCGCTCAGCGAAACCCCGCAGAACGCAAGAAAAATTCAACCCCATAAATAAACAAATAAATAAAAGGAGCGCCAAAAATGGCAGCAACTATCTGGTACGAGAAGGACGCCGATCTGTCCGTGTTCGATGGCAAGAAGGTGGCTATCCTGGGCTACGGTTCTCAGGGTCACGCCCACGCGCTGAACCTGCGTGACTCCGGTGTCGACGTGGTCGTCGGCCTGCGTCCTACCTCCAAGTCCGTGGAGTTCGCCAAGGAGCAGGGCCTTGAGGTCAAACCGGTTGGTGAGGCCGTCGCTGAGGCTGACGTTGTGATGATTCTTCTGCCTGACCAGTACCAGGCAGCCGTCTACAAGAAGGACGTTGAGCCGAACCTGAAGCCGGGCGCCGCGCTGGCCTTCGCCCACGGCTTCAACATCCACTACGGCTACATCAAGCCGTCCGAGGATCACCCGGTGTTCATGGTCGCTCCGAAGGGCCCGGGCCACATCGTTCGTCGTGAGTACGCCGCTGGCCGTGGCGTCCCGGTCGTCGTTGCCGTTGAGCAGGACCCGGACGGCAAGACCTGGCCGCTGTGCCTGGCTTACGCCAAGGCTCTGGGCGCTCTGCGTGCAGGCGCCATCAAGACCACCTTCACCGAGGAGACCGAGACCGATCTGT
>OLQA01000650.1_pt1 | contig 32761 bp, 27 predicted proteins | sample 1673151 | NCBI WGS metagenome assembly OLQA01 (sample SAMEA3136760, study PRJEB25190) | human gut metagenome | biome: human gut; feature: human-associated habitat; material: faeces | place: Austria | collected 2013
TAAAAAACTCAATCTGGTCGTCCTAAGTCAGCTCGTGGGCTTTTTCAACAATCTCCCCTCGTAAGAGCGTGTAGTGCGCCAGCTGCTCGAGTGCCTCTACGCTCTCGACCTCTTGTAGTGCTATGAGAGCGGGTATATCCCAGGCGGTCGCATAGGAGATCACCTCGGCTAGCTGATGGCACTTGCGCTTCATACGCTCTGCCGTCCACCCTTTGCGGGCCGTGGGGAGGTACTCGCGATCATCCCAGCGGGTGCTGGGGATGGTGTCAAAGAGGTTCTCCACATTGTATGAGACAATGGTAAACCTCTGCTGCGCTACCAAGCAACAACCACTGCCTAAGAGGAATAAGAGCAGCACGAAACCACGAAAGTCTAGGAAGATGGAGCTGGTCATCTCAAATAAAAAAAGGAAGCGACGCTCCCATAGAGTCTACTGTCTCTACGAGAGCGTCGCTTTACGTTGATATGTTGATATAGTGTCTAGATTACCAGACCACGACACGCTCCTCAGGAGCAATGTACATGGGGTCGCCAGGCTGGACGTTGAATGCCTCATAGAAGGCATCAATGTTCTTCAGCGCCTGATTGACACGGTTGATGCCCAAGCTGTGGGGGTCGATCTTCGTCAGACGTATCTCCTCCTCGGGAGTGATGTTTTGTCCCCATACACGAGCGTAACCGATGAAGAAGCGCTGTGCTGGTGTGAAGCCATCGATCTTCTCGACCTTCTTGCCCTCGAGCTGCTTCTGGAGTGCTAGGTAAGAGACTAGGAGACCGCCCTGGTCAGCGATATTCTCACCGAGCGTTAGGTGACCGTCAGCGTTGAGGTTGTCATTGATCTTGATCTGGCTAAACTGCTGAGCGAGACGCTCCGTAGAGTTCTTGAAGTTCTTCTTGTCAGCCTCAGTCCACCAGTTGTGCATATTGCCGACAGCGTCAAACTCGCTACCCTGATCGTCAAATCCGTGCGTCATCTCATGACCGATGACCACACCGATAGCACCATAGTTGACAGCGTCATCAGCGTTGATATTGAAGAAAGGAGGCTGTAGGATACCAGCGGGGAAGCAGATCTCATTCGTCGAAGGCATGTAGTAAGCGTTGACATCCTGAGGATTCATGAGCCAACGAGAGCGATCGACTGGCTGACCTAGCTCAGACATGTTGAAGTCGTGCTCGAACTGGATAGCACTGCGGAGGTTCTCCACAAAGCTCTTGTCCTCTGAGATATTGAGCTTAGAGTAGTCCTTCCACTTGTCAGGGTAGCCGATCTTGACGGTGAATTTAGAGAGCTTCTCGATAGCCTTCTGCTTCGTTTCGTCAGACATCCACTCGAGCTGAGAGATACGATCCTTGAGCGCAGCCTGTAGGTTGCTGATCATCGTCTCCATACGCTCCTTAGCCTCTGCGGGGAAGTACTTCTTGACATAGACCTCGCCGAGTGCCTCACCGAGCGTGCCATTGAGGAGGTTGACAGCACGACGCCAGCGTGGGTGCATCTCCTTGACACCTGAGAGTGTAGTGGAGTAGAAGTCGAAGCTAGCCTGTACAAAGTCATCCGAGAGATAGCTCGCATAGCCGTCGATGGTCTGTGCTAGGACATAGTCCTTGAGTGCCTGTAGGTCTGCCGTGGGGAACCACTTGCTAAACTTCTTGAAGAAGTCTAGCTGACCAGCATTCCAAGACTCTAGAGTCTGAAGCTTGCGCCCCTCGATGTAGCGTGCCCAGTCGAAGCCAGGGTTGTCAGCGACAAACTTCTTAACCTCAACCTTGTTGAAGTTGCGAGCTACATCACGAAGCTGTGTCTGCGAGTAGCACATGTCAGCGAGTATGTTGCTGATAGCGATATTGTTTTTCGCAATGCGCTGCGCATCCTCGGCAGAGTAGCCAGCGAGCTGAGCGATGCGCTCGATGTACTGGTTGTATGCCTTGATGATCTCCGCATTCTTTGGGTCTGTGTAGTACTCCTTGTTGCCCAGAGCCAGACCTGTCTGATTGAGGTTGAAGATGTTCATATCGCTATTCTCAGCATCGGCCATGACGTAGGTGCCGAAGAAGGTAGCATCACCCTTGTTGTCCTGCTGAGCTGCGAAGTCTACGAGCGCCTCCTTAGAGTCGATCGCCTCGATAGCTTTTAGTTCGTCTAGGATCGGCTGAGCGCCTAGCTCGTTGCGCTTGACACTGTCGATAGCCTGCTTGTATAGTACAGAGACGCGATACTCATTGGTACCAGCCTTGTAGTTACCCTGAGCTAGCTCATCAACGATGCCGTGGATCTGCTCGAGTGAGCGATCACGTAGCACGTCAAAGGTTCCGAAGCGACTATAAGCCGGCTTCAGTGGGTTAGCCTTGATCCAGCCACCATTGACATAGTGGTAGAAGTCATCCTGTGGACGCACGAGGGTGTCCATATCAGCTAGATTGATAGCTGGGACGATCTCCTCGTTGGTCTGATTCTCCTGCTTCTTGTTACAAGCAGAGAACGTAATAGAAGCTGCGCATAGAGCAGCCACTAGTAGTTTGCAATTGTTCATATTCGATTGTTCGATTTCAAAATGATTCATAAGTAGAGGGAGAGCCTACCCTAGAGTAGAGGTGAGGGATACTCACCCGCGTCGGTCAGCTTCGCCAGATGCTCTATGACCATATCACGGTCAGAGGCGTAGGTCGCGCCGAACCAGCGGGCATCGGTACTCAAGACCTGCACCTGCGCCAGTCCCTGACGGATCAGCGTGTCGACAACTGTCGGGATAAAGAACTCAGACGTAGGCTCGTTGCCATGCTCCTTGAGGAAGTCTGCGAAGAGCCTCTCCGAGTGCTCCAAGTAGTCCGGCGTAAAGCCCCAGAGATTCATCGATACGAGTGTACCACGTGCTATGGAGAGCTTCTTGCCGTCGTGCATGCTGACGATCTCGTGATTCTCATTCTCGTGAATGTTCTTATGCTCGGTGATGTGCATCAGGTAGCCCTCGGGCGAAGCCTTACATACGCCACGGCTCACACTACCCTCAGCCGTGAGCGTGCTCTCGATGTCGTAGGCGACCATACAGTAGGCACCACGACTATCAGCGGGCAGCTGAGAGAGGTAGTCACTCATCGTCTGAAAAGCCTCACGACCGTAGAAGTCGTCAGCATTGATCACCGCAAAAGGGCCATCGATCTCAGGTGCCGCCATCATCAAGGCGTGATTCGTACCCCACGGCTTAGTACGCTCAGCAGGAGCGGTAAAGCCCTCGGGCAGAGAGTCTATCTCCTGGTAAACGACAGCCGTGTCCACAGCCTTCTGATACTTCTGTAGCACCTGCTCTTTGAATTGCTCGGCAAAGGCGTGACGTATGACAAAGACTACCTTGCCAAAGCCTGCTCGGATCGCATCAAAGACGGAGTAGTCCATGATACTCTCGCCCGCCGGTCCCAACTTGTCTAGCTGCTTGAGTCCGCCATAGCGACTGCCCATGCCAGCAGCCATAATGACTAGTGTAGGTTTCATTCGATCGTTACTTGTTAAATGTGTGTAGGGGGTGCCACTCTATGAGACGAGCGTACCCCCTCTTCTGTTATTGAGGATAGTGCGTGTTTGAGTCATCTAGATGCTCTAGCACCTCCTCTAGATAGCGTCGTGACTCCTCACGTGCCAGCTCTAGGTTGTGCAGCTTGTAGTTGCCACAGTCACGAGGTGCCACGCCAGGCACAGCACCCTCGTAGTGAGCTACAAAGTCAAAGGCACGACGGAGCAGGTCTGCGATATCTAGCGGGTTAAGGTCTCCGACTATAATCAGGTAGTTGCCCGTCAAGCAACCCATCGGTCCCCAGTAGATGATACGACTCCCCCACTCGGGATCATTGCGCAGATAGGTCGCTACGAGATGCTCTATCGTATGCAGAGCACTCAGGTCGAGGACTGGCTCACGATTAGGTGCCTTCATGCGTATGTCGAAGGTGGTCACAACCTGATCACCCACGAGGTCACGACGAGAGACATAGACACCACGCTTGAGACGCTCGTGATCTATGGTAAAGCTTGGGATATCCTTCATCACTTCAGATTTCGTAAGCTACTTTTTCTCGCTATATGCGAGTACTCCAGGCTCTATCTCTAGAGGATTGTCGTAGAAGGTGGGATAGTTAAAGAGGCGAGCCGTACGCTCTCCCCACAGCGTGATCTTGTCACCCGTGATATGAAGCATACTTCCCTCTCGCAGACCTAGGACGTCGCAGTTGGGATTGTACTTGACAAACTCACGAATACGCTGCTCGCGCGTCTCACCGCCATGTCCCTCAGGATGTGCATCGAGGTAGTGCGGATTGATCTGGAAGGAGATAAGCCCCAGCGCCTGCGTCGTATCAGGATTGCAGATAGGCATATCGTTTGTCGTCATGATCGTCGGACAGGCGAGGTTAGATCCAGCACTCCAGCCCACGTAGGGGATGCCGTCCTCGAGGACACGCTCACGGATGAGCTTCATAGCACCCATATCTTGTAGTTGCTTGAGGAGTGCCCATGTATTGCCGCCACCCACCATGATAGCCTGTGCAGAGGCAATAGCTTGTAGTGGCTTATCGTAGGTATGCAGACCCGTGACATTGACGCCAACGCCACCCAGTGCATTATTAACCTTAGCTACATACTCATCCCAGCTATAGGTGATAGCGGCATAAGGGACAAAGAGTACATCCTGAGCCACCGGACCTAGGAAGCGACCGATCTCCTCAGCAGCGTAGCCCAGATAGGGCTGCCCCTGAGATGCGGAGTTGGATATCAGTAAGAGTTTCTTCATGTCTATACCAGATTGGTTGAGATAATCTACTCGCAAAGGTACAAAATAGAAACACACGGCTCCACGTTTTACTCCGCAGCTAAAGATTAGAGATTAGAAGTTAGAGATTAGACACTAGACTCTAGAATCACTAGTGCCACTAGGAGCACTAGAGCCACTAGTCCCCTCTCCCTCTAATTTCTAATCTCTAACTTCTAATCTCTAACCTCTAATCTCTAAATCTCACTCGGGCAGCGCGTCGATCTGCGCGAGGATTGTCTCGCCGAGGAGCTTCTTGCGACGTATGTGGTCGTGCACCTCTGCGACGAAGGCATTGTCCTCATAGTTGCCGCGCACCTGCTCGAAGTCGATGCGACGGTTGTGATCGCCGTCGAGGTCTATGCCGAAGCCGACCTGCGTGAGCATCTCAAACTCCTTGTGAGCATCCTTGAGCAGATACTCGTCTAGCTCTATGACGGTCTCTTGCCACTCCTGGATGATCTGTATGGCTCGCTCTACGGTCAGATCCTTGGCGGCGATGTCGTACCAACGCAAGAGCAGATCGTACGCCCAGTGCCACTCGATCTCGTAGTAGCGACTATGTATCGAGCGGATGGCGACGTTGACCTCGTCGAGCGTCTTGAGCTGCCCCTCTTTGATCTGCTTGATCAGGTTGCGTACGAGGCGACGTGGAGCGATCATACCCGCTAGGTCGAGCCAGTCCGAGAGCCCCTCATTGCTGGTAGGTGGCAGGCAGGTGACTAGCTCGCTCTTGCTCTTGGGTGCTTGGTCCTGAATGCGCTGGATGAGGGAGTTGCCGAGGAACTTGACGATACCCATCTCGTAGTAGCGACACCCCTTGACGAGGGAGCTGTGACGGATGTGCATATCGTGATAGATATAGGTCGCATTGGAGCTGCCGAGGTGCGTCTCCAGTGCTTTGAGCTTGTGCCACCCCTTGTACATTTTACCGACCGTATAGGGCGAGAGGAGGTTGTAGTTGATGCAGTCGAGCTTTTCGTCCGGGTGACGCTTATCACGCTTAGGCCACTTCTTGGTATCACGGATGGTACCGACGCTACGCAGATTGGTGCCTGGCACGAGGTAGGTCTGGTTGTCATTCTCTATAATATAGGAGAAGGGGAAGTCTGACGAGTCAATATGATCCACATGACGCCCCATGATCAGGCTAAAAGCACCGATGCGCGAAGGCCACAAGATATAGGAGTCGGAGGTGGTCTTGCTACCACGCTCTACGACGCCCTGGTGAATGGGGCCGAGCTTGTACAGGTGGTTGCTCTGGTTAGAGCCACTGCCCGCATTGAGGAAGGAGTAGTAACCAGCGATCAGCAGACTACTCTTGTGCATCGTGACAGTAAAGGGCCCCGCAAAGACAGCACAAGCCTCCCCGTTTTCGCACTGACAATTGGCAAAGAAGAGCGAGTCATGCGCACTGAAGAGGTGGGTGACCGAACAACCCTGACCGACGAAACAGCGGGAGACGTTGGAGCCGTCAGCAACCACGCTGCCAGCAGAAAAGATAAAGTCCCGACAGATCACTCCGTAGCCAACCTTTGTGGGGCTCAGGGCCGTACTATTGACCGAGCCATTCTCTAGCACCGAGGCACCGATGATAGAGCTGTGGGGACCCACCTTGATATTGGTCATCAGACCGCAATGCCTGATCTGAGAAGACTCACCGATGGTACCACGATCCGACCGCACGGAGGCTGTATACTCCTCGACGAGCTTAGAGAGTGCTGCCTGCAGCTCCTTGTCGTGGCGATACATCGCCAGCATGTAAGCGGTCTGAGCGGTCAGGATGTCGCAGATAGGCACCTCACGACCACCCGTCTCGTTGAGCACCTCAACGAGGGTGCCATTGCCAAAGGCGGTCTCGCCCGTTACCTTGAGAGCTGCTATGTCGTGGATCACCACATCGTCACCGATGTCGTAATGCGAGATGCAGTCCCGCACACCGTCGATGATGACTCGGTCGCCGATGGTACAGTTGACTAGCTTAGCGTGCGCCAGGCGGTAGGGCTCGTCGTAGCTCGGCTCCTCCTCGGAGGGGCGACCACCACGATTGTCGCCTATCTCGCACTGTCCGATGAAGTGAACCTGCTGACAGCGACTAGCATCGAAGTATTTATGAACGCGCACTAGGGACCAGTCTTGCGCTTGGCACCCTTGCTCCGTGAGCTGTTTGATCTCTTTTGTATTAAGCTTTCGCATAGAGTATCTGTAGGGGGAATTATTGTTAGTAGTTTGGGGAGAGAAAAGTGAGATGACACGCTTACAGCCGATGCGTCTCTGCGATCATCTGGCGAAGCTGTCGTATCCAGTCGTCGGGGAGCTCCTCGACATGGCTAGGCATACGATAGCACCAGACATGATGGGGATTGCTCGGGTCGTTGATCTGCTCGCTATGAGGATCGACCGTGGCGCAGTGCTCAGGATTCAGGGCTAGCCAGTCTTGCAGCGGCAATATGCAGAGTCGTGAAGGACTCTCTAGGTGTCGGCGCACGATGATCTCGGCCAGCTCGGGCGTGAGCGTGGTATCGTAGGGGATGCCGTAGTCAGTGAGAAAGTAGTCGTAGTAGCGACGTGACCGCGCAGCATCTTCCGCCCACCAGAGGCGTAGTGGCGCACAGTCGTGCGTCGAGGTGGTGCCGACACTATCCTCGGAGAAGTAGGGTGCTGCCTCAAACTCGATGCCGGCACTCTTAGGCATGCGCTCCACATATAGCTTGAGGATGCCTAGCTCCTCTAGGACGGGGTAGACACACTGAGGGACCATCCCCAAGTCCTCGGCACAAAGATGGATCGAAGTCAAGGACTTCAGGAAGGTTAGACGCTCCAGTCCACGCTCGCGCCACAACTCTTCATTGCCACCGTAGTAATACTCCTCGCAGACAGCCCGCATGCGCTCCTGCAGATCGGGCGACAGCTTTGCAAAGGGCGCAGCACTCGCCACATCGTAGCGCGGCACGTAGCCCGCATCGAGACGTTCGATCCAAAGGACCTGCGTCGTTGCAGGATTTTTGGTCGGCGCTATCCACTCCGGTCGTAGCGTTTCGGCCAGTCCTAGCTTGGTGATCTCCCGCTTCAAGTAGCGTCGTGAGGGAAGAAAGTAGCCCAGCATCCCAGAGCGCCCGTCACGTGGTATGGACCAGATGCGGAAGAAACCCAGCACATGATCCACGCGCAGGTAGTCATAGAAGCGATCTAGATAGTCAAAGCGCTCACGCCATAGCGTTTTCCAATTCCTGCGACAGGTTACGATACCCCAGTTCTGCCCATCTGGAGAGAAGTAGTCGGGAGGAGCTCCGCAAGAGAGTCGCTTGTTAAATTGGGCCGGGTAAGCAAGCGTGTCTGCTGCATGCGGATCGACCCCTACGGGCAGATCGCCCATGAGCGCCAGCCCATGCTGACGAATCGTAGCTACGGCACGGCGCATCTGTCGCTGCGCTACCATATAGCAGTAAGCGTAGAAATTGCCCGTACGGACGACCAAAGGCTTATTTTCCTGCTCCAGCTCATCAACCCGCTTCATCGCATCCCAGAAGTCCCACTCCTCACGATTGAGGTCGGGCAATAGGTCTAGAGCCATTCGCATGCAGACCCAGTAGTGCCAGATGGGGGAACGACTAAAAGTAGCATACTTGAGCGTCAACCTAGCATAGCGGTTGATCATATCGGTGAAGTACCGCGAAGCGTCCACCTGCTCCGTAAAGGAAGCCCACAGCCAGCGTCGCTTGAGTTGCCACACCGCCGTATAGTCGAAGGTCTTTTGCGCACTGAGCCGCTCAGCCTCCGCACGCAGCTCCTGCTCCAGCTGCTGGTCCGCCAGCGGGGGCAGCTGATCCACCGCTATGTAGATCGGGTTGAGGACCGTAGAGGCTAGCGGCCGATAGGGATAAGAGTCGCGACTATCGCCATAGAGGGTGGTGTCTTCCAGCGGGAGCAGCTGTATGATGCGCATCCCCATCCGCTCAGCCACTGGCGCAAAGGCCTCCAGAGCGGCAAAGTCACCACAGCCCGCATCGCCGTGGCGACGCAAACTAAAGAGGGGAACGGCTATCCCAGCCTGACGGGGCATCTGACTCATATTATATTATGGTGTCACCTCTACGGAGACTGTTGCAAAAGTCAACAGTCTCACAATCTTGCAAGCAAGATTGTCTAGACTTTGCAGAAAGGATGAAGCGCAAGGCGCTGAGGGTGAGGTCTGAAGGGAGCATACATCCGTATGTGACCGAAGCCGAATCCCGAAAGCAACACAGCGATTTGCCTTTATGCAATAGTCTCCTGCGGTATATTCGGAGAAGCCATGCAGCTCTGATCGATAGAACTACACGGCTTCTGCAGCATCGCCTCTGGGGGCGACTGCTTGAGGAATTAATATGTGTTAGTGTCGCTTACTCCTTGACGCGCCCCACGTAAGAGCCGTCACGCGTATCTACCGTGACCACATCGTCCTGATTGATAAAGAGCGGTACGCGGATCTCAGCACCCGTCTCGACGGTTGCGGGCTTGAGACTATTCGTCGCCGTATCGCCCTTGATACCAGGCTCCGTATGGCTGATGCGCAGATCGACGTGTGCTGGTAGCTCGCAGGTCAGCACGGTCTCGCTCTCAGCATGTACCATTGCCTCGACCATATCGCCCTCCTTGAGGAAGCGGACACCCTCGATCAGCTCGCCATTGATAGCGATCTGGTCAAATGTCTCAGGGTGCATAAAGTGGTAGCCCATATCATCATTGTAGAGATACTGATAGGGACGACGCTCGATGCGCACCTCCTCTACCTTGACACCACTATTCCACGTCTTGTCGATGATGCGACCCGTAGCAACATTGCGCAGCTTCGTGCGAACGAATGCAGGGCCCTTGCCAGGCTTAACATGGAGAAACTCTACGATGAAGTAGTACTGCCCATCAATGTCTAGGCACATGCCATTGCGAAAGTCAGCTGTTGTAGCCATATACTATTTGTCTATTCTGTGAAGTTACTTATCGGTGCAAAAGTAATAAATCCTCAGCTACTACACAAATAACAAGCGCGGCACTCACCGCCCGTACATTCCTTCCACTAATGCAATTTCTCAAGAAGGAAGTCCTCTATTGTCATTGTAGAGAAGGAGCGAATAACCCGTGAGCAAGCCTAAACTACGGCATAGTGCTTTTCATCATTCAAAAAGAGGAGTTGTAATTGCTGTAACATCTCTTCTTCGTTACGAAACGTATTGTTCTACGTCCAGTCGATAGGTGTTGTTGGGTGCATCAACCGCTATATGATGTAGTTCTAGAGTATCAAAAAGAACGTTTTCTCCTAGCTTCAAATCTTTTATCTCGAAGCATTCTTTGGTAGTCAGCTTGTAAGCAGACTCCTTAGTATAGCACAGCCTCCGAACAAAACTTGCCTCTCGATTTTTAGAGGACAATAGACTTTGTTTATACCAGTCTCTTAAATCCTTTTTCGGTCTAGAAAAGATAAACCCAAGTACCTCGTAATCATCCTTTCGATAGTTAGGGAGTAGATTCATCAGCATCTTAAGCTTGATACACGAAGAGAGAATTTGCTTATACCCTTCATAAATCTTTGGAGTGCTAAACTCAGACTTCAGCTCGCAAAAAATGAGATGTTTCTTTCCTTGTGAACCGTCATACAGAAAAATGCCATCGCAATCCTTAAGAAACAAGTTGTCAGAGCCCGCTTTTTCAAAAAAAGAACTAAGCTCTTTAACCATCAATGGATCTATGACTTGACAGCAACTGTTTTCCAAAACGACTTTTCTGACTTTCGCATTTTCTCTAGTTTCCTCAACTTCTGCTTTATCTGAGACGTACCTCGTCCCTTGGTATTTGGGGAAAATTCTCTTGAAGTCATCGCAAGTCATAACTCTAGCTCTCTAAACTGTCCATAATTTCTTCAATCCTACTTGTCAACTCGAGATCGTCTTCAATTACTGAATAAAAGGATTCAAACGGGATTGAGTTATCCTTACCAACTTCTTGAGCTATGATTCGAGAAGATCCATCAGACTGCTCTTCAAGTAAGTAAGCGCGAACGTTAGAGACAGCTAAAAGATATTCCTCCTTGATTTGAAAGTCGTTTAGCAATTTCTCAAAATCACTTGGAGAGATTTTGTCCTTAAGCAATGATAGCTTCATCAGATTGTTGAGACGCTTGATTAAGTAGTCACTATGAGTCGTTACTTGAAGATGCCCACCTGCACTTATGATGCAGGCTAAGAGGTCTGCCAACTTCACTTGACGGCTGGGATGTAAATGAGCTTCGGGCTCTTCAAACAAGATAGAAACGCCCTTGACTGGAAACTTATTGATTAGTAAAGAGAGAGGAGATAGTTCTTTTATGGACGAAGCGGCAGCGGTTAAAGGAATTGTTGCTCCATTGCGCATGTGATAAAGATATTTTTCTCCTTCACGCTTTAGCTCTCCGTTGTTGACTCTAGCATTGCACTCTATAAGAGCTTGGTTTAACGGTGAAACACTTTCTTGAGGCTTATTGAGTAGAGCCTTCATATCGAAGAACTCTTCGTACATACCTGACTGAAAGGTTGGACGTTCACTCACCTCCATCAAAGAGCCTCGAGAGGGAGGCAATAGAAAGGTCTTAGTGATATTATTCATATCACCAAAGACGAGATCCTGGAAATACGCTTTAATCAGTGTTACATAAGGTATAGGAGTTGGGATGTTTAGAGTTGATACAACACGATAGACGTAATTCTTAAAGACAAGCTTATCGTACAGCTCCTCCTGCCCCTCTAAGCCTTCAAGGGTTTGAGTAAAGATAAAGTCAAAAGTCTTCTCCTGTATGGGCAATTTAATATTGACGTCTCCATCAAGATTCTGATACCCTACGAGATAGCCTATATAGGCAACTGCGTCTTTATTCAACCAGTCTAAAACGTCTTGAACAGGGACACTTAGGATGACTTTTCCAGATTCCCTTTTCTTGTAGATTTCGTTAAAGTCATAACCCTGCTCAAGGAAGAAGTTTAAGAAACGATCTGAGTCTAAGAGGACGTAATACAGGTAATGAACTAAAAAGGAGGCATAGCTCTTGCCTAAACCTGACTCCCCTGAAAAAATCATCATTGGGGATAGGGTCATAGAAGAATCTCTGATTGCTCCTAGTCGCTTGATGTCAAAGGTAACCTGTTGCATAGTGTTCTATATCTTTATCACGGAGTACTTTGATGAGCCTATAGCTCCTTGCAAAGATACAACTTTTCCCCTCGCTGTGATAACGATTGAAAGCTCAAACAGAAGCCCTACCCTTACAGCAAGAAGCAAGTCATACTAGAGCGAACTCGCTAACAGCTAATAGCGAGTGAGAGCCAAATCTTCTTCTGCTCCATATCTCTGTCTTTTGTTTTTCAGATCAAGGTCTATTTCAGATTTCATCCCTATTCCACTGACAAAAAGGGAGAAATGTATTTTGCAACGTCTGATTCGATTGAATAATCCAATATTTGAATCCTAGGAACTCTTGGTCTGCCTTTAACAGCTCACAAACTATACGTTTATGTTGCGCTGAGTCTTTCTCTAGAAATTGATTACAAGCCTTTTGGAATAGGTTGATATGAGAGAGAAATTCGTTATAGAACTTCTCCTCCCGCACTTGCCGAGCAGGAGTCTTCCCATTAAAGATAGAGGAGAGCAACTTGATGGTCTCATCTACACCCACGATATCTTTATCATCGGGCCCCTCAAAGATCGCAATATTCCTCTGGAAGTCCACTTCCTGCTTGATAAGTGTCTCTATAGGAAAGCTCAATGGATTGACTATTTGGTCATAAGCATTGGACTTCTTCTGATTGCAGTACGAACACGTTAGCAATAGATTGCTCCAGTCAGTCTTTTTGTCGGGGTATCGAGCCTGACTGCATAGGTGATCTATATTATAGTCCGTTATCACTTTCCCCTCGCATATGTAGCACTTACTATACTGATCTGCAAAAAGTTGCTTTTGGACATCCTGTCCATTGTACTGATGCCCAGTCTCAAGGGATTTAGGCGAAGTGGAGGACTTATAGATTTGAATCATAGTCTCGGATTCCACTAAGTTTATCTGCCCACTTAATTTTCAACTCTTCGTATTCGCCAGCTATCTTGGGGGAGACACTCTCGGATACTTTGTCAAGATCCTTGACGAGTTCTTTGACTTCAAATCGCTCTGCAATATCTAGGTCTGCTTGCTTCAAGAGTTCTCTGAGACGATTCAACTGTTGCTCTAGATAGCTCGAGCGAGTACTGACCTCAAAATAACCTTCGGCTAGAGCCTCGTAAGAGTAGTCAGACAGATTCGTCAATACCTTTTGATGCTCCAAGTCATAAACAGATGCAGATGCAATGGAGTTGAGGACAAAAGGTGAATGTGTCGTGACTATGAATTGGATATTTGGGAAAACCTTAGTCAGTAATGGCATCACTTGTCGCTGCAAAGAAAGATGCAAGTGGGTCTCCACCTCATCTATCAAGACAATCCCAGGTATATCGTAGAGCTGCATTATGCTGTCACTTGTCGAACTCATCTTTAGGATTAGGTCAGATAAGATATCTATCACCGCAGCAAATCCATCTGACAGCTCGTTGAACTTAAAGCTCTTGCCCTCCGTCTCTATATGAAAGGAGTAGTCCTTGTAGTTGAAAGAGAGTTTCAGCCCCCTATCGCCAAAGATCTCTCCTAGTAACGCTTCGAACGAAACAAACCAATCATTGATTCGATCTGCATCTTCCGTCTGATGTTCATTTCGTGCAAGTGCCTCTTGGATCTTCAGGTGAGAGAGATAAATGAGAAATTGATCCGAAGCACTCTGATTGATAAGCCACTGGTCGCTGAACGACGGCATCGTTGGGTTGAGAGGCTCTGACATTCGGACCTCTCTACTAGCGGCATACATGGCACAGATAAAGGGCTTGTCAGAACTATGGAATACGATTTGGGTAGGATCTTCAAACGCTACACGCACTGCTCCATATAGCTCATTAAGTCTTTCCTGCCAAAAAGCTAGCTGCTGCTCTAGTTCTGCTTTCCTTAGAGGATCTATACAGCTAGATAGTTGCTCGGTATAGTATTGAATTCGTTCCTCATACTTTAAGAAGTCTAAGCTGTCCACCTTTTGCAGTAGCTCAATATGATCCCGGATTGCCTCCAGCAGAGAGGTCTTACCACTTCCATTCTTACCTGTGATCAATAGATGTGGATGCTCGTCATCAGGTATGCAAATATCTAGATCGTGTAGATGACGTACCTTGTTAATATGTATGGACTGTATATAGCGTTGCATAGGATGGTATGTATTCTCTGACAAATAGCCCGTCTCCTACTCGTCTGTGTCTCGGGACGTGACCGTGCGAGGCTCTCGAGCTAGTGTACGACTCGTCATGGCGGAGGAGTCGATAGCACGGAGAGCGATGTCTCTGACCGTCTCCTCCGAAGTGGCAACCTTGACTCCAGCCTCCTTGAGCTGACTCTCTATCTCCTTGATCTTTTGCTGCAAGAGCTCTATCTGCTGATCCTTGAGTCGTAGCTGACCCTCCGTCTCCTTCTGAGCTAGGTCAAATGCAAAGCGATGCTCCCTGTTGAGACGCTCCTCGGTCTCCTGGACAGCCTTGATCTGCACCTCTTGCATACGACTCTCTAGGCTCTCGGCCAACTGACGTAGACTCTGTAGCTCACCCTCAGCATCAGCCAGGACACGCTCTCGCTCGGCAGTAGTGCGCTCGAAAGCTTGCTTGCGCTCCGTCAGCTCACGCTCCTCAGCCTCTAGACGCTCTTGGAAGGCATCCTCCTCTTTCCGACGCTGCTGACTCATCGTATAGTCATACTCCTCCTCTTCGCGCTTACGGAGGAGTGCGACGTTGGCTTGCTCCTGCTTCACAGAGTCATTGTATTGCTCACGCTCATGACGCCACGCCTCACGAGTCTCTTCGATCTCACGCTCCAGCTTAGCACGCGTCTCCTCTAGCTCGGCTTGCGCCTCTTCTTTCTGCTTCTTCTGTGCTAGAATCAGCGTAGAGAGTGAGTCCGCATTGCTCTCGATGGCATAGAGCTCCTTGATCCACTCCTCCTTGAGCTGGATGGTCTCATTAAGCGTTCTGAGCTTTTCGAAGCCCTCCTTGAGTTGTCGCTGAAGTTGCGTGACAGATCGCTCGAAGCCGCCCATCACCTCACGAGCAAAAGCGTCTAGCTCCTCGGCTGATAGAGCCTCAGCCTGTGCCACGACCTTCTGTTCGGAGACACGCTTCTGCTCCTCTTTGGGATTCTCTAGGCTCTTAGCCTGCACCTCTGCTAGCAGTGCCTCGTAAGCCTCCAGCATCTCCTTCTTCGTATTCGACATGCTGATCTGAACTCTCTCCTCACTCATATCTTTGCCTGTTCTAATGGATTGTCTTGATTTAGTTGCCTACAAATGTAATGAAAAAGGGGCTGATCTCAAGCTTTTCGAGAAAGCTAGAGATTAGAAGTTAGAGGCTAGAGATTAGACACTAGATTCTAGAAGCACTAGTGTCCCTAGCCGCCGATCCCCTCCGATCACTCCAGCTAACAGCCAACAGCCAACAACCAAAGGCCAACACCTTTACATCTCTTTACAGGAAAATTCGTCCGATTCCCGCCTTTCTCGAATATCCACGTGGAAAATCTCAAATCTCCACGTGGATATTTTTCTTTTTCCACGTGGGGGCGTTTTGATTCCTCCGAAGTTTCATTTCATTCCTCCGAAGTTTCATTTGATTCCTCCGAAGAATTTTTTTATTCTCCACGTGGGCATTTCGAAATATCCACGTGGAAATCACTTTTCCACGACACGATTCCGTTTCGATATATAGTCGGCTCTAAATTATTGTTGCGAGCCAACCTCCAGTCGGAGGCACCCGACTCAAGCAACTCTTATGCGACATCCAGGTAGGGAGTCGACCTTTTCTAATGCAAAAGCACCCGACCGCTTAACATCTTCACCGCGCCGTAACATTTTCGTCACAGGGGAATAACCCATTGGCCGTAATATTGCAAACGAAAAGGAAGGCCTACCCCGACACGATCGGAGAGAGCCTCCCATTAAGATCGACAACTAACTTACTAATAGAACTATGAATAAGAGTACACTCAAGGCTTTAGTCCTCATCGCCATCGCTCTCATGACTGCCAGCTGTGCCGGCAAAGGTGGTCGGGTGACCGAGCTAGATGCAGCCGGAGCAACCTTCCCACTACCCTTCTATACCGAGGCTTTCAAAGCTTATGAGGCGCAGTCGGGTATACATGTTAATTATGGAGCCGTAGGCAGCGGTGGTGGTATCCGTAGCCTCAAGGACGAAGTGGTGCACTTTGCCGCTACCGATGCTTTTCTATCTGATGCGGAGATGGCCGAGATGCCACGTCCGGTGGTTCACATACCGACCTGCATGGGAGCTGTCGTCATTGCTTACAACTGCCCTGAGATCTCGCAGCTAAACCTCACGGGAGAGATCATCGCCAACATTTATCTAGGCAAGATAACGCGCTGGAACGATCCCGCTATCGCAGCGATCAACCCCGACCAGAAGCTCCCCGACAAGGAGATCTCACCCGTCTATCGCTCCGATGGTAGTGGCACGACGAATGTCTTCAGCGACTATCTGACGAAGGTGAGCACAGACTGGGCTACGCAGGTGGGCACGGGCAAGTCACTCAAGTGGCCTACCGGTATGGCTGCCAAGGGCAATCCAGGCGTCGCTGGCGTGATCGCACAGACCGATGGCGCGCTCGGATATGTAGGTAGCGAGTACAGCTTCTCCCTAGACATACCGACAGCCATGGTACAGAATCAGGCTGGCAACTTCGTCCTCCCCTCGCTCGAGTCTATCTCTGCAGCGGCGGCTGGCGAGGTAGCACCCGACACCCGTCAGATGATCACCAACTCGTCACACCCAGACGCTTATCCTATCAGCTGTCTCACCTGGCTCATCGCTTACCAGGAGATGCAGTACGACAACCACTCAGAGGCAGAAGCTGTCGAGACGGCTCGTCTACTCAACTGGATGCTGAGCGATGAGGCGCAGGCGATCACTTCACAGATCCACTTCGCACCGCTATCCACTAAGATGGTCGCAGCAGCCAAGGCGCAGCTGGCTAAGCTGACCTATGGCGGTAAGCCAATAGACCTAACTAGCACTCCTAAGGAGTAGCCCCCTTATTACACCTGAAAAACAAAAAAGGAGACTGCTATGGTCTCTGTAGCAATCTCCTCACACCAAAAAAGAACGTCTCTCCTCCCCTCTCAACAGTAGTGCCGTCTGGATAGCTCCGATTAGTTAGTGAGTCGCATCCGACCTGTACCGCTCTCTATTCGGAGGAGAGATGTCTCTTTTACCCTCCCCACCTACTCCTCATAATATAAGCTCTGCCTATAATGTCTACCCTCGTCCGTAAAGCGTCACGCCCTATCGGCGACAAGATCTTCCGCAGTCTACTCACTAGCTCTGGGCTCCTCGTGCTACTGATCTGCCTAGCGATGCTGATCAGTCTGATTAGTAACAGCACGGAGGCCTTTAGTGAGTTTGGCTTCTTTCGCTTCATCTGCTCCTCCGAGTGGGACCCCACGGCTGGGCGGGAGCAGTATGGAGCATTGCCCTTTATCGTGGGAACCGTGGTCACCTCGATACTAGCCTTGATCCTGTGCATCCCCTTCTCGCTACCAGTGGCACTCTTCATCGGGGAGTACTTCAAGGGTAAGCGCATCGCTGGCGTCATACGTTCGCTGACGGACCTACTGGCAGGCATTCCCTCGATCGTGTATGGTCTGTGGGGCTTCTACACACTGCGTCCGCTCATTGACATGATCGATGGGCCACAGGGCAATGGCTACGGGATCCTCACTTCGGTGCTGATACTAACCGTCATGATCATCCCCTATGCCTCGTCGCTCACGGCAGAGTTTGTCATGCTCACCCCTAAGTCGCTCAAGGAGGCTGCCTACAGTCTCGGCGCCACCCGCACGGAGGTGATCGGATCGGTCATCCTGCCTAACGCACGGAGCGGTATTGTCGCAGCTTATATCCTCGCGCTGGGACGAGCTCTCGGTGAGACGATGGCGGTAACGATGCTGATCGGTAACACGGACAAGATACCCACATCGCTCTTTGACACGGGACAGAGTATGGCCTCGCTGATCGCTAACCAGTTCAACGAGGCGCACGGACTCAAGCTCAGTTCGCTCATAGCGATCGCTCTAGTCCTCTTCCTCATCACAGCCATCATCAACGGCATTGTGAAGATTATCCTAAACAAGCAACGAGCCTAACCTGAGACTATGGCATCACTCAAAGTAAGACAGGGCTGGGACCGCACGGTCTATCTAGTCAATATCGTACTCGCCTGCATTACCGTCATACCGCTCTTTCTCATCATCGGTAAGATCGTCCTAGAGGGGTACCAGCAGATCAACTGGGACTTCTTTACCAAGACGGCACCGACAGCTGTCGAGGCGATGATGGCTAAGCGCGCCAACACGATCGAAGGCTCTCGCACGATACTCCCAGGCGGTATCGCTAATGGTATCGTCGGCACCCTCCTCATGACCCTCGTAGCCTCTATCATCGCTATCCCCATAGGGCTCCTAGGCGGTATCTATCTCTCGGAGAATAGATCCACACGTCTCGCCCATGTAGTGCGCTTCGTCACGGACCTGCTACAAGGCACCCCCTCGATCGTCATCGGTATCATCGTATACGCGTGGGTGGTACTGCCGATGCGAGGCTACTCGGCTCTAGCCGGTGCTGTGGCTCTGGCGATCATGATGCTACCGCTCATCATACGCTCTACCGAGGAGACGCTGACGCGACTGCCTAAGTCTTTCAAAGAGTCGGCGCTTGCTCTCGGATGCTCCTACCGCAAGATGGTCCTCAAGATCCTCCTCCCCTCTGCTATGGGAGGGCTGCTGACAGGCATCCTGCTAGCGGTGAGTCGTATCATCGGCGAGACGGCACCGCTCATCATGACCGCTCTAGGCAGTACCCGCATATCGTGGACGCTCGACACGCCTTCGTCGGCCGTGCCGCTACTCATCTGGGAGTTTTACAGTGACCCCAACCTTCAAGAGATGATCTGGAGCTCTTCGCTCTTTCTCCTACTCCTAGTGCTCCTTCTAAACTTTATCGCCAAGCGTATCTCCGATCGGACACGCTACTAGTAACTTCTTTTTTGTCCAAAGCATGACTCCAAACTCTATACAGACGACAACGCCCGAAGTGGTCCTCCAACTAGACAACGTAAGCATCTGGTACACTCCTGAGAAGAGTGCCGTGACCAACGTATCTGCGGAGATCTACGACCACGAGATCACCGCCATCATGGGTCCTAGTGGTTGTGGCAAGAGTACCCTGCTACGTGCCATCAATCGTATGCACGAGCTTTACCCCGGCATACGTACCGACGGGCGCATCCTCCTACAGGGAGAGAATATCTTAGAGAAAGACCCGATGGTCGTCCGTCGTATGGCGGGGATGGTCTTCCAGCAGCCGAACCCCTTCCCGACGATGAGCATCGCCGACAATGTGATGGCGGGCTACAAGCTCAACGGCATCAAGGTCTCCAAAGCGCAGCGCGAAGAGATCCTCACCACCTCTCTGCAGTCGGTCGGACTCTGGGAGGAGGTCAAGGACAGACTAGACAAGCGTGGCTCCTTCCTCTCGGGGGGACAGCAACAGCGTCTATGCATCGCTCGTGCCTTAGCACTGCGTCCTCGGCTACTTCTGATGGACGAGCCGACCTCCGCACTAGACCCGATAGCGACCAATCGCATCGAGGAGCTGATCCTAGAGCTCAAGAAGGAGATAGCCATCCTCATCGTCACACACAATATGGGGCAGGCGGCACGCATATCCGACCGCTCGATGTTTATGTATCTCGGTGAGCTGGTCGAGTATGACCGCACCGACAAGATGTTTACCAACCCCAGCGATCAGCGCACCGAGGACTACCTACAGGGCAACTTCGGATAAAACATCGTACCTTAGATCTGCCATACAGACAGACACTCACACGATCAAGTAAAAAACGTAACTGTCACAGCCTATGTCACCCAATATGGATCACCACGTCGTCCTGATCAAGGAAGACTTCAACGTACTCAACAAAGTGATCGCTCGCCAAGTAGAGATCATACAGCAGCTCCTCAGCGGGATCGTCGAGCCTGACGACTACGAGCACATCGAGATGAATGAGACGATCATAGATAGCCTAGAGGTCAAGATAAGGAGCGAGGTCATCAACGGGATCGTACTCTACACCCCTCGCGCCTCTGAGGCTAGGCGTATGTTTGCCCTGCACGATATGACCAGCTATCTAGAGCGCATCGGTGATCTGCTGCTCAATGTAGCCAACTTCACCCGTACGATCGACTCTAGCAATGGACTCTACCTCCAGTACGCTGGTACGCTACACGAGATGCTCTCGGAGACTTATCAGATGGTCACCGACGCGGTCACTTCGTTCTTTGCCGGAGACTCTGACCTCTCGCGACGAGTCATCCGTCGAGACACCCATGTAGACGATCTACACTATCAGATCAACGACTCGCTGCCCCAGGCACTCCTAGATGCGGAGCAGACTCCCGACGTAGACTCCATACAGGCTTCACTGGCAATCAGTAGCATAGCCTACAATCTGGAGCGCATCGGCGACAATGCGACAAACATCGCCGAGGCGGCTATCTTCCATTCAGAAGGCAAGAACCTACTACACGCTAAGAGTCAAAAAGTAGAGATCCCCACCGAACAAGAGCTAGATAACTATGGACAAGAAGAAGTTTAGACTACTCCTCGTCGATGATGAGGAGGACCTCCGAGAGATACTCACCTTCAACCTCGCTGGCGAGGGATACCAAGTCTCCACAGCGGCCAACGCTGAGGAGGCACTCAAGATGCCACTCGAGGAGTATCACCTACTCATCCTCGACGTGATGATGCCTGGCATGAGCGGCTTCAAGCTCGCTGAGGTCATACGACGGGAGAAGAAGCTCACCACACCCATCATCTTCCTCACTGCCAAGGATACTGAAAACGATCTCCTCACGGGCTTTAACATCGGAGCCGATGACTATATGGCGAAGCCTTTCTCTATCAAAGAGCTACAGGCGCGTGTCCAAGCGGTTCTCATGCGCTCCCTACAGGGCGGACTAGACTTCGAAGAGAGTCAGATAGAGATCGGCACGCTCCTCATTGACCTAGATACCAAGCAGGTCTTCGTCAATGGCGAGCCTATCGATCTAACCAAGAAGGAGCTCGAGATACTCATCTTACTGGCACGCGACCCCAGCAAGGTCTTCTCACGTGAGGAGATCCTCGACCGCGTGTGGCGAGAGGATGTATTCGTTATGGAGCGCACCATCGACGTACATATCACCCGCATACGCAAGAAGCTACGTGGTAGCGGAGTCAAGATCATCAACCGCTCAGGCTTCGGCTATTGCCTCGTCGAGGAGGAGGCGCAGTAGTTCCCATTTACCTAACACACCCCTATCGTTACCGTCCTAACTATGAGTCAGTACAACTATAAGTCCAAAGTCCTTATCTCCGCAGCCCTGCTCTTTATCCTCTTTGGCGGGATCATCTACTTCGTACAGCGTGCCTCCGAAAAGGAGATCAAGACCAAAGCTCTCGTATCATACCTCGAGCAGGCCGCCGACTGTGTCGATAGTTACATAGCAGACTACGAAGCACACCCGCAGGTGCCAGGGCGTGACTCGCTCTCAGCCTTTAGCAACTGGCCTGATCAGAAGAATCTAGGGCACTTCTTATCCTACCTCCCGGACAATCTACGCTTTACGATCATCAACCTAAAGGGCGACGTCTACTTTGACAACGTCACCCAAGGGCCAATCTCTGAGAACCACCTCTCACGCGTAGAGCTACAGCAGGCCAACCTCAATGGCACAGGCACCTCCAAGCGGTATAGCGAGACGCTCCGTGAGGACTTCTACTACTTTGCCAAGCAGTACAAAGATCAGGGGTACTACATCCGTGTAGCTATACCCTACCATATAGACTATGTCAATTACTTTCGCTCCAATCACTTCTTCCTCCTCCTCATCGTCGGCATCTTCAGCCTAGCACTGCTGGCGGTGGTCTTCTTTACCGACCAATTCTCTCGCTCGGTGCGTAAGCTTCACGACTTTGTAGCGAAGGCGCAGGCTGGTGAGGAGTACGAGTCTGTCACTTTTCCCAAGAGTGAGATCGGAGAGCTAGGAGAGCAGCTCAAGAAGATCTTTAAGATGCTCGAAGAGAGCAATACCCGCTACGAGATCGAGCGCGAGAAGCTCATACAGCACTTCGCTAGCTCCGACGCTGGCATCTCTTTCTTTAGTGCGGAGAGCAAGTTTATCTATGCCAATAGCCACTTCATACAGAATCTCAACACCCTCGTCGACACCCCTACCTTTATCATCGACGAGCGCATCCTCGACTACCCTGAGCTTTACCAGGTCAAGACGCTTCTAGCCGACCAAGAGGCTCGCCCAGGTGCCGCTCCTCGCTCCACACGATACATCATCGACAAGGATGGGTCGCACATAGAGGTGCGCGCCCAGTTCTTCCCGGACAATAGCTTTGAGATCGTCCTGACCAATGTGACTAAGAAGGAAAACGATCGTCGCCTCAAGCACGACATGACCAATAGCATCGCCCACGAGCTACGCACGCCGGTCACTTGCGCCCGTGGTTACCTCGAGACAATACTCAACCAGCCACTCCCTGAGGAGAAGCAGCGCTACTTCATCGAGCGGACGTACAATCAGATGATCCGTCTCTCACAGCTCATCAGCGACGTCTCTATGATCACCAAACTGGAGGAGGCGAGCGACCTCTACGCCCTGCAGGAGCTCACCCCGTACAGTGTCGTCGAGGAGGTCAAAGCAGCCCTAGAGATCAAGCTACAAGAGGCGCAGATGACCGTCTGCAATCGAATACCCGAGCAGACCACCGTACAGGCCAATCACTCGCTACTCTATGCTGTCTTTGCCAATCTGACGGAGAATAGCATCCGCTACGCTGGCTCTGGCACCACTATAGAGATCGATCAGACGATGGAGGACGAGCACTACTACTACTTCACCTTTGCCGACAACGGACCTGGCATCCCCGAGAGCGAGAGCCTGTCTAAGATCTTCGACCGCTTCTACCGCATCGATGAGGGTCGCAGTCGGGAGATGGGCGGATCAGGACTGGGACTCTCCATCGTACGCAATGCTATCCGCTTCCACGGTGGTGAGATCTCGGCGAAGAACAGACCCACGGGAGGTCTCGAGTTCTTCTTCTCGCTAGCCAAGAGCACCCCCGACAAGACAGTCCAAGCGCACTAGTTAAGGCCGATAGTTGCGGTCGGCTCTAAGCGACACTCCTCTAGACGAAGGATAGCTTTCCAACCTTGGAAAAAGATATTTCCTCCCTTGGAAAAAGAAGTTTCCTCCCTTGGAAAACGTTTTCCAAGGGAGGAGACGTTTTGGAAACTTTACAAAACGATCCGACCCCTCCGCTTCTGACTCCTATCAGATAGCGGAGAGGTCGGAACAGCTTAGTGGAGACTGTTGCAAAAGTCAACAGTCTCACAATCTTGCTCGCAAGATTGTCTAGACTTTGCAGAAAGGATGAAGCGCAAGGCGCTAAGGGTGAGGTCTGAAGGGAGCATACCTCCGTATGTGACCGAGGCCGAATCCCGAAAGCAACACAGCGATTCGCCTTTATGCAACAGTCTCTAGTGGGAAGTGAGTCGCCCTCTAGGAGCGACAACGCTAGAGCAGGTGACGCTCAGCGTGGTAAGAGGAGCGCACCAGAGGACCGCTCTCCACATGGCGAAAGCCTTTGTCTAGAGCTATCTCCCGTAGCTCGGCAAAGCGGTCGGGATGCACATACTCCTGCACAGGATAGTGGCGACGAGTGGGCTGGAGGTATTGACCGAGCGTGAGGATGCTACAGTCCACCTGACGCAGATCGTCCATCGTCTCGAGGATCTCCTCCTGCGTCTCGCCTAGACCGAGCATCAGCCCCGTCTTAGCGGGTAGCCCCGCCTCAGCAATCTGTGCCAAGACGGAGAGACTGCAGTCATAAGTAGCTCGGCTGCGTACCACAGGCGTGAGCCGTCGCACGGTCTCCATATTGTGCGCCACCACCTCGGGGCGCTCCTCTAGGATCGGCGCAATGAGCTCTGCCTGCCCGTCGAAGTCGGGTATCAGCACCTCGATCGTAACGCCAGGGCACAGCTCACGTATCCGTCGTATTGTCTCGACCCAATGGGCGCTGCCCTTGTCGGGCAGGTCGTCGCGATCCACGCTGGTGACCACCGCATGCTTGAGTCCGAGGGCGCGGACACTCTCAGCGACGTGACGAGGCTCCGCTGGATCTAGCGGTAGCGGGCGACCCGTCTCTGTATTGCAAAACTTACAAGCTCGCGTACAGACCGCACCTCCGATCATAAAGGTGGCGGTGCCTCGTGACCAGCACTCGCCTTGATTAGGACACCGACCGCTCGTGCAGATGGTGTGCAGGCAATGCTTCTGCAGCACCGCACGCGTCTCGTCGTAGGTAACATCGCTACCAAGCTTGATCTTGAGCCACTCAGGCTTACGTATGTGGGGTTGCTTCATCAGCCTTTTTACTTCAGCTTACGATCGAGGAACTCAATGATGCGACTGTAGAGATGCTGCCTATTGTTGCCTCCATAGATGCTGTGATCCTTGTCGGTGTAGGTCGCCATCTCAAAGGGTATGTCCGCCTTGACCAGCTCGGTGGCTAGACGCATCGTGTTTTGCAGATGCACATTGTCATCAGCCGTGCCGTGGATGACAAGTAAATCGCCATGTAGATTGTGAGCGATAGACAGGACTGAGGAAGCCTCGTAGCCCTTGTTATTGACTTGTGGCGTCGCCATAAAACGCTCTGTGTAAACCGTGTCGTAAAAGCGCCAGTCGGTCACAGGAGCCACAGCTACACCAGCACGAAAGACCTTGCCACGGCAGAGCGACATGAGCGTATTGTACCCACCGAAACTCCAGCCGAAGATAGCAATGCGCTCTCCGTCGATATAGCTAAACTGCTTGGGCAGTGCCTCAGCAGCTGCGATCTGGTCGCTACTCTCGCGCAGACCTAGCTCACGATAAGTGCACTTGCGCCACTCGGTGCCACGGCCACCTGTACCACGTCCGTCCACACAGACGACTACATAGCCAGCCTGAGCTAGGGCGTACTCCCAGCCGATGTAAAACTGATCCAGCACCTCCTGCGAGTCGGGGCCACTGTACTGATGCATCACCGTGGGGTAACGCTTGCTCGCGTCAAAGTGTGGTGGGCGGATCATCCAGCCATGGAGTGTGCGTCCTGGAGCCACCTCAATGGTAAAGAACTCCTTGTCGTTGTAGTCATATCCCTTGAGCTTAGCAACCAGCTGGGCGTTGTCTTCGAGCGTACGGATCACCTTGCCCTCCTTTGTTGTGCGGATTGTCGTGATGGTAGGCGTCTTAGCATTGCTATAGCTATTGATGAAGTAGCTATAGTCTTGCGTGAAGCTAGCGCGATTGATGCCAGCCTCTCCCGCTAAGACGGTTGTCTTGCCCCGTGGAGTCGTCTTGAGGACTCGTCTCTGGGTAGGCGTCTCGTCGGCAGCCTGGTAGTAGACGTTGCCCTCGCTGTCGCAGCCGTAGAAGCTGATGATGTCCCAGTTGCCCTGCGTCAGGCGCTTCTGGAGTGCTCCATTCGTACCATACTTATAGAGCTGCGTAGAGCCATCGCGCTCGCTCAGCATGACTATGCCATCGGGTACGAAGCGCATGGAGTTGATAAACTCATTGTTGATGTATCGCGGATCTTGCTCACGAAGGGTCAGACGAGGCGTACGGCTCTTCGGATTGATGCGGTACACCTTGAGGTCGTTCTGCAGACGATTGAGCGTGACGGCTGCTAGATCGCTGCCCCAACCGGTGAAGACGATGCGGGGTATGTATCCGTCCGCATCTAGCGGTAGCTCTACACGATCGGTGCGCTTGAGCTCGAGGTTGTAGAGGTGTAGCGAGACGGTAGAGTTTTCCTCGCCCACCTTCGGATACTTATAGACATAGTCCGTGGGATAGAGTCCGTCTCCGTAGATCGGCATCGAGTAAGCCTTCACATGGCTCTCATCACTGCGCACGAAGGCTAGGAAGTCGCTCTGGGGGCTCCACTCCATCAGGCGTGTCGTGCTAAACTCCTCTTCGTAGACCCAGTCGGTTGTACCGTTGATCACCTCATTGCGCTTACCATCCGTGGTGACCTGCACCTCTGAGTTGAAGTCAAACTTCTTGATGTATATATTATTGTCTCTGACGAAAGCAACCATTCGCCCGTCAGGACTGAAGGTGGGGATCATAATGTCGCCCTCGGTGAGTGGCTCACAAAGGTTGCGACGCACATCGTAGTGGGTAGCGCGCATCGTATAGGAGCGCCGGTAGATCGGCTTGATATCGGTGTAGATCAGGATATGATGTCCTGAGGGAGCTATGTCGTAGTCCCAAATCGCCTGGAGATCACACTCACGAGCGGTCGCTATGTCAAAGAGCGTATCGACAGCCCGTCCCGTCGCGTACTCATACTTGACGATACGCTGGTAGTCATCGCTGATGAGCGTGTAGTGCTTGCCGTCGGGTAGTGAGCGAAAGCCGTTGCCAGCACCACGAGCAGCAAATGCGCCCGAGGTGACCTCAGGAAGTGTTATCTCTCGCCGCTGCTGGGCAACGAGCGTGAGCGAGCAGAGGAGGATGAGGGTGGTAAAGAGAGTGCGAGTACGCATGGATTAGAGATTAGAAGTTAGAGATTAGAGATTCGAGGCAAGACCATAGCGTAGACCCCGAGAGAGAGCCTACGCTATGGTGCTATGTAAGGGGGGGTGATTACTTGCGCTTGAAGGTTAGGCTAGGCTGACCCGAAGCGTCGTGTGTAGAGTAAAGCTTGAGCGTGTTCGCTCCATCCATACGAAAGGCTTTAGCCTCCTGTAGAGCTGCTAGGAAGATACGCTCGTACATCATATTGGAGCATGCCATGCGAGTAGCCATCATGTCTCCGACCTTGATGCGACCGTCAGAGTAGACAAAGCACTCACCACCATAGCTATTGCAAGCAGCTTGACCAGAGATACTTGCTCCGCTGATGCTGATAGTAGCTGTCTGAAGCGCATCCTTATTGATCTTGATGCCATCCATGTGCGTAAGCTCCCAAGAGCTACCGTCGAGTGAGGCCAGATTGATCTTGCTACCGTTCTTACTAGAGCCACAGCTGACGCAGAGTAGCGTAGTCAGCGTGAGTAGTGCTACAAGATAGATTCTCTTCATAGTGATTCGTTTGCTATTGGTTATTCATTAGTATTGTGATAGAGACAGATGCTCTACCGATATGGGTGTGTCAAAGAATATGGATGCCGTACGGGAGAAGCGCTCCGTCTGCTCCGTCGTGTAGTAACGTGTCGTGCCTCCACGCGTGAGCTGAGCCGCCATCTCGGGGTGACGTACGAGGTACTCCTCGAGAGACTTCGCGACCAGTTCGCCCTGGGCCACCACCTTAATCGATGGAGTCAGCAGACGCTGTATCTTAGGCATTAGTATCGGGTAGTGGGTACAGCCGAGGATGATCGTATCAATCTTCTCATCCTTTGCCAAGAGTTGCTCTAGATGCTTGCGCACGAAGAAGTCGGTCCCCGGGCTATCGCTCTCACCCGTCTCCACGATAGGCACCCACAGCGGGCAAGCCTCCTGCACGACCGTCACGTCGGGGTAGAGCTTGTGTATCTCAGCCACATAGCTCTCACTAGAGACGGTACCCTCAGTGGCGAGGATGCCCACATGCTTGGTACCCGTGAGCGTGTCGATGCACTCGACCGTCGGGCGGATGATCCCCAGCACACGACGACGCATCGAGCCTCCGTCGAGCTTGGGCAGATCCTCTTGCTGTATCTGTCGGAGTGCCTTCGCCGAGGCTGTATTGCAGGCCAAGATGACCAGCGGACAGCCTAGGTCAAAAAGCCGCTCGACCGCCTCTCGCGTAAACTGATAGACGACACGCATCGACCGCGAGCCATAAGGCGAGCGCGCATTATCGCCAAGATAAACGAAGTCGTACTGAGGCAATTGCTCCTGCAGTTTACGCAGGATCGTCAATCCTCCGTACCCTGAGTCAAAAACCCCTATCGGACCCTCTATCTGTTGCATCTATTGTACTATATATTATAGTGTCTAGCTCGAAAAACGGAAGTCGCTCTCACAACTCCCCTCCAAAGGTACGAAAAAGAAGTTAGAGGTTAGAAGTTAGAGATTAGTTCTCTAGTGGCACTAGTAGCTCTAGCTAACAGCCAACAGCTAACAGCTAACAGCTAACAGCCAGCAACTAACAGCTAACAGCCAGCAACTAACAGCTAACAGCCAACCACGACTACCCGCCGGCTCCCCAGTACTGTGGTGAGGATGTATGTGCCACTAGGTAGATGTGCCAAGCTGAGCTGGAGCTGACCACTGGCGGGTGTTACTGCTTGTAGCAGTCGCTCCCCCTGCAGCGTGTAGAGCGTCACGGGGCTTGCGGCAGGTAGCCCTACCACTGTGAGCTGATCACGTACGGGCATCGGATAGATCGTCCAGTCACTTTGCATGGCCTCTGCGGGCGTATCGATAGCCGTATAAGCATTCCCCTGCTGGTCGGTGACCGTCCAGCCACGCCGTGCTGCTAGCTCTACCTGCTCTGCTGTACAGACGTTGCCCTCTAGATCAGGTCTGGAGGTGTCGATAAGTGCTATGGTTCCACGAGTGGTAGCAGAGCGATCTGGGAGGGACTGAAGCATCTCGGTCATTGCCTGACCTCTGATCTTGCTGCGACAGAGCGACACGCGCTCTAGGTCGGGCGAGGCGTGTGAGAAGTCGGCCTCGATGATCTCTTTGGTCTCCATCTCGTCATCAAAGATCAGCGAAGTAAAAGCTCCGATGATGGCAGTACGCCCCTTATCGACAGCACCGAAGATATTGTAGACACCATCCTTGTGTGATATGGACGAAGGCTGCCACCCGTTGATGCGGATCATACCAGGAGTCGCGATCTGTGCAGAGAGGATGTACGGACTTTCAAACTCCTTCTCGAGGGAGACGTAATGCTCCTCGTCAATAGCTGGCGAGAGCTGGTCTACAGCAACTATGGGTAGGGTCAACTGGGCCTCTTGCTTTCCGCGGTAAAACTTACCACCACGCTCTATGACATCAGAGAGGCGGACTTGAAGAGAGTAGCCTTGTCCTTTGGACATTTGCATTGGTCCCCAGGAAGAGGGATCTATACTATACTTGCCCGACCCATTAGCCTCTAGATCCTGAATAAAGCCCCGGCCTTTAGTCTGTACATCAACATCTCCATTCGCATGGTGTAAGAGTTCCCAGTCCAGCACTAGATATCTTCTCTTCTCTTCACCCTGATTGGTTATCTCGAAGTCTATAGCCGTCATCCCAGAGGTATACTCTATAGCCCCCATTATGGATCGTCTAGCGAGGCACTTGAGCGTGGAGGCCTTGTACACGGGAGTTGTCGACGGGAGTACCTCCAGACGCTGCTGAGAGCGTAAAGAGTAGCCACTATCAGAGCCGTCGACATTTAGATAGGTTCCCTTGAGGATTATATTGCCCTTAGTGCCAGCGGGGAGAGGTAGCTTGGATATCTTTAGGGGCAACTGCTTCTGCTCGTTGGCATTCATCAAGGCTGAGAGGGAGCCGATAGGGGTAAGATCGCCCTTCATATCCTCAAAGTAGCAGGTCCATGTGGAGTAGTACTCCTCCTTGCTAAGGTTGTCGATGCCGAGCGTGAGCAAACTCCTGCTGTAGCCTCGCAGATCGGGATCTATAACATCTGTCAAAGCAAGCTGTGGCTCCAAACTGGGCAATGCGCAGCTAGCCTTGCCCTCAGCGTCGAAAGTAACAAGCGCCTCAGAGATACCTCCGTTGCAGTGCCGTACTGGGATCATTTTGCCATTATTATCCTCGTAAGCAAGGGTCACGACGTAGCTCGCGCTACGGGTGGGGAGGCCCAAGTTCGGTAGGTTGACGGAGGGAATGCTAGACAGATGATTTAGAGCGTAGACATAGTAGCCCGGAGACTCTATCTCTTGCTCATCACTAGCAGCTCCGTAGTAGGTCTGTGCGCCCTCCTTTGTAGGCGTTATGGAGAGATAAAACTTCGTATTGTACCGCACTGCTGAGGTTAGCTCAAGGACCACGTTTTGGAGTTCGATCGTTGCATTATCCTTACACGACACCTCTAGGTAGTGAGCCGATATATCCTCACTAACGGGGCGCTCAGAGGAGCCATCACGGTCAGGCTCTATACCGATCATGATCTCCTGATAGTAGTTATACCCATCGTATGAGGTGCCGCCACCAGTACCTAGCGCATCAGGATTGATCGCATAGAGGAGGAAGTCCCCATCGGCCATACCGTCCCATCCGAAGTTGATATGGAAGTAGCCGTTCGGTTTATAACCATCGCATACGAAAGCGTGACCGACTGTACTACTAGCACCAGCGTAGTAGATAGGTCGTCTCTCGTTGAGTTCCTTGGCTATGATGTCCATCCAGTCCGCCATCTTGTAGTTCATACGACTAAGTAGCTGGATACTCTTCTTATACTTAAAGTACTTCTGCAGGCCCTCTTTAGGAAACTGAGAGAGCGTGCCACTACCCTGCGGACTATACTGCATTCGTGAGATGACTCCTACGTGATAGCACAGCGTGGAGAGCGCCTGTACGACAGCTTGAGAGGAGGCGTTTGGATCAGGCTGTCCAGGCATATGCGCCCAGTCGTAGGTATACTGTGAGAAGTCTACACGATGGTCGGTACCATCCCTCTCGGTATAGGAGCAGATGCCCTCACCCTGATTAGGCCACTGGTGATAGCGGAGGATCTGTGCGAGTGCCGTCGCTACGCAGCCTACCACAGAGCGACCGTTCTTATTAGGACAAAGCGTATTGAAGGGGTAACTCTGTCCCCATCGTATATTGCCCAGAAGCGGATCCACCCCCTCAGGGCGTAACTGTGTGGTGCGTGGCATCTCTACGGGCTCGCCACGCTCTACCAAAGCGTGCAGTGCTGCTCGTACCTGAGCGAAAAAGGAGGCGATATGCTCTGGCTGCTCCTCATCAGGAAGGAAGGCCCCTGCGTCAGCATAAGCGATCACCTCAGGCAGTAGATCATCGCCCGAGATCATCACATAGCCTCGCTCGCTACCTATATTATATACATAATAGGCAGAGGGAAGAGTCTGCACAGCTGGAGCCGTCATCTGGCGACGTGCAGACACACCGCCAGCGTCAGCGGCTGGAGCTGACACAAGAGTCAGCAAGGGCGTGGCTGCTGAGCGTAGTGCAGCTAGCTCTCTATGGCTCAGGTGCTGTGTGGTGTATTGCTCGGCTATGAGGCGAGCCTGCTGCTCTGTGCGGGGCTTAGCCCATAGTGTACTCACACTGAGTATTAGCGCTAAGGCTAGGAAGGAGAAAAAGCGTTGGGTCATATCATTGTGACGTTTTTATCTGGGGAGCAAAAGTAATACAATTTTGCTACGTAGAGAGTGTTGACTTTTGCAACAGTCTCACGTAGTAACGCTTTAGGTCTTATCTAGAGCCTCAGCACAACGCTCACGTACATCCTGTGACAAATAGCTCCAAGAGCTTTATCAGAGTAGCTTTTCAGCCCTTCACAGAGATGCCAATTGCCCAAGTTCGAGCCAGGAGCATTTGTTTTTGTCAAAATAATTGCGTTACTTTGCAGTCTGATTGCAGACCCACACCAGATGATGCTAATGGATGGGGCTGTGTCGATCTCAGAAACATCGTAGAAGTATAAAAGAAATACCACACCGTCATGTCTAAGATATGTCAGATCACCGGTAAGAAGGCTATGGTGGGCAACAATGTATCCCACTCAAAGCGTCGCACGAAGCGCACCTTTGACGTTAACCTCTTCCGCAAGAAGTTTTACTGGCCCGAGGAGGATCGCTGGATCTCCCTCAAGGTCTCAGCAGCTGGGCTCAGGCTCATCAACCGCGTAGGACTCAACGAGGCTCTACGCCGCGCTAGCGATGCGGGCTACCTAAGCATCAAGAGCAAGTAAACCACTCACTCCTTAATCACACTCATTTACTATGGCTAAGAAAGGTAAAGGCGATCGAGTACAGGTAATACTCGAGTGCACAGAGCACAAAGAGAGTGGCATGCCAGGCACCTCTCGCTACGTCACGACTAAGAATAGAAAGAATACCACACAGCGCCTAGAGCTCAAGAAGTACAATCCGATACTCAAGCGCTACACGCTACACCGTGAGATTAAGTAATCATCTCTCCCCTTCCAACTAACAAAATAAGAACTAAGTACAATGGCTAAAAAATCGGTCGCAACCTTTAGAACGGGCGATGGTCGCTCATACTCGAAGGTTATCAAGATGGTCAAGTCGCCTAAGACTGGTGCTTATACCTTCCAAGAGGAGATGGTACCAAATGACCACGTACAGGACTTCCTCAAGAAGTAACCTGAACAAGCTTATCATAGAGACGCTACCATAGAGGCAGGGCTGCACATGCACCCGCTCTACTCGGTGAGCGCACATCATACGGAGAGCATAGATACGCGTATCTATGCTCTCTTGCTGTATAGATCGAAAGCTTGCGCCATTCATACCGCGCCCCCCACCCTAGACTCTGCAGATCGTTTTGTCGAGAAGAGCTTCTGGGCAAATACAACGCCAGATCGCTACAATAATTTAGAACTGACCACATATCGAAACAGAGCTGTGTCGGGAAAAAGTGATTTCCACGTGGATGTTTCGAAATACCCACGTGGAAAAAGAAAATTCTCCACGTGGGCGCGAAACAAAACTTCGGAAGAATGAAATGAAACTTCGGAGGAATCAAATGAAACTTCGGAGGAATTTTTTGACGCCCACGTGGAAAATAAAA